>Ga0307373_10012906_pt1 | contig 11784 bp, 12 predicted proteins | sample OX2MG_FD_202534 | JGI IMG/M metagenome (GOLD analysis project Ga0307373, IMG submission 202534) | Soil microbial communities from Risofladan, Vaasa, Finland - OX-2 | ecosystem: Environmental > Terrestrial > Soil > Coastal area > Acid sulfate soil | place: Finland: Risofladan, Vaasa | collected...
CGCTATCGCAATTGGCAGAAGCCTCTTGACCAGCACTTCTTTGGTGCGCCTGTTTGGTGCGCCGGCCGGGACTTGAACCCGGAACCTGTTGATTAAGAGAAGTGTGATACCTGTTTTGACGTGTCGGTGTGGTCGATTTAGCCCTTTGTTCGTAAGGAATCACCGTCCGTTCCGGTTGGTTTGGTAGTTCCTAGTAGTTGTGGCTTGTGGTGTTTTCTGTGGTGTTGGATCTGATGAAACTGACGCGGGCATCATTGAGAAAGGGTCCAGGTCAAATGCGACGAAGGGGACCTCCATCGGGCATCGGCTTGTCTCCAGATTCGGATCATCCGAGACTTGTCCGAAAGGAGGGTATGACTGGTTATACTCGTGGCATGAGCAAGTCCAGTCATTTCGTGAAGACAACTATTTCGGTTCCAAATGAGGTCTATGTTCGCGCGACGCGTCGGGCGAAGGAACTCGGTACGAGTCGCTCAGCACTCTTTGCTCGAGCTGTAGAAAAGGAACTCGACGAAGAGGAGTCGTCGGTCGACGTCATCGATCGAATCAACGCCGTCGTGGATGCCGTGAAGGAAGACACTCTCGAATTTTCCTCGACGGCGGCTCGCCGTGTCTTGGCGAAGGATGACAACGCGAAGTGGTGATCCAACGTGGTGAGGTGTATTGGGTGGATCTTGGTGAGCCAAAGGGGTCGCGACCTGCGAAGCGTCGACCTGTATTGATCGTTTCTGATGACTTCTATAATTCAAGTCGTTTGGCGACCATCGTTGCCGTTACCCTTACCACAACGCTTCGTCTCGGTGAAATGCCGGGTAACGTGCGCGTCGCAAAGGGCGAAGCCGGAATGACCCGTGAATCCGTGGCCAACGTGACGGCACTCGTGACGCTCGATAAGAGCGAACTCAGCCGACGCACTGGCCGAGTACGGCCGCCTACGCTGGAGCGCATTGACGAAGGTCTCCGGACAGTTCTTGGGTTGTGAGTACCTTCTCAATCAGGTTTCATTGGACGTTCGATTGAACTCGTATATGACGCGAGAGAATGGCTTCGACCCAACTTGATCGCGTGCGGGTTCGAGTCGGACCTCCGACAGCAACATTCTTCGCACAGCCAACGTAAGCCGTTGCTACGTGTTCTTCAGCGCACCTTGGAGTGGCACCCGAATCATCAATACAACCTAACCATGCCTGCCCAGGATTCAAGTTGTCATTGGATGGTGCGACTCACAACAGGAATCGCGTTGAATGGATTTTTCCAACTTCTCAAAATTTCATGCCGTTGCATAGACGGCGCGACCGTTGGGATGCATGAGCCCGTAGAGTTTGACGACTTTGGTGCGCCGGCCGGGACTTGAACCCGGAACCTGTTGATTAAGAGTCAAATGCTCTGCCAATTGAGCTACCGGCGCGAGACGAGTCTAACCACACGCCGGTGGCCAACGGATTAGTTGTGTTGGATGGCCTTGACTTCGAGAAACTCCTCGAAGCCGTAGAGTCCGCGCTCTCGACCGATGCCCGACTGCTTGTAGCCGCCGAACGGAGCGAGCGGATTGAAGGCGCCCCCATTGATCGATAACTGTCCGGTGCGAATCTTTCGCGCGACTTCGAAGGCCTTCTCGTCGGTACCGGCCCAGACGCCACCGGCGAGTCCGTACGCAGAGTCGTTGGCGATCGCGATCGCTTCTTCCTCAGTGTCGAACGGGATGATCGAGAGCACCGGTCCGAAGATCTCTTCTTGCGCGATCGTCATGTCAGTGCGAACGTCGGAGAAAATCGTCGGCTGCACGTAGAAGCCTTGCTCCAATCCTTCTGGAGGAGTAGTGCCTCCGGTGATGAGTCGCGCGCCCTCGTCGATGCCTTTATTGATGTAATCGCGGACGCGTTGTTGTTGTACGGCACTGACGAGGGGTCCGAGCAAACTCGAACCCGTGATGGGGTCCGACGGTGCGAAGCCGGCCGACGTGGTGACCGCGAGGTCCTCGACCTCGGCCAACTTGGAACGCGGTACCAACATTCTCGTCAATGCCGAGCAGGTCTGTCCCGAGTTGAGGTAGCACTGGAAGATCCCGTCGGCGACCGCAGCACCGAAATCTGCGTCTTCGAGGATCACGTTGGCCGATTTCCCACCGAGTTCCAGCGAGACCCTCTTCACTCCTTCGGCGGCCAGTTGCATCACGCGCTTTCCGGCACGCGTCGATCCCGTGAATGAGACCATGTCGGTCTTGGGGTGCACCACGATCGCTTCGCCGACCACCGGTCCCAATCCCGTGATGAGATTGAAGACGCCCTTGGGTAGTCCGACCTCGTCGATGATGTCAGCGAGGATGAACGCGTTGATGGGCGCCACCTCGCTCGGCTTCAATACGACTGTGCAGCCGGCCGCTAACGCCGCGGCGACCTTCAACGAGACTTGGTAGAGCGGGTAGTTCCACGGCGTGATGGCCGCGACGACGCCGACCGGTTCGCGGACGTACGTAGAATTCCCAGACTCTTCTTCCCAATCGAACTCCGCCGCGCGTGTGGCGTTCTCGGCGAACGCCATCGTCGGCAGTCCGACTTGGATTCCCTTGGAGAGCATCAACGGCATGCCGACCTCGTTGGCGATGACGAGTGCGATTTCGTCATCGCGCTCGGCCAACTTCTCCGAAATGCGCATTAAGAACTCACCTCGTTCTTTGGGACTGGTGTTCGACCACGCGGGAAAGGCCGCCGCCGCCGCTTCGACGGCGCGATTTGCCTCTTCGACCGTGCCAGCGGGGATGGTGGCGTAAAGTTCACCGGTTCCCGACGTAGTCACTTCGAGAGTTTCGGGCGAACTGGCCTTCACCCATTGGCCATTGATGTAAAACGAGTCACGAACGATAGTCATTGGTCTCTCCAGTCGAACGCCATGCGCGGCGTTCCACCCGAAATCTACTCGGCGGTACGCGTACGTGCGACAAAAAAACACCCGACTCCGACCGTCGAAGCGGCGGAGCCGGGTGTTGCGTCGGGTGAGCGACGGGGGTCGAACCCGCGGCCTCCAGGACCACAACCTGGCGCTCTAACCAACTGAGCTACGCCCACCAAGTGAATCCAGTATTGCACAGCACACTTCAGTTGAGCCAAGAAACGCTCACCCGTTCAGTACGATTGGCGATACGCCCCTGTAGCTCAACTGGATAGAGCAGACGGTTTCTACCCGTCAGGTTGCGGGTTCGACTCCTGCCGGGGGCACCAGGTTCGATGAACGTATCCGCTAACGATTCCGCCTTGCTAAATCGAACGAGTGGCCAGGGCCGTTACTCCAATGGGATCGACTGAGCGAACGAGCACAAGTCATCGGGATCGTATTTGTTCTTGACGGTGATCAGTCTCGCCATGTTCGACCCGTAGTAGGCGGCTTGCCAATTGGCGAGCGTCGGATCGATGTAGTTCTGGTACGCCCCGGACGTCGGATCAAAGACATTCGCGCCGAGCCACGTGAGCCACTGTGCCCCAGCAGCGATCGTGGACGTCAACGTCGCGCTCGACCACGAATAGGTCGCTTGAATGCAGGCGAGTTTGTCGCGATGAACGAACGCCGTGGCGTCACTCGCCACTCGATTGATGGCACCCCCGTAAGAATCGAAGGCGAGACCACCACCAACGGTCGGCGCGCGCACATGCAGATTCTCGACCGCGCTAATGAAGTCGGCGACCGAAGTGTCATTCATTGGCGCGTCGACGTAACTCGACTTGGCGGAGTATGCCTCGCGACTAAGTCGCCCAGCCGGGTTTTGCGTCGTGAGATGGCAGGCGGCAATCGTGAGTCCCGAACATCCCGCCTCGATCTCCATGGCGCTGAGATAACTGTTGGATCCGCTGAAGGAATACGTCGACGCGGTATCGATCATGGTTTTGAGTGGAGCGAGCACGCTCGAGAGTTCGTTCGACGACCCGCAGTACACGCCGGCGATCTGTGCCAGGTACCCGTATGTACCCTGTGACAGCAATTGACAATTCGACCAGAGTTCGTCAGGTGCGGTGTTCGTCCACAGACCCCACGCGCTCAACATCGTCGAAGCGGCAGCCCAGGGAAATTGCAAGGTGAACAACGTCACCTCCGGCATAGCGTGCACGCCGAACTCGAACGATGTGACGACGCCGAAGTTGCCACCACCACCACCACGACAGGCCCAGTACAGGTCGCTGTTCGTGTGTTCGTCGGCCGTAACGATTCGAGCGTCGGCGGTGACCATTGTGACCGATCGGATGTTGTCAGAGGTGAGACCGAATTTCCGTCCGAAGACGCCGACGCCGCCGCCAAGGGCAAGTCCCGCGATTCCGACGGTCGGGCACGAGCCGCCCGGCAGTAACCGATCGGCGCGTCCAATCACGTTGTACACGTCGATCAACTTCGCGCCCGCACCCACGCGCGCTATGTTCGCGTTCGTATCGACGCTGATCGACGCCATCCGACTCACGTCGATCACCAGTCCGTCGCTGCTCGAATAGCCGCCGTAACTGTGACCGCCTGAGCGTGCGGCAATCGCCACATCATGCGATGTCGCAAAGTCGATGCAGCGCGCCACGTCATCTGGCGTGGCGCATAAGGCGATAGCGCGCGGATGGAGATTGACGAATTTGGAGTTGTAGAGCAACCTGTCGATGGCGTAACGGGGATCGGATGGAAGGACCAACGAACCCGAGAGCGACGCGCCAAGTTGCGCCCACGATGCCGCGGTCGCCGGGCCGCTCGCCGTTGTTGTTGTCGGCCGAATAGTCGTGGTCGTAGTTGTCGGTTTTCGGTCCTCGACATAAATCGCGCCCGCGACGGCGGCAGCGGCAATGGCACCCACGCCGAGCGCTCGTCGCAGGAACGACCTTCGATCGTGCATAGCTGACTTCGAGAATGAATCGTGTCGAAATGGGGGAGTATTCCACTCGCTCATGACTTCATTGTTGCACTGGCAAATCTGAAGTTGACGCGGAGGTGAGCAACCGTTATGGGAATACTCGACTCCACTTCGCGCCCCCGTCTGTCGTTCGCTCCAAACGATTTGAAATCCCAACACCTTCGGGTGAGCAGATGGCCAGACCACTGCGCTCGGAGATGAAGACCATGGAATTAACGCCCGAGTTGACCTTTAAACATTGCAGCGTTCCGACTTCGGTCATGTGGCGTCCCGCGTCAATGACTCGATAGAGCGAACGGGGTCCTCCGTAGTCCAAATATGCCAACGAGCTGGAGACGGGATCGAAGTAACCACCTCCAGTGCCAGTGAACTGCCTTGTCGGTAGCAACGTCCACTTCGTGCTGGCGTCGTCCGAGAAGAAGAACGAGACTTCCATTCCCGTCGGACACTGCGCCCACAGCGCCGCAGCGTCGGGATGCCGGGATTCGAACCCGGGACCTCCTGGTCCCAAACCAGGCGCGCTAACCAAGCTGCGCTACATCCCGTCGTGCTGTCTGCTCAATGATGCTCACAGAGGATTCTTCATCCTAATGGGCCAAGATTGGCCAACTCATAATGAGATATGACGCCGGACCTCCTGGTCCCAATTGTGGCGCGATAACCAAGCTGCGCCCGGCGGTCTTGCCTGCTCGCGACTTCTGCCAGTGCCAATAGGCGTCGGTGGCGCCGCGCACTCCGTCTGCGAAGACTTCCTTCGAGAACTTGGGCCACCAGATCTCGCCGGTTTCAGCGTTGACGCGAATCGATGACTTGTCCGCATTCCAGCGCTTGCGCAGGGAATAAAACGAAGGTTTGATGGTTGATTCACCAGTCTCCCGATAGCGTTCGATGTCGCCCTTGATCTGGTCAAGCGTCCAATTGAAAGCCTTGCGTCGGGCCCCGAAGAATCGAGTAATTTGAATCGCCTGTTCGGGCGTGGGATCGAGCGCGAAGGTGAATGCTTGGAATTCCTGGCCCTCGGGCCGCGAGTATCTAGGTAGCATCAGCCGCCCGCTGCATTACCGCGACGAAATAACCGACAAGCGGTCTGGGGATGTGGTCCATTCACTTGGATTCATTAATTCGCAATTTTGCTTTGCGGTGTGACACCTGTTGACAACTCCGTTCCCACCATCGTTATAAAACCCATGAGACCGTAATTAATGCCCGCACACTTCGTAGGCTTGCGAACAGAGGAAGGAGTCGGCTGTGGCGTACGAATGGATCATCGATGCTCTCGAGACGACGTGGGGTTCGATCGACCGCTTGATCCGGCCGCTTCCGCCTGAGAGTTACGACGCCCCGACGCCATGTCCGGGATGGAGCGTCAAGGACGTCGTCAGTCACCTGGTGGGATTCGAAAAGATGTTGCACGGCGAACCTGTGCCGCAGCACCACGGATCATGGCCCGACTACGTGCACAACCCGATCGGCGAATTCAACGAGGCCTTCGTGCAGGCCGATCGTGATCGGCCGGGAATCGAGGTCCTCGACGACTTCCGAATCCAGAGCGCACGCTCGATCGCAGCCTTGCGCGAGCTCAATGACGCCGCGTGGGAAAAAGTCGGATGGAGTCCCGAAGGCGAACGTCCGTTTCACCGGTTCCAAGAGACTCGGGTCGTCGACAGCTGGATTCATCTCCAGGACATTCGCGACGCTTTGTTGCAACCCGAAGACGACCACGGACCTGGTGAAGAGATCGTCGTCAATCGATTCGAGGCGGCGCTGCCGTACGTGGTGGGAAAACGAATGAAGTCACCGGACGGAACCCTGGTGCGACTCAATCTGTCCGGTCGTCTGGCCCGGTCGGTGCTCATCGGCGTCGCCGGCGGTCGAGCAGGCGCGATCAGTGATAGTGCCGAGACTCCGACACTCGAGATTACGACGCCGGTCGCACTCTTCTGGCGTCGAGCGGCCGGGCGGATCAGTGCGGCGGCGTTTCTCTCGGCGTCGGCGACCGACGTGCGAGGCGACCGCGCAATTGCTACCGCCTTGGCTGACGCCCTCGTGATCATGATTTAGTCGATTGCAGCCATTCCATTAGGCTGGCATCTCCTATGCGCGCCACGACCACCCTTTTAGAGAACAACCGAGTCATGCTCACCGTCGAAATCGACGACCTGGAAATGGATGAGGCCATGGACGCGGCGGCCAAAACGTTGTCCAAGCAGGTCTCGGTCAAAGGATTTCGCAAGGGCAAGGTTCCAAAGAACGTCCTGATCGCGAACATTGGTGGACCGTCAGTGCTTCGCTCCGAGGCGATTCGTGAGTCGCTTCCAGATTTCTACGCTCGCGCCGTCGCCGACTCGCTCATCGACCCCATTGGTCAGCCGGACATCAATATCACTGCTGGCGAAGACGAAGGTCTGCTCACCTTCGAAGCCGAGGTCGAGGTTCGCCCGGAGATTTCCATCAAGGGCCAACGCGAACTTCGCGTCACCATTCCTTCGCCCGTCGTCACGGACGCCGAAGTCGACGCCCAGATAAACCGCTACCTCCAAACCGACGCCGTACTCAATCCCGTCGAGCGACCGATCGTTACCGGCGACCTCGTCACCATGGACGTGCATGTCCAACCGATCGCCACCGAGGCCGAACCTCTGGACATGACCGACTTCATGTACACCGTCGGATCGGGATCGATCGCCGAAGGTGTCGACGATTTGATCCTGGGACTCAAAGCGGGTGAAGAACTCAAGTTGAATGCGCCGTTCGGCGACGGCAGCGTCGCAACTTTCGAGTTGACGTTGAAGCAGGTCCAAGAACGAGTGCTCCCAGAGTTGAGTGACGAGTGGGTCGCGGAGAACTCCGAGTGGACGAGCGCCGAAGAGATGCGCGACGAGATCCTTGCTCAAATGCGTCGACGCAAGATCATCGAAGCCCAGATGTCTCAACGTGACGCCGCGTTGATCGCGTTGAGTGAACTCGTCGCCGAAGGAGCGGCGCCCGACGTGCTCATCAACACCGAGACCAACGAGCGTCTGCACGAACTCGGCGAGCGACTAGCCGCCCAGAAGCTCACGCTGGAGATGTACCTGCAGGTGACCAACCAAACGCCCGAGGATCTTCTGACCACGTTGCGACAAGACGCGCTGCGAGCGGTTCGAGTCGATTTGGCTATGCGCGCACTCGTCGCGGCAGAACATCTCGAAGCCACCTCCGAGGAGATTGACGAGGAACTCGAGCGAACCGCCGAGGCGATGGGTGTGTCCTCGGACCTACTTCGGACCAACTTGCGCGACTCCGGACGCGTCGTCAGCTTCGCGGCCGAGGTCTCGAAGATGAAGGCGTCGAAATGGTTGAGTGAGAACGTGACCTACGTCGACCCCGAAGGCGTCGAGATCGACAACGCGATGCTTCGCGCCAATCAGTCCGTCGGGGGCGATGAGATGGAGTCGGACGACGTCGAAACCGGTGACGACACCGACGATTCTGCAGAATCTGACGCGTAAGGTGGTCGGGTGAACGAACACTTCAGAGCCCAGAATTACCTCGTCCCCACGGTCGTCGAATCGTCGAATCGGGGTGAGCGCGCCTATGACCTCTACAGCCGGCTATTGCGCGAACGAATCATCTTCCTCGGCACGCCGATCGACGACACGATCGCCAACCTGATCTGCGCGCAGATGCTCTTTCTCGAATCCGAGGACCCCGATAAGGACATCAACCTCTACATCAACTCTCCGGGCGGCGATATCACCGGACTGCTCGCGGTCTACGACACGATGAAGTACATCAAGCCCGCCGTCTCGACGTTCTGTTTCGGCCAGGCCGCTTCGGCCGCGGCGGTACTGCTCGGCGCCGGTGCCAAGGGCAAGCGATTCGCCTTACCACACGCGCGGGTGTTGTTGCACCAACCGTGGGGCGGCGTCGGGGGACAGGCCTCGGACATCGAGATTCAGGCCCGCGAGATCTTGCGCATGAAGGACATGTTGAACGACATGTTGGCCCAGGACACCGGCCAGTCGGTCGAGCGCATCACGAAAGACACCGACCGGGATTTCATCATCAGCGCCACCGAGGCAGTGGAATATGGGCTCATTGACGAAGTCATCACCGCTCGACCGTAGGTACCAAGAATTGACCGTATCGGCTCGTAGGATGGTCGCGGCGGAGGTCGTGTCGGAGGGAATCAGTGGCAAAGTTTGGTGAGAGCAATGACCTTATTAAGTGCAGCTTCTGCGCGAAGGGTCAAAAGCAGGTAAAGAAGCTCATCGCGGGACCCAGCGTGTACATCTGCGACGAGTGCATCGACCTGTGTAACGACATCATTGCCGACGAATTCGGTGACCGTCCCGAGTTCGTTCTCGACGACCTACCCACTCCTCGCGAGATCTCCGCGTTCTTAGACGAATTCGTCATCGGTCAGGTCGAAGCCAAGAAAATCCTCGCGGTCGCGGTCTATAACCACTACAAGCGAATTCAAACGGGACCACTGCACGAAGACGACGTAGAAGTCGCCAAGTCGAACGTGCTGCTCCTCGGTCCGACCGGGTGCGGCAAGACGTTCCTCGCTCAGACGTTGGCCCGGATGCTGAACGTGCCCTTCGCCATCGCCGACGCCACCGCGCTCACCGAAGCCGGGTACGTCGGCGAAGACGTCGAGAACATCCTGTTGAAGCTCCTGTCGGCCGCTGACTTCGACGTCAAGCGCGCCGAACGCGGCATTATCTACATCGACGAGATCGACAAGATCGCGCGAAAGGCCGAGAACCCATCGATCACCCGTGACGTCTCGGGCGAAGGCGTGCAACAAGCGCTCTTGAAGATCCTCGAAGGCACAGTCGCGAGCGTGCCACCCCAGGGCGGACGAAAGCACCCGCACCAAGAGTTCATCACGATCGACACCGCCAACATCTTGTTCGTGGTCGGCGGAGCCTTCGCGGGGCTTGAAGAGATCATCGAACGCCGACTCGGCACGAAGTCCATGGGCTTCAATCAGCCGGTGGAATCCAAGCGCAAGGGCGACATCGAACTGTTTCGCCACGCTTTGCCCGAGGACCTCGTCAAGTTCGGATTGATTCCCGAGTTCATCGGACGCCTTCCCATCGTGAGTGCCGTCCAACAACTCGACCGCGACATGTTGATCCGCGTGCTGACCGAACCGAAGAACTCACTGGTGAAGCAGTTTCAACAAGTACTCGCGATGGACGGTGTCGAGTTGGTCATCGACGAGGGTGCCTTGGAAGCGATTGCCGACCTCGCGCTCGAGCGCGGCACCGGCGCGCGCGGACTTCGCTCCATCCTAGAAGCGGTCTTGTTGGAAGCGATGTACGACGTCCCCGGACGCACTGACGTTGTCCGGTGCGTCGTCACCACCGAATCGGTTCGCGACAAGGTCGCCCCAGAGTACGAATTGCGAAAGGCGACGCGCACCCGTCGCGCGAGCTAGGGCGTGCGCCTCACGTCGTATGCCGACGCGCTGACGTGGCTCGAATCACACGTTGATTACGAACGGGTCGCCCCGAACCGACAAGAGATCCCGACCCTGCAGCCAGTGATTGACACCCTGGCGATGCTCGCCGAACCGCATCACGATTACCCCGCGATCCACATCACCGGCACGAACGGCAAGGGCTCGACCACGACCCTGATCAGTGCCTTGTTGAGCGCGACCGGTCTTCGGGTGGGAGCCTTCACGAGTCCGGACCTTCACGCGGTAAACGAACGAATTGCCGTGAATTCCGAGCCGATCGATGACGAGGAGTTCATTGCGCTCATTCAACGACTCTCCGACGTCGAATCGGTGAGCGGCATTGCCCTCACCCGATTCGAACTCTTGACCGTGGCCGCGTTCCTGCATTTCTCGGACGAGGGGGTCGACGTCGCGGTCGTCGAAGTAGGTCTGGGCGGCACCTGGGACTCCACCAACGTCATCGACAGCGTGGTGGCGGTGCTGACGAACGTCGACCTTGACCACACGGCGGTACTCGGCCCGACAATCGGGGCCATTGCCAGCGACAAAGTTGGCATTTTTCGCTCCGACGGAGTCGCCATCGTGGGCACGACCAACGCGATTGTCATCGAGATCGCGCAACGTCGCGTCGATGAACTCGGCGCGGACCTCTGGCTCATTGGGGAAACCTTCGAACTGGAACAAAACGAGCTGGCGGTGGGCGGCCGGGCGATCACACTTCGAACGCCGTTCACGCGATACGACGAAGTCTTCGTCTCGCTGCACGGAATACACCAGGGCGTGAACGCCGCGACGGCGATCGTGGCGGCCGAAGCGTTCCTGGGTCGAGCCCTCGGTGACGACATCGTCACCTCGACGCTGGCCAAGGCAAGAATGCCCGGTCGAATGGAGTTGATTTCGAGAAAGCCGATGATCGTCGTCGACGGTGCTCACAATCCGGCCGGCGTGAAGGCACTCGTCGCGACGTTGGACGGCGCGTTCCACGTCGCGGGAGAACGACGTTGCGTCCTCGGCATGTTGAGCGGACGCGACATCGATGACATGGTCGAGCCGCTCGTCACCCTCGGCTTCACCGAGTTCCACTGTTGCGCGCCGCACTCAACGAGGGCCATTTCGGCGAGCGAGGTCGCGAACGCGATTCGTCGCCATGGCGGCGTCGCCTTCGAACACCCGAGCGCGATCGCCGCCTTGGCGCACGCGCGTGAACGTTCGACGGACGAGGACCTGATCGTCGTCGCGGGCAGCCTCTATCTCGTGGCCGAGGTCCGCGGCGAGGTGATGAGGGTGCGCTCTCGTCACCTGACGTAGCCCCTGTTAGATTGCTTCGTCGTGGATAGAACGCTTTTCATCGTGAAGCCCGACGGCGTCGAGCGCGGTCTCGTCGGCGAGATTCTCGGTCGCCTGGAAGCCAAGCAGCTACGTATCGTCGCCGCTGAGCTGCGCACAATCGACC
>Ga0307373_10012907_pt1 | contig 11783 bp, 12 predicted proteins | sample OX2MG_FD_202534 | JGI IMG/M metagenome (GOLD analysis project Ga0307373, IMG submission 202534) | Soil microbial communities from Risofladan, Vaasa, Finland - OX-2 | ecosystem: Environmental > Terrestrial > Soil > Coastal area > Acid sulfate soil | place: Finland: Risofladan, Vaasa | collected...
CGTCGGTGGGGACGATGAGGATGGACAGGCCCTTGTGCCGGGGCGCCTCCGGGTCGGTCCGGCAGGCCAGCCAGACGTAGTCCGCGTACTGGATGAGGCTGGTCCACATCTTCTGGCCGTTGATGACGTAGCTGTCCCCACCCGCCTCCCCATCCCCCTTCACCCGGACGGCCCGGGTGCGCAGCGCGGCCAGATCGGTGCCCGCCTCCGGCTCGGAGTAGCCGATCGAGAAATGGATCTCGCCAGCGGTGATCCGGGGCAGGTAGAGCGCCTTCTGCTCACTCGTGCCGAACCGCATGATCGTCGGGCCCACCGTGTTGATGGTCAGGAAGGGGACCGGCACCCCGGCGGCCGCCGCCTCATCGGTGAAGATGAGCTGGTCCAGCATGGGCGCACCCCGCCCGCCGTACTCGGCCGGCCAGGACAGCGCCAGCCAGCCGTCCCGTCCGAGCTGCCGGACGACGAGCCGGTAAGCCTCCCCGTTCCCGTAGTCGCCGTCGGCGGTGGCGAGGGCCTCCCGGACGTCCGGGGTCATGAGGCCGGCGAAGTAGGCGCGCAGTTCCTGGCGGAGCCGTTCCTGCTCGGGCGTATAGGTGAGGTGCATCCGCCCTCCGCTGCCGGGGGAAGCCAGCTGCCGGGAAGCCCGCCGCCGGGATAAAATAGAACGTGTTCTAGGCAGCAGTGTAACCGAGGGGAGTCCTGGGTGGCCGAGGCGTTCCTGGTCGATGCCGTCCGCACCCCCGTCGGCCGCCGCGGCGGCGGGCTGGCCGCCGTCCACCCGGCCGATCTCGGCGCGCATGTCATCGCTGCCCTGCTGAACCGGACCGGGGTCGACCCGCTGGCCGTCGACGACGTCGTGTTCGGCTGCGTGGACACCATCGGCCCGCAGGCCGGCGACATCGCCCGCACCTCGTGGCTGGCGGCCGGCCTGCCCGAGGCAGTGCCCGGCGTGACGGTGGACCGCCAATGCGGCTCGTCCCAGCAGGCGGCCCACTTCGCGGCCCAGGCGGTGCTCAGCGGCACCGCCGACCTGGTGGTGGCCGGCGGGGTGCAGAACATGAGCCAGATCCCGATCGCGGCCGCGATGCTCGCCGGGCAGGCGTTCGGCTTCGATGACCCCTTCAGCGGATCGGAAGGCTGGCGCGCCCGGTACGGCGAGCAGGAGATCTCCCAGTTCCGCGCGGCCGACATGATCGCGGAGAAGTGGGCCATCAGCCGCACCGAGATGGAGGCCTTCGCACTGGCCAGCCACGAGCGGGCGGTCCGGGCGGTGGACGGCGGCGCGTTCGCGGCCGAGATCGCCCCCTACGGCGAGATGAGCGCCGATGAGTGCCCGCGCCGGGACACCTCGGCGGGCACGATGGCCGCCCTGGCGCCGCTGCGGGAGGGCGGGCTGATCACGGCCGCGCTGTCCAGCCAGATCGCCGACGCCGCGGCTGCCCTGCTGATCGCCTCGGAGCGGGCGGTGCACGCGTACGGCCTGCGCCCGCTGGCCCGGATCCACCACCTGTCCGCCCGCGGTGATGACCCGGTCATGATGCTCACCGCGCCGATCGCGGCGACCGCCCATGCGCTGCGCCGCGCCGGGATGACCCTGGACCAGCTGGACCTGGTCGAGATCAACGAGGCGTTCGCCTCGGTGGTGCTGGCCTGGCAGCGGGAAACCGGCGCTGACCTGGCGAAGGTCAACGTGCACGGCGGGGCGATCGCGCTCGGCCACCCGCTGGGTGCGACCGGCGCCCGGCTGCTGACCACGCTGGTCCACGCGCTGGCCCGGACCGGCGGCCGCTACGGCATGGTGACCATGTGCGAGGGCGGCGGCCAGGCCAACGTCACCATCATCGAGCGCCTCTAGCCCGTCAGGCGCTGGCCTGGCCCCCGGGTGTGATCGCGCCGTCGAGCGTGGCCAGGCGCTGCTCGGCGTCGGCCATGATGGCGCCGATGAGTTCCGCACAGGAGGGCAGGTCCCCGATCAGCCCCGCAACCTGGCCGGACGACATCAGGCCGAGGTCGGGCCGGCCGTCCACCATCGCCGCCCGCAGCAGCATCGGCGTGTTCGCGGCCATCAGCACCTGGCCCCAGGTCAGCTCCGTGCCGCGGCGCATCTGGCGGCCCTGGCGGATCAGCTCGGGCCAGCTCAGCCCGGACAGGCTCCGGAACGCGGCCGCGCTGCGGGCCGAACGCAGCAGCCCGCTCACCCTGCCCGCCCGGTCCAGCCGCTCCACCAGTGGCGTGCGCAGCACCCGGTGCGGCACGCCGTCCACCCGGGTGGTGACCACCGTGCCGGTGACGTCGCTGGCGAGGTAGACCTGCTTGACCGCATCGGCCACGGGGCTGTCGCTGGTCAGCAGGAACCGGGTGCCCATCGCGATCCCGGCCGCGCCGTAGGCGAGCGCGGCGGCCAGGCCCCGGCCGTCGAAGAACCCGCCCGCCGCGATGACCGGGATGCCGACCGCGTCGACCACCTGCGGGATCAGCAGGCTGGTCGGCACCGCGCCGGTGTGCCCGCCGCCCTCGGCGCCGGTCGCGATCACCGCGTCGATGCCCCAGGCGGCCACCTTCTCCGCGTGCCGGCGGGCGCCGACCGACGCGATGGTGACCACCCCGGCGTCGCGCAGCCTGGCGATCAGCTCCGGCTTCGGGGCCAGCGCGAACGACGCGACCGGTACCCCTTCGGTGATGATCATCTCGACCCGCTCGCGGGCGTCCGGGGCGTCGGCCCGCAGATTGACCCCGAACGGGGCAGCGGTGCGGGCCTTCACTTCACCGATGGCCGAACGCAGTTGCGCCGTGCTCATCGTCGCCGACGCGATCATGCCGAGCCCACCCGCCTGGGACGTCGCGGCCGCCAGCCGTGCTCCGGAGACATAGCCCATCGCGGCCTGGACGACCGGGCAGGCGATGCCGAGCAGGTCGGTCAGGCGCGTGCGGATCACGGGAGCTCCCGCTCGCGCAGCCCGGCCGGGTCGAGCACGCCGCGGATCAGCGCCAGCTCATCCGGTGTGGGCAGCCGGGTGGCCGGCACCTCGTCCGGCACGGCCAGCGGGAAGCCGGTGGCGTCGGTGACGTCGGCGACGCTGACGCCGGGATGGGCGCTGCGGAGCCGCATGGTGTGATCGGGGCCGGCGAAGTCGAGCACCGCCAGGTTGGTCACCACCACGCGCAGCTCGTGGAAGCGGGCGGCCTGGGCGCCGAGGGCGGCTGCGCGGTCGTAGCCGATGCCGCTGACCATGTCGGCCCGCTCGGTGAACACGCGGCGTGAGTGCCGCGGCACCCAGTAGCTGGTGGGGTGGTTGATGGTGTTGCCGGGCGCACCGCGCACCCCGAGCAGCTGGGCCTTCGGCCGGGCCCAGTCACCGATGCAGGAGATGTTCTGGTTCCCGTACCGGTCGATCTGGGCGGCGCCCATCATCACGTGACGGCGGCCCGCGGCCACCATCGTGAAGACAGACCGGTAGGGCAGCCAGCCCTCGACGACGGGGCTGGCGCCGGCCTGCCCGGCCGGCGCCAGCAGATAGGCCTCGCCGTCGGACAGCAGCAGGTCCGGTGCGAACGTGAGCTGCGCCAGCCGGGCACCCAGCGACGGGATCAGTCCCATCGGGCTGGCCAGGATCGCGCCGTCGCCGCGCCAGGCCTCGGCGCACGCCACCACGCAGATCTCGGCCAGGCCCGGCCCGCCGCCATCGGCACCGGGCCGGGCCGCGCCCGGCGCCGGCGGCCCGGTCATGAGGCCGCCGCCGGCTCGCCCGCCTGCGTCTGCGCGAACCGCTGCACGGCCTGCTGGTAGCTGGCCTCGTCGCCGGACAGGTACTCGGCCCGGAACCGCTGCCAGTCATCGGGGCCGGCCGCCGCCGCATACCGGGCCTGGAACGCCTCGTCGCGGCCGTAGTCCGGCACGCAGCTGGTGAAGTGCGCGCCGCCGGGGGTCTCGATCACGCCGTCCACCATGGCCCGGTTGACCAGCAGGCTCTGGGGCGGCCCGGACGCCAGCAGCTCCGCGGTGGGCACGATCTCCTCACAGGAGAGGTAGGCACGCTCGGCCGCCAGGCAGAACAGGTCGTCGAAGTACGGGTCAGGCCCGAGATACTGCCCGTTGCCGGACGCGTCCGCGCGGTTGAGGTGGATCAGCGCGGCGTCGAGCCGCAGCGCGGGCATGGCGAGGAGTTCCTCCCCATCCGGGTAGGGGGAGCGGACCGTGCGCAGGTGCGGGTTCACCCGCATGACGTCGGAGCCCAGGCCCGCGCGCAGCGGCAGGAACGGCAGCCGGTGGGCGGCCGCGAGCAGGCCCCAGTGCAGCATCCCCTCGTCCAGTTCGGTGAGCTCGACCGTGCCCTGCTGGCGGGCCAGCCGGAAGTGCGGCTCCAGCGGGATCGTGTCGAGCGAGACGAAGCCGCAGACCACCCGGCGGACGTGGCCGCCGGCGATCAGCAGCCCCACGTCCGGCCCGCCGTACGACACGATCCGCAGGTCCCTCAGGTCCGACCGGAGGATGGCGCGCACCAGCGCCATCGGCTTGCGGCGCGACCCCCAGCCGCCGATCCCGATCGTCATCCCGGAGCGCAGCTCGCCGACGACGTCGTCCGCGGTCATGACCTGCGTCACGCGGTCACCGCTGCCGGTCCACGAATGCCTGGCGCGCCTGGTCGGAGACGCCGGTGAGGTTGAGCTCGAAGGTGAATCCCTGCTCGTACCGGTAGGAGCGCTTGACGTCGACCGGGTCGATGCCGTTGAGCGACTGCTTGGCCAGCCGGATGACGGCCGGGTCCTTGGCGGCGATCTCGCCGGCCAGCGCGAGCGCGGCCGGGCGCAGGTCCTTGGCTGGCACCACGTCGAGCACGGTGCCGAAGCCGAGCAGCTGGCGGGCCGTGACCGTGTGGCAGGTGTACACCATGGTGCGCATCAGCTGCTGGGGCACCAGCCGCGACAGGTGGGTCGCCGCCCCGAGTGCGCCCCGGTCGACCTCGGGCAGGCCGAAGGTGGCGTCGTCGGCCGCGATGACGATGTCGGCGTTGCCGGCCAGGCCGACCCCCCCGCCGAGGCAGAAGCCCTGCACCGCGGCGATCACCGGCACCGGGCAGTCGTAGACCGCGGCGAAGGCGGCGAAACACCCCCGGTTGGCGCCGACCAGGGCGTCATGGCCCGGCGTCCGCTGCATCTCCTTGATGTCCACGCCCGCGCAGAAGCCGCGGCCCTCGGCGGCGATGATGACGGCCCGGGTGCCGGGATCGGCGCCTGCCCCCGCGACGGCGTCTGCCAGGTCGAGCCAGCCCTGCACCGGCAGCGCGTTGACCGGCGGGAAGTCGATGACCACCTCGGCGATGCCGCCACTGGTGTGCAGCCCGATGCCCATGGTCGCGTCCTCACGGTCATGGCTGGTGACCTGCCATCGCCGGTGGCCTGCCTGACGCCTGTGCCTGCCCAGACAGCACTCGACCTAGCGTTTGCTTGGTGCCCAAGCCTAACATGTGGCCCATGCGTGTCATCGACTACGCGGGCCGGGCAGTGGTCGTGACCGGGGGCACCAGGGGCATCGGGGCTGGCATCGCCCGCGCCTTCCTGGCGGCCGGCGCCCAGGTGCTCGTCTGCGGCCGGACCGCGCCATCGGCTGCCGCCCCGCTGCCGGAGGCGGAAGGCCGCACCGCCGCGTTCACCGCGGCGGACGTGCGGGACCCGGCGCAGGCCCAGCGGCTCGTCGGCGAGGCGGCTGGGCTGTTCGGGCGGGTGGACGTCGTGGTCAGCAACGCGGGCGGGTCCCCGTACGCCGACGCCGCCAGCGCGTCAACCCGGTTCCACGCCAAGATCATCGAGCTCAACCTGATCGCGCCGCTGCACGTCGCCCAGAGCGCCAACGCGGTGATGCAGGGCCAGCCCGAGGGCGGGTCCATCATCATGATCGGCAGCGTGAGCGGGGTGCGGCCCTCACCCGGTACCGCGGCCTACGGCGCGGCCAAGGCCGGCCTGCATCACCTGGCCGCCAGCCTCGCGGTCGAGTGGGCGCCGAAGGTCCGGGTGAACTCCGTCGTGGCCGGCCCGGTGGCGACCGAGTCGGGCGCCGCCGCCCACTACGGGGACGCCGCGGCGATGGCGGCGGTCGGCGCGACCGTGCCGATGGGCCGGATGGCGGTCCCCGGCGATGTCGCGGACGCGTGCCTGTTCCTGGCCTCCCCGCTGGCCTCCTACATCACCGGCGCGGCCCTGCTCCTGCACGGCGGCGGCGAGCGCCCCGCGTACCTGGCGGCGGCCGCTCCGCGGCGCTAGCTGGCCTGCCAAATCGCATGGCAGGTGGAGACTGCGAAGGATTCTGAGCTTCCCATGGTGCCGGTCCTGCTGGACGCCGTGAAGGCCCGGAAGTTCAGCCCGGCGTCTGCGTCATGGACCGTGGCGACGACGCTGAGGACGTCTATGCGACCATGGAGGGCAAGGGCATCCGGCCCGTGATCCCGCTGCGGGAGACCCCAGCCGTCAAGGCCGGGAAGGACCAGCCACCGTCATGTGACCACGGGACGTGGACGTTCGCCGGGTCCGACGCGAAGCGTGGCGCGTCCAAGCGGCGCTGCCCATCCGGTGAATGCAGCCCGGCGTCGGTGTGGATCAAGGCCGGTCGGCTGCACACCCTGACCCCCGCGGCACTCCCGGGTGGAGGCGAAAGCGGTCGCGTAGGAGCGGTCCTGCTACACGCAAGTGGGAGCCAGCAGCGCGCTGGTCTCCTGATGGTGATCGCTAGCGGACGTTTCCCACGCTGGCGGCGAATTCCAGAAGTTAGAGCACAGCAAGTTGCGGAGCGGCTGCCCTGAGCGTACCCAGCGGCCCTCGCTGTCACCGACGGACAGCACATCGACCGCCGCATTGCCTTCCCGGAGCCAGTAGTCCAGCGCCCAGTTCAGGGCCGCATGCAGATACGCAGTGGCGAACAGCCGGTTGCCACTGTCCGAGGCCCAGATCTCGAACTCCACGGCAATCAGTCTAGTACCTCGTCAACACCCTGAACATGCTGGACGTAGCCCAGGAGTTGCGCCGGGTTTGTCCCGGCTAGTCCTACATGACCGGAAGATGGACTGCGTGTCATCGCGACCCCGTCAGGCACCTCCAGACGAGCGATGTAGGCGCCTAGACGAAAGGCTCGGGCCTTTCTGGCGGCGGCCTCAAGAGTGTCGAAGACAGAGACTTCCCGGTAGCTGGCCTCATCGCGAGGGTGCAGAGGCCGCTTGCCGAGATCCCAGTGGGACTTCATGTCCTCTTCGGTCGGGGGGTTGTTCCTCGTCGCCCGGTAGAGATGCACGGCAACCGCGCCTCGCCTAGCTGATCTGGGGCGGGACGGTCTGGGCGACCTCGTTCTTGATGACGTGGAGGGGCACCCGCGTCACGACGTCGCCCGAGACCTGCACCGTAAACCAGTAGACCCCCTCGTCCTGCGCCGGGAACTGTATCGGAAGGATGATGACTGCGCCCCGGTCCTCACCCTCCTCAAAACGCGCTGGAGTCTCAAACTCTGGCCACTCAGAGCCGGATGGCGTATTGATCCGTACCTTGACTGGCACTGAACCCACGTATCCGCCCGACTTCAGCCCGACAACGAACGAGAGGGGGATCAGCGGCGTGATGGGGATGCTCTGCGTCCCGGCGCCAGGTGCCGCGGCTACCTGGATCGTCACGGTGGCGCGATCGATGATCCGTATCAAGGACAAGACATCGTCCGTCTCGCGAAGCACTTTTTCGCAGATAACCGCGTAGTTCAGGTACGGCCCGTCGTTTCCCGCCATGGCGCGAAAGTCTACCGGGCGCGGACTCGCCGAGCGGTTGGATCATCACGCCCGGTCACCTGCGCGGTCGGACAAGCCTCCGTACGACACGCCAAACGATCTTGGCGGGTTCCGCCAATCGTTCCGCCAAGCCCTCCTAGCCCCGGCGCGGGGTCCGGTGTACGCTCGCAGCGACTAGAACGTGTTCTACTAAGGGGTGGCCATGGTCGCATCCATCAAGCCGCACCGCGACGAGCTCGGCCTGACCGACGGCCTCATGCTGATCGGCGGGGAATGGTCGGCCGCGCAGGACGGCCAGACCTGGAACCACAGCCATCCCGCCACGGGAGAGCAGGTCGCCTCGTTCCCCATCGCCGGCCCCGCTGACGTGGACCGCGCGGTGCGTGCCGCGCGCACCGCCTTCGACGAGGGGCCGTGGCCGCGGGCCCGGGCCACCGAGCGGATCCGGGTGCTGCGCCGGGTCGCCGATGCGGTCCGCGAGCACGGCGACGAGCTGCTGGGGCTGCAGGCGCTGGACAACAGCGTGCCGCTGAGCTTCGGCAGCGTCTACGCGACCTCGTCGGCCTTCGTGGCCGACGTCTTCGACCATCACGCCGGCTGGGTGGACAAGCTGGCCGGCGAGACGCTGCCGCCTTATCAGGGCGGCGACCACATGGTCCTCACCCTGCGTGAGCCGGTCGGCGTGGTCGGCGCGGTGATCCCGTGGAATGCCCCCCTGCTGCTGTTCGCGCAGAAGGCCGCGCCCGCCCTGGCGGCCGGCTGCACCGTCGTTGCCAAGCCGTCGGAGTACGCCACCTTCGCGGTGCTGCGGCTGGCCGCGCTGATGGAGGAGGCGGGGCTGCCGCCCGGGGTGCTCAACATCGTCACCGGCCCGGGCGATCCGACCGGCGAGGCGCTGATCACCCACCCCATGGTCAACAAGCTGTCCTTCACCGGCAGCCGGGCGGTCGGCCGCCGGATCGTCACCGCGTCGGCGGACGGGTTCAAGCGGGTCAGCCTGGAGATGGGCGGCAAGAGCCCGGCGCTGGTGTTCGCCGACGCGGACGTGTCCACCGCGGCGGCGGTCACCATGGGCACGGTCACCCTCGGCCTGTCCGGGCAGGTCTGCCTGGCCCAGACCCGGGCGCTGGTGCACCGGGACGTGCACGAGGAGTTCCTCGCGATGGCGCAGATGATCAGCGGCATGGTCAGCTACGGCAACCCGTTCGACCCGGCGGTCACCTCCTCCCCGCTGATCAACACCCGCCAGATGGAACGTGTTCTCGGGCTGATCGAGGCCGGCAAGGCCGACGGCGCCCGGCTGGTCTGCGGCGGCAGCCGCAGCGAGGGCGACCTGGCCGCGGGCAATTTCATCGCGCCGACGCTGTTCACCGACGTGTCGAACGACATGAGCATCGCCCGGGAGGAGATCTTCGGCCCGGTGCTGTCGGTCATCCCGTTCGCCGACGAGGACGAAGCCCTCAAGATCGCCAACGACACCGAGTACGGCCTGGCCGCCACCGTCTGGACCAATGACATCAAGCGGGCCATGCGGATGACCAAGGCGATCCGGGCCGGGACCATCGGCATCAACGGCTACCAGCTGGAGCCGCACGCGGCGTTCGGCGGCTACCGGCAGTCGGGCCTGGGCCGCGAGGGCGGCCGGGCCGCCATCGAGGCCTACACCGAGGTCAAGACCGTCCTGCTGCCCTTCACCGACGACATGATGTGAGACGGCGCAGGGTGGCGGTGTCATGACGGAGGTTCCGGCCGCCAGCAGGGCCGTCACCCTCGCCGTGGAGCCGTCGCAGCGGGTCGGCAAGCGCTGGATCGCCTTCATCGCGCTCGCGAATCTCGGGCTGTACCTGGGGTACTTCGGGCCGATCACGGTGCTGCTGCCCAACCAGGTCCAGGCGATCGCCGGATCCGCCCACAAGGTCGCCGTGCTCGGCTGGGTGACCGGCATAGGCGCGGCTGTCGCGATGGTCTCCAACCCGGTCGCCGGGGCGCTGTCGGACCGCACCACCAGCCGGTTCGGGCGCCGCCATCCGTGGACGGTGTGCGGTGCGCTGGCGGGTGCCGCCGCGCTCGCCCTGCTGGCCGGCCAGCACACCATCGCGGGCGTCATCGTCGCGTGGTGCCTGGCGCAGGCCGGGCTGAACGCGATGCAGGCCAGCGTCACCGCGGGCGTGCCCGACCACGTGCCGGTGTCACAGCGCGGCCTGGTGTCGGGCTGGATCGGCCTGCCGCAGTCGGTCGGCGTGGTGCTGGCCGTGGTGCTGGTGACCCTGGTGGTCACCGGCAACGCCGGCTATGCGCTGACTGGGGCGCTGGTGGTGCTCTGCGCGCTGCCGTTCGCGCTCACCACCCCCGACCCGCCGCTGCTGCGCAGCAGCCGGCCGCCCTTCGCGTGGCGGGCCTTCGCGCGGTCGTTCTGGCTGAGCCCGCGCCGCTACCCCGACTTCGCCTGGGCCTGGCTGACCAGGTTCGCGGTCAACATCGGCAACGCGATGGCCCTGCTGTACCTGCTGTACTTCCTGCGTGACCGGATCCACTACAGCCAGCTGTTCCCCGGCCACAAGGCCGAGGACGGCCTGCTCGTGCTCATCCTCATCTACACGGTCGCGGTCCTGGCGACCGCGATACCCGGCGGGATCATTTCCGACCGCACCGGCCGCCGCAAGCTACCGGTCACGGTCGCCGGGCTGGTCATGGCGGTGCCCGCGGTCATGCTGGCGCTGTGGCCGTCGTGGCCGGTCGCCATCGTCTCGGCCGCGATCATGGGCCTGGGGTTCGGTGTGTACCTGTCGGTCGACCAGGCGCTGGTCACCCAGGTGCTGCCGTCCGCGGCGGGCCGGGCCAAGGACCTCGGCATCATCAACATCGCCAACTCCGGGCCGCAGGTGCTCGCCCCGGCGATCGCCGCGCCGTTGGTCAGCCAGCTCGGCGGGTACCCGACCCTGTACTTGTCGGTGGCGGTGATGACCGTGCTCGGCTCGGCATTCGTGTGGAAGATCCGTTCAGTCCCCTGAAGCTGTTTGTGAGCCGGTGAGGGCCGGTGAGCGGGCACGGGGCCATCAGCCGTTACACCATGGTAGAAATTAGGTGTAACCTGTTGACGTGGCGCTGAACATCAAGAACGACGAAGTTGAGCGGCTTGCCACCGAGGTGGCACGCATGACCGGGGAGTCCAAGACAGAGGCGATCCGGCGCGCGCTCGCCGAGCGGCGTCAGCGTCTCGCTTACCGGATCAGCCCCGGCGACCGGGAAGCACACGCGCTGCGGTTCCTTGAGCGCGAGGTCTGGCCGCGGATACCGGCAGACCAGCTTGGCCGCCGTCTCAGCAGGAGCGACGAGGACGAGATCCTCGGCTACGGACCGGAGGGGGTGTGATCGTCGATACCTCGGCGCTGGTCGCCGTGACCTTCGCCGAACCTGGGCACCAGGAGCTCATCGCCAAGCTGGCGGGCGCGCCCTCGGCGGGGATCGGCACCCCGACCCTTGCCGAGACCGGACTGGTGCTGGCGTCCAGGCTCGGACGAGACTCGCGTGATCTTGTCATCCGACTGCTCGACGAGTTCAGCATCGAGGAGATCCCGTTCGGTGGCCAGCACTGGCGGGAAGCTGTTGACGCCTACCTGCGGTTCGGCAAGGGGCGGCACAAGGCCCGGCTGAACTTCGGCGATTGCCTGACCTACGCGGTCGCGCGGCTGGCAAACGAACCCCTGCTTTTCACCGGTGACGATTTTCGCCAGACCGACCTCGAGCTGGCATAAGGAAGCACTGGCTGCGCCAGTCACCCGGGTGGCGCGAGCTTGCGGTGGTCCCAGGAGACGATCCGGGCCGGCTCGACGTAGTAGCCGGCCCGCTTGCGGGCGGCGTGCGCCACGTACTCGTCCAGCGCGTCAGCGGGCACGCCGGCCAGCCCGGCGGCGACATGCCGGCCGATCTCCAGCACGCCGGCCGGGTCCTCGACGCAGCGGGCAGTTCCCGTGACCTGCACGCCCCGCAGCTCGAAGTAGTCCTCGCCGGTCTCCACCAGGC
>Ga0307373_10012909_pt1 | contig 11781 bp, 8 predicted proteins | sample OX2MG_FD_202534 | JGI IMG/M metagenome (GOLD analysis project Ga0307373, IMG submission 202534) | Soil microbial communities from Risofladan, Vaasa, Finland - OX-2 | ecosystem: Environmental > Terrestrial > Soil > Coastal area > Acid sulfate soil | place: Finland: Risofladan, Vaasa | collected...
ACGCTGGCGTCACCAATCTGAAGTCCCTCCGACACCGGCTGCTGAAGGTGCCAGGCCGGCTCGTGCGCTCGGGTCGGAGGCTGCGACTGCGGATGCCCGAGCGCTGGCCCTGGGAGGCAGAGTTCATGGCGGCGTTGGCCAGACTGCGCCTTCTCCCGGCTGGCTGACCGACCGCCGTACCAGCGCCCGATACGGTGCGTCATCGAAACACGCCTCGCTCCTCCGAGAAGGCTGCCCAATCGTCCGCTCGGAGGCGCTGTTGTGATTCCCGGCTGGCAAGCTGACCTCAAATCCGGGGACGATGGGCTTTGACGACCCCGTCCACCAGCCGAATCCACCGCTCAGGCCGCTGTCGCACTCCTCTCTCTGTCAGGTCGGTGGATTCGGGCTTAGGGGCGGGCCAGGAACAAATGCCGTAACAGCCGGCTACCTCCGCCCGCTTCCCGGCGCCCGAGCCGCCTGCCCCGGCCCGAACTTGGGATTGGCCGGATAATCGGGCGGGTGAGGAGGGGACGGGTCATCGAGAATCGCTCTACCGGTGAGCGCATCGTGCTCCGCCGCACTGCGGCCGAAACCGGAGGGCGCCTGTTTGAATTCGAGCTTCAACTCGGGCCCCGGGGTAAGGTTCCCGCGGCCCACCTCCATCCCGAGCAGCAGGAACGGTTCACCGTGCTCGAGGGGACAGTGCAATTCAAGGTGAGCGGGCGCTCCGTCCTGGCGACTCCGGGCCAGGTGGTCACGGTCCCCGCCGGCAGCTCGCATTCGTTTGCCAACCTCCACGATCGGCCGGCTCGAGTGCTGGTCGAGGTGCGCCCGGCGCTGGCCATGGAAAGCCTGCTCGAGACGGCGGCCGCGCTCGGAGCTCGGCCCCGACCGCTGGATCTGGTCCTCTTCCTGGCCGAATTTGCGCGCGAGGTGAGGCCCCCGGTGGTCCCTCGGGTGACCGGCGCGCTCGCGCGCGCCTCGGCTCGGGCCGCCACGACCCTGGGCCTGGGCCGGCGCTATCGAGGTCTGCGCGCGCCCGATCGGTCGCCGTGAGCGCGATCTTGGTCCAGGACCTAGTCAAGCGCTACCGCGGCGCTCAGGGCAACGCCCTGGACGGGATCTCGATCGAGGTGAGGGAGGGTGACCTGTTCTGCCTCCTGGGACCCAACGGCGCCGGTAAGACGACGATGGTCTCGATCCTGACCACGCTCCTGGCGCCGACCTCGGGAACCGTTCGGGTCAACGGCCACGACGTAGGGCGTGATCAGCTCGCGGTGCGGCGGTCGCTGGGGGTCGTATTCCAGCAGCCCGCGCTCGATTTAAATCTCACGGCCGAGGAGAATCTACGCTTTCACGCCATCCTGTACGGACTGCATCCCTGGCGTCCCAACCGACGCCTGATGCCCGCTGCCTACTGGTCCGAGGTCCGGGACCTGGCGCAGATTCTGGGGCTGGGTGGGGTCTTGAACCAGCCCGCGCGGGCGCTGTCCGGCGGCACCCGGCGCAAGTTGGAGATCGTCCGCGCGCTCATGCACCGACCCCAGATCCTCTTTCTGGACGAGCCCACGGCGGGGCTGGACCCGGAGAGCCGGAGCAGCCTGTGGGAGTATCTGGCCCGAGTTCGCTCTCACTACGGAACCTCCATCTTCCTCACCACCCACTATCTGCATGAGGCGGAGGGCGCGGATGCGGTCCAGGTGATGTGGCGGGGCCGGGCGCTGGCGGGGGGAACGCCAGGGCAGATCAAGGCTGAGCTCGGCGGCTGTGAGCTCGCGCTCGACGCGCTGGATCGTGCCCGTCTGCGCGCCGAGCTGGTCCGAATGGGGCTCAACCCGAGCGGGGAGGGCCCGTTCCGGGTGCGGATGGACAGCGCGGCGGCCCAGGGTGTGATCCGCCGCCTCCGGTGCGAGCTCACCCTGCTGCGCGTCACCGAGCCGACCCTGGAAGAGGCCTATTTAAGTCTCATCGAGCGCGCGCGAGGATGACTGCTGCCCAGCGCTCAAGGTTGGGGCGAGAGCTCTTCGCCCTCCTCGCCGTGGCCCAGCGCGACGTGACCAAACTGCTGCGAGATCGGGTTCGGTTGGGCGTCAGCCTGGCCTTTCCCATCCTGCTCATCGCTGGCCTGGGCACCGTCCTCGAACCCACCGTCGGGCGCGTGACCGGCCTCGACTCCGTCACCCTCATGTTCACCGGCGTGCTCGCCGCGACCCTCTTCCAGTCCACCGCTGCGGGCATGATGTCGCTGATCGAGGACCGTGCGACCGACTTCTCCCGGGTGCTCTTCGTGGCCCCGGTCTCGCGTCTCACCATCATCGGGGGCAAGATCGTGGGGGAGTCGCTGGTGGCGCTGGTCCAAGGCCTCGGCGTTGTGGCCTTCGCGGTCGTATTCCGAGCCCAGATCGGTGCGGCCCAGGTGCTAGACCTGATTCTGCCAGCCCTGGCATGCTGCCTTCTCGGCGGCGCCTTCGGGGTGGCCACGCTCTCTGCGCTGCCCAACCAGAGGGCGGCGCTTCAGGTGCTCCCGTTCCTAATTCTGCCCCAGTACTTCCTGGCCGGGGTGGTCGCGCCCCTCCGCGGCATGCCGGGCTGGCTGGACCTGGTCGCCTGGGCCATGCCGCTTCGCTACGCGGTCGATCTGGTGCGCGCGGCCTTCTACGCCGGGCGGCCTGGATACGGGGCGGCCGTGGCGGAGAGTCCGCTCCTCGACGCGGCCGTCATGGCCGGGCTTTCCGCCATCCTGCTGATTCTGGGGGCGGCGCTGTTCGTGCAGCGCGAGCGGCGCGGTTGAGCCGGGGCGGGTGGTTTACCGCGGGCGTCGCCGCTGGATTGGACCTGGGCCGCCAGGTGCGCATCGCGTCGGCCCAGCAGCCACCCAGCGAGCGCTGGCGCCAGCTTCCCATCGAGGCCCGGGGCGCGACCCGCCTTGGGGTCAGCTTCCGACCCGCGCAGGCGCGGCTCATGGGTCTCGACCTGGAGGCGGCGCTCAGATGCCTGCTCTCCTACCCCCTTGACCTGGTTCGACTGGGTGCGCGCTGGACCGATATGGAGCCCAGCTTCGGAGCCTTCGACCCCACTGAACTCGACCGCCATCTGGAGCTGGTCGAACGCTCGGGCAAGGGCGTCATTCTGAGCCTAGGCGCGGTCAAGAACTTCGGCTATCCGGAGTTTTTCGTCCCTGCTCACCGGCTCCCCCGGCCTCTGCCCGAAGGTTCCCTCGTGGGGCCTCAATCCCATCCCGAGTTGCTCGCGGCCGCGGTCGAATTTGTCTCTCGGGTGGTGGCACGGTATCACCGGCACCCCGGCGTCTTGGCCTGGCAGGTGGAGCACGAGGCGGTCGATCCGCTCGGGCTCGAGCACTCCTGGCGCCTGACCCCCGAATTCGTGGAGCGCGAGGTCCAGGCAGTGCGCGCGGCCGATCCCACCCGCCCGGTGTTGATCAGCGGCTTTCTGGCCGCGTCGCTGCCGGTGCGCCTGCACCAGCGCTGGCGCACTCGAGGCCAGGGTGATTCGCTGGCCCTGGCCGAGCGGGTGGCCGACATCATCGGCGTCGACTACTACCCGCGCCACGCCCTGGCCGGCGCGGGCGGGCTCGGCGTCTACCTCGATGGGGCGCGTCCGTCCCTACCTCGAACATGGCGCTCAGATGATCGGTTCGGGCCGGCCCGTCGGGTGATGATCACCGAGGGTCAGGCCGAGCCCTGGGAGATGGTTACCAGCCCTCCCAGCCCGGCCGGACGGGTCATGTACAGCTGCCCGCCGGAGCGCGTGATCGCCAACTACAACCTCTGCCTGAGCGCTGCGCGGGAGGCCGGGATCGCTCTCGACGCCTACCTGTTCTGGGGCGCCGAGTACTGGCTGCGCCGAGCCCGCGAGGGTGACCGAAGCTACCTGGAGGCGTTCGAGACGGTGGTGGGTTCGCCTCGCTCCGACCCCACGTAGGCTTACCCCATGCAGGACTCAACGCCGGGGGTCAGCGCGGTCGAACTGGTCGGGGTGAGCCGTAGCTTCGGTGCGGTGCGGGCGGTTGACGGCCTTGATTTAAATCTCAAGGCGGGCGAGATCGCCGCTCTGCTGGGGCCCAATGGTGCCGGTAAGACGACCACCATTGATCTGATCCTGGGCCTGGGACGCCCGGACCGGGGCCGGGTGAGCGTGTTCGGTTTGTCCCCAGTCACCGCGGTCTCCCGCGGCCTCGTCGCCGCCGTGATGCAGACCGGTGGCCTGCTCAAGGACCTGACCGTGGGTGAGACCGTGCGTCTGACCTCGACCCTGTTCGCCGAGGCGCGACCGGTCCAGGAGGTGCTGCAGCGCGCCGGCATCGCCGAGATCTCCAACCGGTTGGTGGGCAAGTGCTCGGGTGGGCAGCAGCAGCGGCTCAGATTCGCCCTGGCGCTGCTCCCCGATCCCGCCCTAATGGTTCTCGACGAGCCGACCGCGGGGATGGATGTCGAGGGGCGCCGCGATTTCTGGAACGCCATCCGGCGCGACGCCGAGCGGGGCCGGACGGTGCTGTTCGCCACCCACTATCTGGAGGAGGCCGACGCGTACGCCGATCGCGTCATCCTCATGCGCCAGGGCCGTATCGTCGCCGACGGTACCGCCGCCGCCATCCGCAGCCTGTCCTCGGGGCGCTCGCTGCGAGTTAGCTTGCCGGGAGCTGACGAAGAGTTTCTGCGCCGCCTGCCAGGCGTGCGAGCGGTGGAGATCCGCGGTGAGCGGGTGATCCTGCAGAGCACCGATTCCGACGCCGTCGCCCGGCACCTGCTGACCTCGACCGCTGCTCACGACCTTGAAATCGTCGCCCACAACCTGGAGGACGCATTCTTGAGCCTGACCGCGGCCGATCCTGGCGGCGCCGATGCTCTGGGCCAGGAGGAGCCGGGATGACGCCTGCGGCCCCGGCACGCCGATCCCGCCCCACCGGCCCCGCTGGTGCGCGCGGCCGTCGGACCCGAGGGCGCTCGCCGCGGCAGCCCGGGATGCCGGCAGTACCCGGTGGGAGGGAGGTTTGAGCCCGCCCGCTCCCGGCACCATCTCCCAGGCCCGCCGGGAGCCCGCGCTGGGTGGGTTCAACCTCACATTCCTCTACCTGGAGATCCGGCGTCTACTCCGCAACCGGCGGACGGTGGTGTTCACCCTGGTTCTGCCGGTGATCTTCTTCCTTCTGTTCAAGCGCGGCCGGCGGGGCTCGGTGGGCTCGCCCGAACTGCTCGCGGCCACGATGATCGGGATCGCCGTCTACGGCGCCATGATCGCGGCCACTTCGGGGGGTGCCATGGTTTCGCTCGAGCGCGCCCTGGGCTGGAGCCGGCAGCTGCGCGTGACCCCGCTCAAGCCGGCCGCGTACATCGTGATCAAGCTCCTGACGGCGATGTTCCTGGGTCTGGTCTCGGTCAGCGTCGTCTACCTGGTCGGGTTGGTCGAGGGCGTCTCGATGCCGCTGGGGATCTGGATTCTATCCGGCGCCCTGGCCTGGGTGGGCGCGCTGGTCTTCGCCGCCTTCGGCCTTTTCATGGGCTATCTACTGCCGTCGGAGAACGTGATGCAGATCATCGGGCCCATCCTGGCCATCTTCGCCTTCGTCGGTGGCCTTTTCGTTCCGATCACTCTCCTGCCCTCGGCGATCCAGGATCTGGCCCCGTACGCGCCCACCTACGGAGTGGCCGAGATCGCGCGCTTCCCTCTCCTCGGCGGAGATTTCCAGTTCGCCTGGGTCGTGAACGTCGCACTCTGGACGGCCATCTTCGGCCTTGGCGCCGGCGCCCTGTTCCGCCGCGACACCCAGAGGACCTGACCCCGCGCTTGGGGGACGGCGCGGCTTGCGCCAGCAAACCAAACGGGTTCTACGGGATCAGATCGGACCCCGACTGGGGGCTCATCTAGAATCCAATCTTGGTGGTGCAGGCCGGATCGCTGGAGCAGACCGCGCGAGCGGTGGCCGTGGAGTCGCTGGCACCCCAGATCGACGCCGGCCGATTCGCCGTCAAGACGATCGTGGGCGAGCTGTTCGTGGTCGAGGCGGACGCCTTCACCCACGGCCACGATCTGGTCCGCTGCATGCTCAGGTGGAGCGCTGAAGGCGGGGGCGCCTGGAGTGAGTCGGGGATGCTCGCGCTGGGAAACGATCGCTGGCGAGGCAGCTTTGTGCCCGAGCAGGTCGGTCTGTACGAATACACGGTCGAGGCCTGGGTGGACGAGGCCGCCACCTGGCTCAAGGACTTGGGGCGCCGCGCTCAGGCCGGACCGGTGGATGCAGTCGAGTGGCGCGTGGGGGCGGACATCATGCGCCGCGCGGCCGCGCTCGCGGCTGCCCCTGGGTCGCGCAGCCGCCTGGCCACGGCAGCGCGCAGTCTGGAGCGTGGAGGCAGCGTCAGTCCGAGTCGACTCGCGGCCTGGGTCGAGGAGGCCGGAGCGCACCTGGGGCGGGAGAATTCGACCCGTCTGGCGCCCCTTCGGCTCCGCGTGGATCCCACCCGCGCCGCCTTCAGCGCCTGGTACGAGGTCTTTCCTCGCTCGCTTGGCCCAGACGGCGGCCATGGCACTCTGCGCAATCTGGAACGTCAACTTCCCCGGATCGCCGGGCTCGGCTTCGACGTGCTCTATCTGCCCCCGATCCATCCCATCGGACGCAGCCGGCGCAAGGGTCCCGGCAACCGGCCGGGCGATCCCGCCCGGGATCCGGGAAGCCCGTGGGCCATCGGTTCTGCCGAGGGCGGGCACAAGTCCGTTCATCCCGAGCTCGGGGACCTCGACGATCTGCGCCGGCTCGTCGTGCGGGCGCGCCGATTGGGCCTCGAGGTCGCTCTCGACCTGGCCTTTCAATGCGCCCCCGACCACCCCTACCTGGAGCAGCATCCGTCCTGGTTCAAGCGCCTGCCCGACGGCAGCGTTCGCCACGCCGAGAATCCGCCCAAGCGCTACGAGGACATCGTCCCCTTCGATTTCGCCAGCCCCGACCGGCTGGCACTCTGGGCGGAGCTCAAGAGCGTGTGTGACTTCTGGATCGAGCAGGGGATCCGCACCTTCCGAGTCGATAATCCCCACACCAAGCCCTTCGACTTCTGGGAATGGCTCCTGAGCGAGCTCAAGCGGGAACATCCGGATCTGGTCTTCCTGTCCGAGGCGTTCACGCGTCCGCGCGTGATGGAGCGCCTGGCCAAGCTCGGATTCAGCCAGTCGTACACCTACTTCGCCTGGCGCGACCGCCCGCTCGAGCTGCGTCAGTATCTGACCCAACTCACCCGGGGGCCGCAGCGGGACTACCTGCGAGCGAATCTGTGGCCGAACACGCCCGACATCCTGACCGAGTACCTGCAGCGCGGTGGGCGCGCGGCCTTCATCGCCCGGTTGGTCCTGGCCGCGACGCTGGCCGCCAACTACGGGATCTACGGCGGGGCCTTCGAGGCCTTGGAGAATCGCGCCGCCGGTCCCGAATCGGAGGAGTACCTGGACTCGGAGAAATACCAGCTCCGGCACTGGGTGGCTGATCCGCTCATGCTGGACCTGATCACGCGGCTCAATCGGGCTCGGCGCCAGAACCCTGCCCTGCAGAGCGACCGCGAGCTCGTGTTCCACGGTGTCGACAACCCCGATCTTCTGGTCTACAGCAAGTCCGGCGCGGATCAGCGCGGCGCCCTGCTCATGGTCGTCAACACAGATCCGTTCAACGTCCAGGCGGGCTGGACGGATCTGGATCTGGGCCGGCTCGGGCTCAGCGGGGAGGAGGCGTTTGTGGCCCACGACCTTTTGAGCGACGAGTCCTACAACTGGCGCGGCGGACACAATTTCGTTCGCCTCGATCCGTCGCGCCTGTCCGCCCACGTGCTTCGCCTGGAGGTGGGCGATCAAACCTAAAAACCAGGGCGCGGCCACCTCGGCCGGGGCACCCGTGCAGGATGCCGCCGATTGGTACAGAGACGCCATCTTCTATGAGCTCCACGTCCGCGCCTACGCCGACAGCAACGGAGACGGGGTGGGCGACTTCGCCGGTCTGATCGAGCGCCTCGACCACCTGCGCCGGCTGGGCGTCAACGTGCTCTGGCTGCTGCCCTTCTATGCCTCTCCGGGCAAGGACGACGGGTACGACATCGCCGACTACTACACGGTCAATCCTCAGTACGGGACCCTGGCCGACTTTCGGCGGCTGGTGCGCGAGGCCCACGCGCGCCAGATTCGAGTTGTGACCGAGCTCATTGCCAACCACACCTCCGATCAGCACGCCTGGTTCCAGCGGGCGCGGCGAGCGCGCGCGGGCAGCGTCCACCGCGATTACTACGTGTGGTCGGACAGCGATCGGCGCTATCAGCTGGCCCGGGTGATCTTCAAAGACTTCGAACCCTCCAACTGGAGTTGGGATCACGAGGCGGGGGCCTACTACTGGCACCGCTTCTACTCTCACCAGCCCGATCTCAACTTTGAGAGTCCGGCGGTGCGGCGTGAGCTCCTCCGCGTGGTCGACTTCTGGCTTTCTCTGGGGGTCGACGGATTCCGTCTCGACGCCATTCCGTACCTGTTCGAGGAGGAGGGCACGGACTGCGAGAATCTGCCCCGGACCCACGATTTTCTACGCGAGCTGCGCCAGCACATTGATCGCAAGTTCCCGGGCCGGATTCTGCTCGCCGAGGCCAACCAGTGGCCGGAGATGGCCGCCTCGTACTTCGGTGCCGGCGACGAATGCCACATGGCCTTCCATTTCCCGCTCATGCCCCGGCTCTTCATGGCCATCCGGATGGAGGACAGATTCCCCATCATCGACATCCTGGCCCAGACCCCCGCGCCCCCCACGGGCGGGCAGTGGGCTCTGTTTCTGCGCAACCACGACGAGCTCACGCTGGAGATGGTCACCGACGAGGAGCGCGACTTCATGTACAGCGCCTACTCCGAGGACCCCGTGGCGCGCATCAACCTGGGCATCCGTCGCCGCCTGGCCCCGCTCTTGGACAACAATCGCCGGCGCATCGAACTGATGAACGGGCTCCTCTTCGCGCTGCCCGGCACCCCGGTCATCTACTACGGGGACGAGATTGGGATGGGCGACAACATCTATCTGGGGGATCGCAATGGGGTGCGCACGCCGATGCAGTGGACCCCGGACCGCAACGCGGGTTTCAGCTCGGCCAATCCCCAGCGTTTGTACCTGCCCGTTACCAACGGCGGCGAATACCACTACGAGACCGTGAACGTCGAGTCCCAGACCGCCAACCCAAGCTCGCTGCTGTCCTGGACCCGGCGCCTGATTCGACTCCGCAAGTCGCATCCCGCCTTCGGGCGCGGGAGCCTGGAGCTGCTCCAACCTCATAACCGCACCGTGCTCGCCTTCGTTCGCGAGCACGAATCGGAACGCATCCTGGTGGTGGCGAACCTGTCCCGCTTCGCCCAGCAGGCGCAGCTCGACCTGTCCCGCTGGCGCGATCTGGTTCCCTATGAACTTTTCGGGGAGTCACCGTTCTCGGCCATCGGATCCGAGCCCTACCAGATGACGCTGGGTCCGCACGAATTCTTCTGGTTCGACCTTCGCTCCCAGCCGCTGGCCGTAGCGCCAGAATCCGAGCTGCTCCCAGCACCCCTGCTTCGCCTTCCCTCAGGAGACGTGGCCGACCTGTTCTGGGGGCCCGAGCAGGCGCGTCTGGAGGCGGTTCTACCCGCCTACCTGGAGCGCCAGCGCTGGTACGGGGGCAAGGCAAAGCGCCGGCGCAGCCTGCAGATTCGCGACGTCATCGACGTCGACCACGCCCGGCTCCACGTCCTTCTGCTGGACGTGCTCTATTTCGATGGCTCCACCAGCACCTACCTCCTCCCCGTGAGCGTGGACGCAAGCGGCGGGGATCCGCAATCCCCGGCCGGTCCGACCGTGGTTGAGGTGGAGACGGGCGATGGGGCAGGGCACTGGCTGATCCGAGACGCGGCCGCGGACCCAGAGCTGGCCTGGCGCCTCCTGGCCGCCTTCGGCGACCGCCGCCGATTCAACGGGCGGTTAGGCCGCCTGGGGGCGCAGGCCACTCCCGGTTTTGCCCGCATGCGGGGAGGCATCGACGCCCTTTTGGAACCGGTGCCGGCCGATCGCGAACAGTCCAACACGAGCATTCGTTACGGGGAGCGGCTGGTGCTCAAACTCATCCGCCGGCTCGAGCCCGGGATCAACCCTGAGCTCGAGATGGGGCGGGCGCTGAGCGAGCAGACGAATTACAGTCACGCGGCGGGGTTGGCCGGTAGCCTGCAGTACCAGGATCCCTCGGGAGCGGAGCTTACGACCGGAATTCTGCAGGCGTTCGTGCCCAACCACGGGGACGCCTGGAATCAGATGCAGGCCGAGCTCGACGGATATCTGGCCGCGGCCATGTTCAGCGGCGATTCTGCCCGGGGCGAGCTGGGCGCGGATGCCGGCGGTCCGGGGCAGGCCAGCATCGACGGTGCGCGGCTGCTTGGGCGCAGGGTGGCGGAGATGCATCTCGCCCTGCTCGGCCTTACGGGCCCGGGTCTGATCCCCGAACCGGTGACGCCCCAGCAGCTGCGTTCCATGCACCAGTCGGTGCGCTCCGGAGCGGTCCAGGCACTGGACCTTCTGCGTGATCGCGTGGACCAACTCGACGAGCCCGACCGGGAGGCGGCCAGGAGCCTGCTCGATGCCTCTGAACGCGTGCTCGAAGTCTCCCGTGGCCTGCTTCAGCTGGACCTGGACTGGGTCCTGATCCGCTGTCACGGGGACCTCCATCTGGGCCAGATCCTGTTCACCGGCATCGACTACGTGGTCACCGACTTCGAGGGGGAGCCGGCGAGCAGCATCAAGGAGCGGCGAAGAAAGCGAGCGGCGCTGCGCGACGTGGCCGGCATGCTGCGTTCGTTCGACTACGCCGCGAGCTTCGCTCTACTCGGCCGAAGCGAGGTCCCAACCCAGCTTGTAGCGGCGGCCGGGCTGTGGTCCCAGAGCATGGGAGCGGAGTTTCTCGCCACCTACCTCGAGACCTGCGGCAACTCGCCGGTCATCCCCTCCAACGCTGAGCAGCGCCAGCTTCTGCTCCGGGTCCTGATCTTCGAGAAGGCGTGCTACGAGCTCCGTTACGAGCTCAACAACCGTCCCCGATGGGTGTCTATCCCGCTTCAGGCGATGCGCCGCATGCTGGCTCTTGCGAGCCCGTGAGGGAGCCGAGGCCAGCGCCGTCGGGCGAGCAGATCACCATCGAGGCCGAGGGGTGGCGTGCGGTCGTGGTGGAGGTCGGAGGCGGGCTGCGCTCGCTCCGGGTCAATGCCGAGGAGCTGATCTGGGCCTATCCCCAGGATGGCATCCGGCCGGCTTCGGCCGGAGCTCCCCTACTGCCCTGGCCCAATCGCCTGCGCGACGGGCGCTACACGTTCGCGGGGCAGGAGCACCAGCTGGCCTTGAGCGAGCCCGCCCGAGGCAACGCCATCCATGGCCTGACCGCCTGGCTGCGCTGGGAGGTACGCGAGCGCGACCCTTCCCGAGTAGTCATGGGACTTGAGCTGCCGGCGCAGGCGGGATATCCCTATCAGCTCGACCTCGAGGCGGAATACGAGCTCGGGCCGGCCGGACTGACGGTGCGCATCCGGGGCCTGAATCTGGGACCGACCGACCTCCCCCTGGGGGTTGGGCAGCATCCATATCTGCGCCTTGGGGCCCGGGTTGACGACCTTGAACTCTGCGTGCCCGCCGCGGCCATCCTGACCACCGACGGACGCGGCATCCCCACCGGTCAAACGTCGGTGGCGGATACCGACCTCGATTTTCGGGCCCCGCGCCGAATCGGCGGGGCGGTGCTCGACACCGCCTTTTGGGGCCTC
>Ga0307373_10012911_pt1 | contig 11779 bp, 11 predicted proteins | sample OX2MG_FD_202534 | JGI IMG/M metagenome (GOLD analysis project Ga0307373, IMG submission 202534) | Soil microbial communities from Risofladan, Vaasa, Finland - OX-2 | ecosystem: Environmental > Terrestrial > Soil > Coastal area > Acid sulfate soil | place: Finland: Risofladan, Vaasa | collected...
GCAAATTCCTCATCCCGTATGAACGCACCACACCCTCCAAATCTCGTAATCCCTCGATAAATGATTGCCGGAATCTATCCGTCGAGTTGCCATCTTGTGAAGCCTCGTTGATTTGAATAGGCTGTTTGAGGGGCTTCAATTCGGCCCAGTGGCGCCGCGAACTACCCGCGCCAATTGGATCCACGTTAGATCACCATGCGTCTCGAGAGCCACGATCCGGTCCTCGTCTCCCTGCTTGATTTCATAGACGGTCTTCCCTTCGCGATTTGGGGCCTGGTGGCGGACGCCCTCCTGCTGAAGTTGCTGGCCATAAAACTTGGAAACCTGCTCGAGGGAGTCGGGCGTTTCATATTTTGCCGTCCACACTCTCAGGGTTTGATCGTTCGGAAGCTGCAGGTTGATCGTGGCCGAACCCGAGGTTTTTACTTGAACCCCCCCGGGGTAGATGGGCAGTCCCAGCCGCGCCCGGTTGACGTCTCCTTGCACTTCGAGGGAGCCGGCGGGCGTTTGGATGGTAAATCCCTGTCCGGCGCCGTCTTTCCCGCTGGCTTCGCCTTGGCGGCTGCCGACGAGAAATCGCAGCCCGATCCAAATCATGATAATGGCAGACCCGATGATCAATCCGACAATGATCAGGGCCATGCCGATCGCGTGCTTATCGGACAACCGCCCCGGCGGCGCCGAAGTCCGCGGAGGAATCCCCACTCAACTCTCCTTTCTGGTGACCACTTTTTGCCGCCATCGCTGCGGGCGCTGATAGAGAATCTTCGGCGGCAACTGCAAGAGCCCGCCAATCCCGCCCCTTCCCGGAACCGGCTAAAAGAGCCTCACTTTAACATCCGGCCGGCGGGAAACATGAACGGAGTCGACAAAACGGACGCGCCGCGTGCTGAGGGTCATCACCAGGGACTGCGTTCGAATGCCGTCGCCGAAAAACCGGACGCCTTTCAGCAGGCTCCCGTCCGTGACCCCCGTGGCCGCAAAGATGATTTCCTTGCCGGGGGCAAGATCGGGCGTCGTGAAAATCTTCTTGGGATCGGCAATCCCCATCGACTGGATGCGCTCCGCTTGCGCGTCATCCTTCACCACCAGCCGCGCTACAATTTCTCCGTTCAGGCAACGCAAAGCCGCGGCGGTGATCACGCCTTCCGGCGCTCCCCCGATCCCCATGACCGCGTGGACCCCGGTGCCTCGCACGGCGGCGCTAATCCCCGCGGAAAGATCGCCGTCGGGAATCAGCCGGATGCGCGCCCCGGCCTGCCGGATATCATCCATCAGTTTTTGATGGCGCGGGCGGTCGAGAACCACGACCACCAGATCCGTGATGGCGCGTTCCAGGCGGCGGGCAATGGCGCGCAGATTTTCCGCCACAGGCGCCTCAATGTCAACCGCGCCTTTCGCCGTAGGACCCACGACGATCTTTTCCATATAGCAATCAGGCGCGTGCAGAAGGCCGCCGTGCTCGGAAGCGGCCAGGACCGTGATGGCGCCCGGGGCGCCCATCGCGCAAAGGTTCGTTCCCTCCAGAGGGTCCACCGCAATGTCGATTTCCGGAATGACGTCATTGTACTCTTTTTTCAGGCCGACTTTCTCGCCGATGAAAAGCATGGGCGCTTGATCGCGCTCGCCCTCGCCGATCACCACCGTGGCGGCCACCGGCACCGTGTCCAGAATTTTCCGCATGGCCTGCACGGCGACATGGTCGGAGAGATGGCGGTCCCCCTGGCCCATGGTCCTGGCACACTCAATCGCCGCTTCCTCCACCACCCTTACGAATTCCAGCGACAGTTCGATTTCCATGCGGTCTAACCTCTCTTTCCTCGGAGTGCAGTATTTTACCAGTCTAACCCAGGAAGCCCGATGTGAACATCCTGGCTTCTGGCGCGCTGCGGAGCCAGGCACGCTGCGGAAACCTTGAGCCGGTTGATTCCCGGATGTTAAGCTGAATCAAGACAGACATGAACTCATCATCGTTTGCGGAGGCGACGCGACATGCAATATCGAAAGCTTGGCCACAGTTCAGTGTCAGTTTCAGCAATGGGCTTGGGATGTATGGGGATGTCGGAGTTTTATGGGGAGCGGAACGATCAGGAATCGACGGAACTCATCCATCACGCTCTGGATTTAGACGTCAACTTTCTGGATACCGCAGACATTTACGGATCAGGCCGGAACGAGGAATTGGTCGGGAAGGCGATCCAAGGCCGGCGCCAGCAGGTTGTTCTGGCCACGAAGTTCGGCAACGTGCGGGACGCAGGAGGCAACTTTGTGGGCATCAACGGCCGGCCCGAATACATTCGGAAGGCCTGTGAGGCGAGCTTGAAGCGCCTCAAGATTGACACAATTGACCTCTACTACCAGCACCGGGTGGACCGCACGGTGCCGATTGAAGAAACGGTGGGAGCCATGTCCCGGCTGGTGGAAGAAGGCAAAGTCCGCCACCTGGGACTTTCTGAAGCTGCCCCGGCAACCATCCGCCGCGCGCATCAGACGCATCCGATCAGCGCGCTCCAAACCGAATATTCACTCTGGAGCCGCGATCCGGAGGATGAGATTATCTCCACGTGCCGGGAACTGGGGATTGCTTTCGTCGCCTACAGCCCCCTCGGCCGGGGTTTCCTGACGGGAAAGATCAAAAAGACTGAAGACTTGCCGCCCGACGACTGGCGCCGCAACGGCCCGCGCTTCCAGGGAGAGAATTTTAAGCGCAACTTGGATTTGGTGAGCCGCGTGGAGGAGATCGCGCGGGAAAAGGGATGCCACCCTGCACAGTTGGCGCTGGCATGGGTCCTGGCCCAGGGAGAAGATATCGTTCCCATCCCGGGCAGCAGCCGCAAATCGCACCTGGAAGAAAATCTGGCCGCCCTCGAAGTGAATCTCACTGCGGAAGACCTGGCGCGAATCGACGAAGTCGCTCCCAAGGGCGTGACGGCTGGCGAACGCTATCCGGAGGCCGCCATGAAGGCGGTGAATGGGTGAACGAAACAGAGCCGGCTCTTGATATGACTTCCCTCTTATGAGACAACCTGCTGGCCCGAGAGGCGCCTAAGCCGTGGCAGGGTGAGCCTCCAACTCGAAGGTCACGAGTATGGTGGGTGAAGGAGCAAGCCCGAGTTCAGCCAGGTTTTCGCCCTCCAGATGCAAGTCCACAGCTTCGCGGAGGTTGCGCGTCACTTCATCGAGGGTTTGCCCTTCGGTCACAACCGGGATCTCCAGACACTCCGCGACGTAACCCGCTTGCTCCCCGTGGCGAATTGTGGCTTTAATTGTCCGCTGCAAGCTCATCGTTTTCACTCAACCGCGCTCTGCTCTCTGTCCGCGCGGGCCCGATACCTGAAATGAAGACTAGCAGACTTTCGTCTGGCCCTCAAGCGCGTGGCAAGCGCCGCTCTCACTTATACGCCGGGATTCCTGTGACCCGCTCGCCGAGGATGAGCGTGTGGATGTTGTGGGTTCCTTCGTAAGTAAAAACCGATTCCAGGTTGCACATGTGGCGGAAGACGGGAAATTCGTCGGCAACGCCGCTCGCGCCCAGAATATCCCGGGCGCTGCGAGCCACCTCGAGAGCCATCTTCACATTGTTGCGCTTCAGCATGGAGATGTGGGCGTAATCGGCGCGGCCCTGGTCCTTCAAGCGGCCCACGTGCAAAGCCAGAAGCTGCGCCTTGGTGATTTCCGTAATCATGTCCGCAAGCTTCTCCTGGATGAGCTGGTGCGAAGCGATCGGCTTGTCGTCAAACTGCTTGCGAACTTTGGCGTATTCCAGGGCCTCGTTGTAGCAAGCCATCGCCGCGCCCACGGCTCCCCAGCCGATGCCGTAGCGGGCCTGGGTGAGGCAGTCGAGCGCAGCCTTAAACCCATCCCCCTTGGGCAGGATGCTGGCGCGGGGCACACGCACATCCTGGAGTGAAAGCGCGGAGGTCACCGAGGCGCGCAACGACATCTTGCCCTTGATGTCTTGGACCATGAAGCCCGGCGTCCCTTTTTCCACCAGGAAACCGCGGATGCCTTCCTCGGTCCGCGCCCAGATGAGCGACACATCGGCGATGGTGCCGTTGGTGATCCATGCTTTCTCCCCGTTCAATACGTAACCGTCGCCGTCTTTGACCGCACGGGTCCGCATGCCCGCCGGGTTTGACCCGAAGTCGGGCTCGGTCAGGCCAAAGCACCCGATGGCTTCTCCCTGCTGCAGCGCCGGAAGCCAGCGCTGCTTTTGCTCTTCCGAACCGAAGTGCCAGAGCGGATGCATGACCAGGGCGCTTTGCACGGAAACAAAGCTCCGCAGCCCGCTGTCGCCCCGCTCGAGTTCCTGCATGATGAGCCCGTAGGCGACATTCGACATTTCCGCGCAGCCATACCCGGAGAGGTTCGCTCCGTAAAAACCCAGCGCGGCCATGGCCGGGACCAGGTGCCGGGGGAATTCCCCCTCCCGGTACCAGCGCTCGATGTGAGGATTGACTTCCTTCTCCACGAATTCGCGGACCGTCCGGCGAACGAGCTTCTCTTCATCGTTCAGGAGAGAGTCGATTTCCAAAAAATCAACACCGTGAAACGGAAACATGGCTTACCTCCTCAACTGCCTGGGTCACCGGACAATTCGATGGCATGCCGATGCTGGGATTGTACCAATAAACATCCCTTCGTTCTTGCCCTGCAAGTTGAGGATATAATGCCAGGCATGGATGATCGCAGGCGCCTGACCTCGATGGTCAAGGCAGCAGGTTGAGCAGCCAAGTTGAGTCCAAGTATTTTGGACTCGGTGCTGGCTAAGCTGCCGAAACAATCCGACCCCAACGTCTTGATCGGCTTTGACAGCGCCGACGACGCCGGAGTATATCTAATTTCGCCCGATCTCGCGCTGGTGCAAACCGTGGATTTCTTCACGCCGATTGTGGATGATCCTTACACTTTCGGCCAAATCGCCGCGACGAATTCCTTGAGCGATGTTTATGCGATGGGCGGCCGGCCAATTTCCGCGCTCTCCATTGTGGGTTTTCCCAACACCGGGCGCGACCTGGAAATCCTGGAACAGATCCTGCTGGGCGGGCACGCCAAGATGCAGGAGGCAGGCTGCTCCGTGATTGGAGGGCATTCGATCGGGGATGACGAAATCAAGTTCGGCTACGCGGTCACGGGGGTGGTTGATCCCCGGCGCGTGCTGGCCAATCGCGGCGCCCAGCCGGGCGACCGTCTGGTGCTGACCAAGCGGCTGGGCACCGGAATCATTGCGACGGCGCTCAAACAACAAAAGGCCAGCCAGACTTCGGTGAGTGCTGCCATCGAATCCATGCTGACAATGAATCGCGCGGCGGGCGAGCTGGCCAGGGAGTTCACGATCCACGCCGCCACGGACGTTACCGGGTTCGGGTTGCTGGGCCATGCCCGGGAGATGGCGCTCGCGAGCCAGATGAGCCTGGTGATCGAACATGAACATGTCGAGTTCCTTCCGGGAGCTGCACGTTATTCGCGCCAAGGTTTTATTCCCGGGGGCTTGAAGAAGAACGCCAAGTTTCTGGAAGGCTGCGTCGAGTTTGCCGCCCGCATCCCCCCAGCGACGAGAAATTTATTTTTTGATCCGCAGACCTCCGGCGGGTTGCTCCTCGCGGTGAACGGCCCGGAGGCGCGGCCGCTGGTGGAGAAACTGCGCGCGAGCGGGATCCCCGGGCAGGAAATCGGCGGCGTGGTGGAAAAGACGAAACCGCTTCTGCGGGTTGAATGAAATTCCAGAGCACGTTGCGCGTGTTCTGAAGTCAGGCTAAGATGACCGCATGAAAAAGATGTCCACCCAGTTGAAAGTTGCCTTGGGCATCCTCGTGATCGGCGGGGGCGCGCTGGCCAGCGAGTACATTCTGGTCAAGTGGTATCCTTACTATCGCGGCTACACGGCCCAGAAGGTCCTGAACCTTCTTCCCTATCACAATGCCGATTTAGGCATTGACATGCAGATCGCCGGGGGCATCTACGGGAAGGTAAATGATTTTCCAGGCGGGGTGAGAATCTATCGCCCCAGGATTTTTAGGGATGGGCCGTCTCTCACCTTGACATCCCAGTCCAACCCTGGCCACAGTGATGAGTTTTCGCCCCAGCTTCTGGCGCAATGGGAAACCAAGGGCACTTATCAGAACATTGCCGATTACCGCTTTGAGCACATGAAAATCCAGAACCGGGACGCCGCCTTGATCTGGCAGCGTCGCGGGCCATCGATGCTGCTGACCGCTCATATTATTTCGCCCGACCACATTGTGGAGGCCAATTGCCTCCCCGGATCGTCCGACGAATCGCTCTACCTCCAAGCGTGCGAGTCAAGCATCCAGACGATCAACGTTGCCGGTCCCCAGCCGCAAGAGAAACCTGAGCCGGGAGTCCTGGAGCTCCAGCCGGTACCTCCTCCCAAGGCCAAACGCAAGTAAGAGGGCCGCATTCCACGGGGGCAACATGGGCCTCCGCTCCCCCGCGCAACTTCTGTTAGACTAGGCACCTCAAATTCCACGTGAAAAGGAGCCTACCGCAACGATGCCGAGTTGGAAACTTATAGAAGGGAGCCTCGGCACGCCCAAGGGCTTTCGAGGCGCCGCGGTGGCTTCCGGAATCAAGAAGGTTGCGGGCGTGCTGGACTTGGCCTTGCTTTTATCCGATGCGCCGGAAACCGCCACGGCCGCCGTCTTTACCACCAACCGCGCGGCCGCCGCTCCGGTCCTCCTTTCCCGACAAAACCTGAAGAACAGCGGCGGGCGGGTGCGCGCCATCATCGCCAACTCCGGAAATGCCAACGCTTGCACGGGCCGCGCGGGAATGCGGGTCGCGGAGGAAACAGCTCGCGCCACCGCCAAGCGCCTGGGGCTGCGCCCTCAGGAAATCCTGGTGGCCTCGACCGGCGTCATCGGAGTTCCGCTCAGCTTGGATTCGATTCTGAAGCAGCTTCCGGCCTTGCAGGAAAGCCTTTCCGCGGAAAATGCGGAGGCGGTAGCCCGGGCCATCATGACGACGGACAGTTTTCCCAAGTCCGCCGCCCTCGAGACCGAGATTCGCGGCAAGAGGGTGTGCCTGGCGGGGGTCGCCAAGGGCGCCGGAATGATTCATCCCCGTATGGCGACGATGCTATCCTTCATCACCACGGACGCCGGCATCGAGCCCCGTACGCTGCAAAAAATGCTGCGCGCGGCGGTGGACCTCTCCTTCAATCGCATTACCGTGGACGGCGACACTTCCACCAATGACACGGTGGCGGCCCTGGCAAGCGGGATGTCGGGCGTCAGCGTGCGGCCCGGGACACCGGCCGGCAGCCGCTTTCAAGCCGGGCTCACCGAACTCTGCCAGACTCTGGCCAAAATGATTGTGCGGGACGGCGAAGGCGCTACCAAGATTGCCAAGATCGAAGTCTGGGGAGCCCGCAGCGCCGGGGACGCCGAGCGTGTGGCCCGTTCCATCGCCAACTCTCCACTGGTCAAGACCGCCATCGCCGGGAGCGATCCGAACTGGGGCCGAATCCTGTGCGCGGCAGGGTATTCCGGAGCCGCGATTGAGCCCGCGAAGGTCGATATTCGCGTGAACGGAGTGTATCTGTGCCGGCGCGGCATCGACACGGGCTTCGATGAAGCCGCCGCGAGGAAGGAATTGGACCGGAAAGAGCATACCATCCGGGTTGACCTCCACCAGGGAAAGGCCCGCGCCTGGATCTGGACGTGTGACCTCACCCACGACTACATCCGGATCAACGCTTCCTATAGATCGTGAGCAAAAATCCGGTGCCGCCGAGGTAAAGGAAAGCCCGCTACTCGTTTCGCTGGGGCGCATGATCGAATATCCTGCTCTCGGCGCTTTGCCCTTTTAGGTTCTCGAATGCGCCAAGGTTCTGGATGAGTTCCCGCCACCCTTTGACCGTCTGCGGGGCAGAGTCTGTGTTAATAATCCCACGCAGAATGCGTTCCTGTTCGTCGGTGAGTTTTTCCCTCTGAACAAAAATGTTAAACGAGTCACGGGTGAGGGCCTTCCCAAGCGGAAGGTCAGAGTAAAACTCACCCAGTAGAAGCGAAACAGAGACATCTAGTGCTGCTGCTATCTCTTGGATGGTATCTGTTTGCGGCGAACGCATACGTTTTTCGATAGCGCAAATTTCGGCAGGACTGAGGCTAGCAGCTGACGCCAGCTGCTTCTGGGTCATGCCCCGACGTTCCCGGATTGCCTTTATGCGCTCGTTCGCAGTAAGCATATCTGAATTATACGGTACGCAAATCCTAATTCACAAACGTAAATTTGTCTTGACAATCGTAAATTGTACTTTACAATTGTAAATCAAGCTGCCCATTCTGTGAGGTCGTGCATTGGACTAATGAGGAGGGGTGAAGTACAATGAGTGTGCTCATACACCAAGTCACTCCGTCGCGGTGCAGGACTATGCCAGAAAAAGTGGAAGATCGCCTTATTGTTGCCCTTGATTTTGACTCAGCAGAAAAAGCTGTCGAGCTTGTAGAGAGGCTTGACGGCTTGGTTTCCTTCTTCAAGGTAGGAATTGAACTGCAACTTGCCGAGGGGATGAAACCTGTAAACTACCTGATCTCCAAAGGGAAGAAGGTCTTCCTGGACTTAAAATATTTCGACGTGCCCCAAACCGTCGAGCGCGCCGTGCAGCACGCGGCATCCCTCGGCGTGACGTTCCTTACGATTCACGGCAATGGGAAGAACATCCAAGCAGCCGTCAAGGGGCGCGGCAGCGCAGATCTTAAGCTGCTTGCGGTGACGGTATTGACCAGCCTGGACGGTTACGACATCCAGGACCTCGGTTTCAATTGTTCCGTAGAAGAACTTGTGATCCACCGTGCGAAGAAGGCAGTTGAGGCTGGTTGCGACGGCGTGATTGCCTCCGGGTACGAGACAAAAAGAATTCGTGAGGCGCTTGGAGAAAAGTTACTGATCGTTGCCCCTGGAATCCGCCCTGAAGGCTTTCCCAAGCAAGATCAGAAACGGGCCGTGACGCCCCGAGATGCTGTACAGGCGGGAGCCGACTACCTCGTCGTGGGCCGTTACATTACGACCGTGCCCGATCCCCGGGAAGCTGCCGAGCGAGTTCTTGAGGAAATGCGCCAAGGCTTCAAGGCCGCTCATCTGCCCACCTCTGTTCGAACGGAATAGCCTCCCCGCTCTGCTATAATCACCATGTAAGCCGAAAGGTCTGCGTAACTTTTTGCGAGGAACGTACTTGACCATCCGGCTTTTTACATAACTACTCTATGTCAGGAATCATCGGCTACATCGGCAACAAGCGCGTGGTTCCCGTCCTCCTGGAGGGCCTTCAGAGGCTTCAGTACCGCGGGTACGATTCGGCAGGCCTTGCGGCGATCAAGGACGGCAAGCTGGCGATCCGGCGGGCGACGGGAAAACTGCGCAACCTCGAAGAAGTCATCCGCCTGGACCCCATCGACGGCACTTACGGCATCGGGCATACGCGCTGGGCGACGCACGGCGCGCCCACGGAGGAAAACGCCCATCCCCACCGCGATTGCCACGGAACCGTGGTGGTGGTGCACAACGGCATTATTGAGAATTACGTGGAATTGAAGGAAGAACTGGCTCTGGAGGGGCACACCTTCACCACTGAAACGGATACGGAGGTCGTCGCGCACCTCATCGAGAAGTATCTGAACGGGCAGCCGGGGGCTTCGCAGCCGGTGACGCTTGATGAAGCGGTGCGCTCCGCCGTTCAGCGGCTGACGGGCGTTTTTGCGTTAGCGATCATTTCCACCAAGGACTTGAACAAGATTGTCGCGGTGCGCCAGGGACCTCCTGCCGTGATCGGGCTCGGCAAGGATGAATACCTGGTCGCCAGCGACGTTCCAGCGATCCTATATCACACCCGCGATATTTTCTTTTTGGCCGACGGAGACATTGCCGTGCTGACGCCCAACGGCGTCAAGCTGACGGACTTCACGGGCGAACCCGTCACGCGCCGCGTCCACCATATCAGTTGGGACCCCATCCTGGCGGAAAAGGGCGGCTTCAAGCACTTCACCTTGAAAGAAATTTACGAGCAACCCCGCGCCGTCCGGGACACGGCTCTCGGCCGGGTTTCTCCGGAAACCGGCCAGATCTTCCTGGATGAGATGGAAATTACGGAGGATGAATTCCGTTCCTTCCGGGAAGTCAAGATTGTTGCGGCAGGGACTTCCCGGCACGCCGGCCTGGCGGGAAAGATCATGATCGAGCGCCTGGCGCGAGTGCCGGTGGAGGTGGACTACGCCTCCGAGTTCCGCTACCGCGACCCCTTGGTGGGTCCGCGCACCCTCACCGTGCTCATCACGCAGTCCGGTGAAACCGCGGATACGATCGCCGGGCAGCGGGAGGCTCAGGCCAAGGGGTCAAAAACTCTGGCGATCTGCAACGTGCTGGGCAGCATGGTTCCACGGGAGGCGAACGGAAGTATTTATACCCACGCAGGTCCCGAGATCGGCGTGGGCTCGACCAAGACATTTTCTTCCCAGTTGACCGCGCTATACCTCTTCTCCGTTTACTTGGGCCAGCTTCGCGGCCTGCTGCCGCCCGCGGAAGGGAAGAATCTGCTGGCGGCCTTGGCAGCGCTGCCCAGGCAGCTGGAATCGGTGCTGCAAAAAGACGAGGAATTCGAGGAACTCGCGCGGCATTTTGACCGCTCGCCGGACTTCCTGTTTCTGGGCCGGGGCATGCACTTCCCCGTCGCGCTGGAAGGCGCGCTCAAGATGAAGAAACTCTCCTACATCCACGCGGAGGCTTACCCGGCGGGCGAAATGAAGCACGGCCCCAATGCCCTGATCACCGAGGGGCTGCCGGTGGTGGTGGTGGCAACCTGCGATTGGGACTCACCCGACTCAAAAGTCCGCTACGAACGAACCAGCTCGAACATCAAGGAAGCCAAGGCTCGCGGCGCCGTGATCGTGGCGCTGGTGACGGAAGGGGACCGGGAGGTCCATGATATGGCGGACCATCTGATCGTGCTCCCTCACAGCAACGAGTGGCTCTCCGCCATCCTCGAGGTGGTTCCGCTCCAGTTACTGGCCTACCACATCGCGGTCCTGCGCGGATGCGACGTGGATCAGCCGCGCAACCTGGCCAAGTCGGTCACCGTCGAATAAACGGAGCTTTGAGAAAGCTGATGGGACTGAAAGTCGTCTATTCCGACCAGTACGATCTGAACCTGGGCAACCACGTCTTTCCCGCCACCAAGTACCGCCTGACCAAGGAAAAATTGCTTCAGGAGCGCGTGATCGACCCCGCGGATATCCTTGAGCCCTCGCCGGCTACCGACGATGACGTGGCGCTGGTCCACGACCGGAACTACATCTGGAAACTCAAGAACGCCAAACTCTCCCACGTCGAAATCCTCAGGATGGAAGTGCCATATTCTCCCGAGCTGGTGCGCGCCGTCTGGCTTTCGGCGGGCGGCTCGATTCTGGCGGGGCGCCGCGCGCTTGAAGACGGCATCGGAGTCAACATCGGCGGGGGATTTCACCATGCTTTCCCCGATCATGGGGAGGGCTTTTGCGTGCTGCACGACGTGGCCATTGCCATCCGGCGCCTGCAAAAAGACAAGGCCATCGAGCGCGCCATGACGATCGATTGCGACGTCCATCAGGGCAATGGCACCGCGGCCATTTTTGGCGGCGATGAAACCGTGTACACGGTCTCACTCCACCAGGAAAATAACTACCCGTATCCCAAGCCTCGCAGCGATCTGGATGTCAACCTGCCCAACGGCGTTCAAGACACTGAGTACCTGACCATCCTCGAAGAAAGCCTCGACAAGGCCCTC
>Ga0307373_10012913_pt1 | contig 11778 bp, 14 predicted proteins | sample OX2MG_FD_202534 | JGI IMG/M metagenome (GOLD analysis project Ga0307373, IMG submission 202534) | Soil microbial communities from Risofladan, Vaasa, Finland - OX-2 | ecosystem: Environmental > Terrestrial > Soil > Coastal area > Acid sulfate soil | place: Finland: Risofladan, Vaasa | collected...
GCCTCGACACTCTTCGCGAAGGTCAGCTGGGGGACACCGAGCAGCTCGGCGAGCATCGGCGGCACCATGCCGGTCGAGCCGTCCGTCGACTCCGTGCCGCAGATGACCAGGTCGGCGGACTCGCCCTTGATGGCGGCGGCCAGCACCTGGGCGGTGGTGAGCGCATCGGCTCCGGCGAGGGCGTCGTCACTGATATGGATGGCGCGGTCGGCACCCATGCTGAGGCCCTTTCGGATGGCATCCGCGGCCTTGGCGGGGCCCATCGATACAAGCACCACCTCGCCCTCGCCGGCCGCCTCCTTGATCCGCAGCGCCGCCTCCACCCCGTACTCGTCGCCGGGGTCGAGCACGACCTCGCCGTCACGCACGAGGCGGTTGTCGGTACCTAGCCTTTGGACCCCGTTCGGATCCGGTATCTGCTTCACGGTGACGACGATCTTCAAACGCGTATCTCCGCTACCGGGTTGGGTAATCCATTCAGATTATGGCGCAGGGCGTCAAATCTCCGAAAGGAAAACTTGATAGTCCTCTGGGGTATTTATGTTCCAGAATAGGCTTCGATCCGACTCTTCGAGCCAGACGACGCGGAGTTGGGCGAGTGCATCGGCCGCCTTCAGGTGCCGCAGGTCAAGCTCCCGCCTAACGACCTCGAGCGCCGACCTGCGGTAGCAGGCGCAGGCTGGCTCTGGTCGCCCGTCCAGGCGCGGGACGGCCGCGTCAAACCCCTCGCTGAGCGAGATCAGGCTTCGGGCAAGGTCCGCGTCGACGCGCGGCATGTCGCAGGCCACGGCGAACACCGCGTCGTAGGATGCCGCGGCCAGGCCACCCTCGATCCCGGCCAGGGGGCCCATGAAGGGTCCGTGCCGGTCGGCCGCGAAGCGCGCCCCGGCCGGCACGAGGGCGGCGTCCGCGGCGGCCACCAGCACCTCAGCGAAGAGTGGCCCGAGCCGATCCACCTGCCAGGCCACCAAGGTGGTCCTCCCAACCGGTAGGAGCGCCTTTGGCCGGCCCATCCGGCGGCCCGCGCCACCCGCCAGGACCAGAAGGGTCGCCTCCAACACGCCCTCTATGATCACAGCCGTGAGGGCCATCGACTTCCACGTCCACCTGCCAACGCCCGAGTGGCTCGATGTGAGCCTCGAAGGATACGTCGAGGCAGCCGAGCGCTATTTCCACTCCAAAGTGGCTCGGAACTCCCTCGAGGGCCTGGCCCGGGAGTACTCGGAGATGGACCTGAAGGCGGTGCTGCTGGCGTGGGATGCCGAGACCGCGACCCACCGCCCGCGGCTCTCCAACGAGTTCGTGGCACAGGCGGTGAAGGACTACCCGGAGGTCTTCATCGGCTTCGCCTCCGTCGACCCTCACAAGGGAGAGCGGGCAGTGGCCGAGCTCGAGAAGGCCGCGGAGCTAGGGCTGGTCGGCGGCAAGTTCCACCCCTCGATCCAGGCCTTCGACCCCTCAGACGAGCGCTTCTGGCCGGTGTTCGCCAAGTGCGAGGAGCTGGGCTTTCCGTGCATCTTCCACACGGGCACCAGCGGCATCGGAGGCGGCACGCCGGGAGGACAAGGGATCCGGATCGACCTCTGCCGGCCGATCCTCCTCGACCCCCTGGCGGCTGCCTTCCCGAAGCTGACCATCATCGCCGCCCACATGGGCTGGCCCTGGCACGTCGAGCTGCTCGCGATGGCGATGCATAAGACCAACGTCTGGATCGACACCTCCGGCTGGGCGCCGAGGTACATACCGCCCGAAGTGGTCCGCGAGATCCGGTCCCGCCTCCAGGACCAGTTCCTCTTCGGGTCGGACTACCCGTTCATCCAGCCCCAACGCTGCCTCGACGAGCTGGCCGCGCTGGAGCTGCCTCAGGCGATCATGGACAAGCTCCTCTTCGGCAACGGCAGCCGGCTGCTGGGGCTCGCGTAGCCGGCCGTAACCTGCGCCGTCGCGGTGGCGCGCAGCACAGTTGCGCCGGCTCCGAGGATTTCGCCGAAGCCCGCGTTGACGCGCTCGTGGGCGGTGACCGTCACCGTCGTCGAACCGACCGCTATCGAGTCGACCACCGCCCCTGGGTCCATGGCGAGCAGCGAATCCCTCGCAATCGATCCTGCCACGGCCGGGTCGAGGACAAGGCCGCCACCGGCCCGAAGGATCGCGACATCGACCCCCGCGGTTGCGTCCTCGGCAGCCCGGCCGACCGCCGCCTGCAGTAGGCCTGCCCGGGTGGCGAGCAGGGTCGCCTGGACCGCATAGGCCATCAAAGGCAGCAGCACCACCGGTAACAGCAGGGCGACCGAGACCAGGGTCTGACCGCGGATCCGCGTCATGGCGTAAGCGCCCGAGACCGCCAGTCCTCGACGCGGGCGCTCGCCGTCGACTGCAGCCGGAGGGTCCCTCGCAGTGCCGGCGACCCGCTGAAGCCCAGGCTGACGGTGGCCCGGCCGGTCGCGGTCACAATCGCGCCGCGCTGGAAACCGCCGAGCCTGAGCGCCAGCCCCGGTGAATCGAGTCCGTCGCCGGTGGTGACCGCACTGAAGGCGCTGTTTGCGGCGGTTGTGGCCGAGCTCGAACTCGGGGCTCGCGCGGCGGCGGCCGCGGCGGCCGCCGTTGCCGCGTCGAGGCCCGAACGCGTGATCGCCACACGGACGAACTGCGCTGCTCCGAAGGCAAGGATGAGCATCACCGGCAGGCTCACGGCGAGCTCGACCAGAGCCTGCCCGGGCGACCTCATTGGAACCTCTCGCGGGGCAGGGCGACGTCAGCGCCGACCGGCAGGCCGCCGGCGCCCGGAAGAAGCGGCACCAGCGCCGGCACCGAGCCGCCGATCCGCACGTCGATGGTCGCGGAATAGAGGCGGACGCAGACCCAGAGCCGAGGATGCCCGGGCAGACCCGGGCACCAGGCCGACGCCGACACGCCGACCAGGGACGGCCGGAGGGTGGACAGGGCTGCTGCCTCCGCGATCGTCGGGCCTCCCCCAACCCCGCTGCCGGCCCGCGCCCCCGCCAGAGCCGACTCCCGGACGGCGTAGGCCTCCGAGCCCCATACGGCGAGCTGGACTGCGCCGACGACGAGGAGCAGGGTCACCGGCCAGGCGATGGCGAACTCGAGGAGGGCGCTCCCTCTCTGGCCCCGCATCTCAGGCGAAGCTCCGCACCAGCACCGCGACCGCCGGGAAGAGCAGGATCGCCATGAAGGGCAGCAGGACTCCCACCGCCGCGGGTATCAGGACGCGGTTGAGCGCCCCCCGACTCAACTCGATCACACGCCGTCGGCGGGCACGGCGGAGGTCGGCGGCCAGAGCCCTGACTCCATGTCCGATGCCCGAGCCGTAATCCCGGCTCAAGCCGAGGATCATCGCCATCGATCGGAGGGGAGGCAGTTGGAAGCGGTCGGCAAGCTGGTCGAGACGCCCGTCGAAAGAAGCTGACCCGGCGACCCGAGAGCCGATCAGCTGCGCGCGCATGGCCGCCCCGAGCTCGGATCGGGATCGGCCGAGGACGGATTCCAACGCCAGCATCGGCGGGGCCCCACCGCTCAGCTCGAGGCTGACCAGCTCCAGGATCGGCCCCAGCTCGCCGAGGAGCCGCTGCCGGCGGGCCTCGACGGCGGCGTTCAGGCGGTGCAGCAGCAGCGCCGGCACGGCGACCGCGACCAGGCAGCCCGATAGCCCACCGGCGACTGGGTCGATGAGCAAGCCGACCGCGATCGCTATGGCGGCCCCCGTCACCAGAGCGGCGAGGAGGCCGAGTCCCGCGACCGCCTCCGGCGATTCTTTGAGTCCGGCACGCTCCAACCGGACGGCGAGGCCTGCTCGGAGCCTCGCGAGCCCCGCTGCGCCCGTGAGCGCGGCCTGGAGTGCCCCACGGGTTCGCCCCACCGTCGGGCCCCGTCGTCGCAGCCAGTCCTTGACGCCGGGCGCTCGGGCTGGAGCTAGCAGCGCGTAGGCCGAGGTGGCGCCGCAACCACCGGCGCACGCCGCAATCGCTATCCCGAAAAGGTCAGCCATCGACCAGCTCGACCCTCGGCTCCTCGGGCAGCCGCAGCAAGCGCCGGATCAGCAGTTGGGCGACGGCCATCGTCCCGAGCATCGAGGCCAGGAAGAGCTGGCCGAACAGGGTCCTGTAGACGTCGAGGTAGGACGAGCGAAGAAGGCACATCACCGCCAGGAAGGCGAGGGGAAGGCAGAGGATCAGTGTCGAAGCGGAGCGCGCCTGGACCTGCAGCGCGACCGCCTCCCGCTCAACCTCGTAGGCGGCGGTCACCGAGTCCTCCAGCTCCCCGAAGAGCGGTCCCAACTCGCCGCCTCCCGGACGTTGAACCAGCACCGCCGCCGACAGAAGGTCGAACACGGGCTCAGCGACCCGGCGCCGCGCCTCCGCCCAGGCCTGCGGGCGACCCCCGGCGCCGACGATGCCGGAGAACTCGCGGCGCAGACGATCGGGGCCCCTCTCGGCGAGCACCTCGAGAGATGCGGTGACCCCGACAGCGCCCGTTTCCAGCAGCTGGCGGAGGGTCCTGACGGCGGAGACCACAGCGTCCTGCCGCTCCCGCTTCAGCGCGGCAGCCCGGAGTCCCAGCCAGCCGACCAGGAACCCCACCGCGAGGCCGCCGGCGGCGAGTCCCAGGACCGGCATCCCTGTTACCAGGTAGGCGGCCGCCCCGGCGAGCAGGCCGGTCGCGCCCTCGACGACCACCATGCCGGTGCGGCCGCTCTGGAAGCCGGAGGCGCGGGCGCGCCCCGCCTCGGCCGTGGCGAGCCGGTCAGCCGCGCGCAGCAGCCAGGCCTCGGCAGAGCGGGGCCTGCCCGGTCCCCCGGCCAGCACCAGCGCGGCGACCGCGACCGAGAGTCCGGCTGCAAATGCGGCCTCCACGGTGTTCATCGGCGCCAGTCCAGCAGCGCAGAACAGTCGTAGCCCGCCGCCCCGAGCTTCGCCGCCACCCGCTCGGGCAGCGTATGCAGCTCGGCCAGGTCGGCAACCTCCGGCTGTCCCTGCGGCCCTTCGGTCACGACGCCGATGGAGCGGAGCCGGCGGCGCCGCAGACCGGCCTCGGTGCTGACCCCGAGCTGGAGTACGAGATCGACGGTGCGAGCGATCTCGGCGCTGATCGCCTCCGGTCGCGGCGCTGCCGCGTTGCGGAGGGCGAGGCGGGCGAGCCGCGGAAGCGTGTCGCGTGGCGTCTCCGAGTGGATGGTGCAGATCGAGCCCGGATGGCCCGTGTTCATGGCATCGAGGAGATCGAGCGCCTCCGCGCCGCGGACCTCGCCGATCACTATCCGGTCGGGGCTCATCCTCAGCGCCTCGTGGACCAGGAGAGGAATCCCGATCGCCCCGCGGCCCTCGACGTTGGCCGGTCGGCCCTCGAGGGATACGCAGTCGGGCAGCTCCCGCCAGAGGTGCAGCTCGGCCTGATCCTCGATCGTGACCAGTCGCTCGGTCGGAGGGATCAGCCGGCAGAGCGTGCGCACGAAGGTCGTCTTGCCGGTCCCGGTGCCCCCCGCGACGAGCACGTTGAGCCGCGATCGGACGACCGCCTCCAGGAAGGGGATCGATCCCGCCGATAGAAAGCCCGCCTGGGCCAGGTCAGCCAGCTCCCGGAAGCGCGAGGGGACATGGCGTCGGATGGTCACCGCGAGGGGTCGCGCCGGCGGTGACAGCGCCGCGTGGAGCCGGCTTCCGTCGGGGAGGGTGAGCGTGACCATGGGGCTGGAGCGATCAAGCCGGGCGCTCCCCGCACCGTCGGTGTACCAGTGGACGAGCTCGACCAGTGCCTCCTCGGACGGGAAGGGCGGGGGCACTTCCTCCCGACGCCCATCGCGGAGGACGTAGGCCGTGCCGGTGCCGTTGACCCGGATCTCCTCGACCGAAGGATCGGCGAGAAATTCAGCCAGCGGCCCCAGCGGAGTCACCGCACCGTAGACGCGCCTCCACATCGCGACCGATGCGTCCCGGTCGGCGCCCAGTCCGGCCAGCCGGTGCTCCTCCGCCACCACCCTGCCGACCATGGCGTAGACCCAGTCCTGGTCCTCGAGGCCGACCCTCGCCGACCCTCGCTCACCAAGGCGCTGGGCGAGTTGGAGCTCCACTGAGCCTAGTACCCGGGCCTCGACGTCGACGACGGCCTCGGCCGCGGCGTCTAGGGCCACCGATCGCCACCCCCTCCGCTCACATCGGGATGAACGCAGCGGGCGAGCTCGGCGAAGTGCCGGCGGAATTCGCGCACCCGTTGGGGCCCCTGACAGCGGCGGGCTGCGGCGCGCGCGCCGCCCGGACTCTCCGGCAGGCGGGTAAGGAGCGGCAGCTGGTGCCTCTCAGCCAGCACGAGGCCCGCGTCCGAAAGCCGGTCGGCCCCGAGCCGGTTGAGCACGATGCCGGCGCTGACGCGGGGCAACTGGTCGCCGCCCAGCAGGCGGTCGGCACGCTCGAAGCCGCTCCGGTCCGGCGCCACCACCCAGAGCAGCCAGTCAGAACAGGCGACCAGCTCACGCTGGAGACGCCCCGGGCGGTGTCCGAGGTCGATGACCACCGCCATGTAGCGCTGACGCGCCAGGTCGGCCAGCTGTCGGCCGTCGACCTCGACCGCGTCTCCGCTCAGGTCGAGGCAGTGCAGCCGGGGCGCGGCGGACTGAACCGCGCCCGCCACGGCCGCCTCGCTGACCGGGCCGAGCCCGGCGATCGGCGCCGCCACCTCCGGCCGGGCGAGGTCGAGCGAGCATGCGAGCGAGCCGGATTCACCATCCGCGTCGATGAGGAGCGTCTCCAAACCCGCCTCGGCAAGCCGTCCGGCGAGCCCGAGGGCGACAAAGCTGCAGCCGGGGCTGCCCTTGGCCGAGGCCACCGTGATGACGCGCGAGCGGGTCACCCGGCGGCGGCGGCCAGCGCCGCCTCCCCCGACCCGATCGGCGCGACCTCCACCGGCGGCGCCGGCGCGCCGGTCACCACCGCGGCCAGTCGCATCGTCCCGGCGGCGTAGACGAAGGCGAGCTCCTGCCTGCCGCGGACCTGGAGGACCAAACCGTCGGGACTGAGCGCCGCCACCGAGACCGCCCAGGCGAACGGCTGGGCCACCACCTGGTCGCCGTTACCAGTCAGGGCGAAGAGGTCGACGCGATCCCCCGGCCGTACGGGGGGAAGATCCTTGATGGGCACCGCCACCAGCGCGTCGGCACCGTTCGCCGGCTGCGGCTCGACGTCCGACCGCTGCAGGAGCTGGCCCGAGCTCAGCTGGTGGCGCGCGCGGCTGCCGAGCAGGAGCCCGCGGTCACCGCCGCCGAAGAGAAGGGCGGCCTGGCCCGGGTCGACGCCGGCGTGCACCTCGGTCAGCACATCGGCGGTGATCGGCGCCCCGGCGGGCAGGTCCTGGCTGACGGCGTAAAAGGTCCGGGCACCGCCAACAGTCCCGGCGTAGAGGAGGAGCCCGGCCGCGACGCCGCAGCCGAGCGCCAGGCAGAGGGTCGCAGCGATGATCCTGCGAAGCATTTCGGGGCGAAGCCTAAGACCGCCGGGAAGCGGCGCCAACAGGACCGGTAAAGAATGCGTCAGGCGCGCACCATATGATCGGGTGTAAATAAATACTTTACGTTTGCACCCGCCCGCGTTAGCTTCGGCAGAGCCGAAAAGATGAGTGCCACTCGCCACGATCCCGACGAGGGTGACCGCCGCCAGCTGTTGCTCGAGTCCGACCACCTGTTGGACGAGGTGGAAGAGCTCCGCCTTCAGGACCGGCTCCGCGTCCCCGAACACCTGGGGGCCGCGATCGAGCGGCTCCAGGTGAGGGCCGGTCGGGGTGACGCGTCGGTCGCCCCGGCCACGCTCCGCAGCGCCCACGAACTCGTGCTCAGCGTGCAGTACCGGTTGATGAGCGGCAATCCCCGCAACCGCGCCATCGGCACCCACCTTGGCCGCGGTGCCGGCCAGGCGACGGTCCGGGCAATCGCCGCCGGAGGCAGCTGGAAGCACCTCGTCCTGCCCCCGATCACGGCGGCGCCGACCACCGAATGGCGCGCGCTGGTCGAGGCAACCCTGGACCGCGCTCTCGACCGCTGGGCCTTCACCCAGCACCACGCCGCGCGCGCCGCCCGCGATCGCAGCGGCGCCCGCCAGGCCCTCGCCCGTGCCCGGGTGGCCTGGGCCAACTACTGGGAGCTCCACGAGGAGGCGGCCCGGCTGCTCGGGACGCCCGGCTAAAGACGGTCAGGGACTTAGAATCGGGCGGAGATGCAGCCGGTCGTCATCGGGGACGTCGTCTGGGAGCCGACTCCCGAGGTGATCCGGAATGCGCGGCTGACGCGCTTCATGGAGCGCTATGGGATCGCCGGGATGGACGAACTCCAGCGGCGTTCGGTCGAGGAACCGGACTGGTTCTGGGACGCCGTCATCCACGACCTCGGCATCTCCTTCTACCGGCATTACGACCAGGTCCTCGATGAATCCGAGGGGCCGGAGTGGCCGCGCTGGTTCAAGGGCGGCAAGATCAACATCGTCCAGACCTGCCTCGACCACTGGGTCGCCGGACCGAAGGCCCAGCCGGACAAGGTCGCGCTGATCTGGGAGGGCGAGCCGGGTGAGGTCCGCCGATTGACCTACCGCGAGCTCGACCAGCAGGTCGGCAAGCTCGGCCACGCGCTCAAGAGGCTCGGGGTGCAGCCCGGCGAGGGGGTAGGGGTCTTCCTGCCGATGTGCCCAGAGGTCGCGATCGCCCTGCTGGCCATTGCCAAGATCGGCGCGGTCATAGTTCCCCTCTTCAGCGGCTTCGGCCCCGCGGCGGTCGCCTCGCGGCTCAACGACGCCGATGCCCGCGTCCTGCTCTGCGCCGACGGCTTTTACCGGCGCGGCAAGGTGGTCGAGATGAAGGAGGTCGCCGACCGGGCGCTCGACGAGTGCCCGAAGATCGAGCACCTCGTCGTGCTCCGCCGGGTGGTCCGCGAGATCCCCTGGACCCACGGCCGCGACCACGTCTGGGAGCAGCTGGTCGAGGACGAGCCCGCCGAGCTGCCGACCCATCGCTGCGACCCCGACCACCCGATCATGGTCATCTATACCTCGGGAACGACGGGCAGGCCGAAGGGCGCGATCCACTGCCACGCAGGGTTCCCCGTCAAGGGGGCTCAGGACATGTCCTGGGGCTTCGACGTCGGCCGCGACGACACCATCTTCTGGATCACCGATATCGGCTGGATGATGGGTCCCTGGCTGATCTTCGGGAGCCTCAGCCAGGGCGCCACGATGGTGCTCTACGAAGGCACCCCCGACACGCCCGGCCCGGATCGGATGTGGCGCATGATCGCCGACCACAAGGTCACCGTCTTCGGCTGCGCCCCGACCCTCATCCGTTCGCTGATGGCCGCCGGCGACGAGCACCCGGCCAAGCACGACCTCTCGAGCCTGCGGATCCTCGGGAGCACGGGCGAGGCCTGGAATCCCGAGCCGTGGATGTGGTTCTTCGAGCAGGTCGGCAAGCGGAAGCTGCCGGTCATCAACTACACCGGTGGCACCGAGATAGCGGGCGGGATCCTCCAATCCAACGTGCTGGCCCCTCAGCGTCCCTGCTCGTTTAGTGGGCCGATCCCCGGTATGGCGGCCGATGTGGTGGACGACCAGGGAGTCAGTGTCCGGGGCGAGGTCGGCGAGCTCGTCGTCCGCCGGCCGTGGGTGGGCATGACCAACGGGTTCTGGAAGGACCGCGAACGCTACGTCTCGACCTACTGGAGCCGCTTCGAGGGCGTCTGGCTGCACGGCGACTGGGCTTACGTCGACCCCCGCGACGGGCTCTGGTACGTGCTCGGGCGCTCGGACGACACGCTCAAGATCGCCGGCAAGAGGCTCGGGCCGGCCGAGGTGGAGTCGGTGGTGGTTGGACACCGCCAGGTGGCGGAGGCGGCGGCGGTGGGGGTTCCTGACGACATCAAGGGCGAGGCGCTGGTTGTCTTCGTGGTGTTGCGGCCAGGCGTCGAGACCGCTCCCCAACTGGAGGCTGAACTCAAGGACATGGTCGCCCGCGACATGGGCAAGCCACTGCGCCCAAAGGCCATCCACTTCGTCCCCGACCTGCCGAGAACCCGTAACGCCAAGATCCTTCGCCGGGTGGTAAAGGCGGTCTACCTGGGCCTGCCGCCGGGTGACCTCACCGCGCTCGAGAACCCGCAGTCCCTGGAAGCCATCGAGGCCGCCCGAGCCTGACCCGCGGCATAGCGCTTCGGATCGCCCTTCTCTGGCTGGCGGGCAACTCGGTCCGCTTGACGCTGCTGGCGGTACCGCCGCTCTTGCCGTCCATCCACCGGAGCCTCCCGCTCAACGAGAGCGAGATCGGCGCGGTCTCCTCGCTGCCGATCCTGCTGCTGGCGACCGCCACCATCCTGGGCTCGCTCCTGATCGCGCGCCTTGGCGCTCGGAGGGCGATCATCATCGGCCTCTTCCTGATCGCCGCCGGCGGAGCGCTCCGCGGCCTCGGACCGAGTGTCGCCGTCCTCTTCGCGATGACCTTCGTGATGGGTGTCGGCATCGCCTTCTCCCAGCCGGCGCTGCCCTCGCTGGTCGCGCTCTGGGCGCCCCGCAGGATCGGGATCGCCACCGCCGCCTTCTCCAACGGCTTCCTAATCGGCGAGATCCTCCCCGCCGCGCTGACAGTGCCCTGGGTGCTGAGCCTCGTCGGCGGCCGCTGGGAGGCGGCACTCTCCTTCTGGTCGATCCCGGTCGCCCTGACGGCGCTGGCGATCTGGCTCGGCACGCCGCACCAAGCACGCCTCGAGGACACGCCGAGGCCTCTGTGGCTGCCCAATTGGCGCGATCCCACCACGCTGAGGCTGGGCTTCTGCATGGGCACCGCTTCGGCCGCCTACTTCGGCCTCAACGCGTTCCTCCCGGACTATCTCCGTTCAACCCACCACCCGGAGCTGATCACGGTCTCCCTGACCTGCCTCAACCTCTTTCAGCTGCCGGCCTCCTTCATCGTCGGCGGCCTCTCCCATCTCGTGCTCGGGCGGCGCTGGCCGTTCGTGGCGACCGGGATCCTGACCCTCGCAGCGACCGTCGTCTTCGTCTTCGCCTCCGGCATCTGGCAGGCGATCGCCGTCGGCGTGATCGGCTTCGCCGCCGCCCAGGTCTTCATGCTGGTACTGGCGATGCCGCCCCTCCTGGCCGAGCCGAACGACGTGCACCGGCTGATGGCGGGGATCACGACCATCCAGTACGCGACCAGCTTCCTGGCTCCACTGGTCGCCGGTGCGCTCTGGGACGCGACCGGCAGCAACGCCAGCGTCTACCTGATGGTGATCGTCGCCGGGATCGTTCAAGCCCTGGTTCCGCTCGGGCTGCGACTGCCCGAGCACACGCGGGGCACCGCCTGGGCCGCCTAAACCGAAGTTCCGGAGGCCGGCCGAGTTCAGCTGAACTCGGAATGGCGATGCAGGTTCTGGCTACAACGAGGCGTTGAGGCCGAGGAGTTGGAGGGCGCGGCTCTGGAGGTCGTTGGGGAGCGCGAGCTTGTCGAAGGTTGCCGGGTTGCCGGGCACGCGGACGGTGTTCTTGGTCAAGGTGGCCAGGTTGGCGAGCAGGCTGGCGAAGCTGAACTTAGATCGCCTGTCTACCTCCATTCTGCCTACATTTGACGGGCGCCACATATTCGGGTTGAGTTCGGATTACTTCCGGAACTTCGGCCTAAACCGAAGTTCCTGGGGCGGTCTGAACTCAAGTCAGGTTCGGTTCCGTCGTGCACGTTCTGGCTGCAGCCTACCGCGGGTGAACTTGACGGCCTGGCGTCAGGCTACCAAAGATAGCCGCA
>Ga0307373_10012914_pt1 | contig 11777 bp, 13 predicted proteins | sample OX2MG_FD_202534 | JGI IMG/M metagenome (GOLD analysis project Ga0307373, IMG submission 202534) | Soil microbial communities from Risofladan, Vaasa, Finland - OX-2 | ecosystem: Environmental > Terrestrial > Soil > Coastal area > Acid sulfate soil | place: Finland: Risofladan, Vaasa | collected...
AACACCCGACCACGCAAGTCGCTGGGCTTCCAGTGTCCCGCTGAGTTGTTCACTCCTGACGCTTTCAATTTCAAGCAGCATCATGCTGCACTTTTTGCACTTGGTCATTGAAACCGCCCATTGATAAGATACATCTTTATTTTAATAACATAATGAAGTTCAGTGTAAAACGACTCAGAATCATTATTGGCCTGTTTTCAGCCCCTTTGATTGTTTGTGGTCTTGTCTCTAACGTTCCGGATATGCCTGGATTATGGGTTACTGTAGTACAGATATATCCGTTTGCTTTTACGTTATGGCTTGTCACATTCGCTTATTGTTATCACCGAAATTGGATAAGATTATCTCAACTGTTACTTGCTGGTATGGTATTGGGTCTTTCTACGGGAGCACTACTTCTCCTAGGAGCAGAATATATTAACCATATTGGTGGTGGCGATGCACTTTTGATGGCCTTTGTTTTAATGGTTATTGGATGTTTGATCATGGGTACCGTCTGCGCAATATCATTTTGGCTTATTGCATATGCTGGTAGCGAAAATATTATTTCTAGAGTATGAATAGTACTGAGTGTGTTGGGAGTGGTTGAATCGGTACAAGTATTTGATGGTAATCAGCAGGAGCTTGTATCGCATTATTACAAGTAGCTGCATCCGGCCACAAGCAGACATTGGGTCTGCAAAGAGATCGTGCGTTACCCGCCGTTATAATGATTTATTATCCGTAGTTGCTGTTAGAACAATATGGGGAACATGCAAGAAAAGGGGGCAAGATGAATACTCCGATCGTGGTTGACGCCGGTGTCACGGGGATAGAACGTTCGGCGAAGCTCATTCAAGCGATCGGCAAAGCGGAGCTCATCCTCGGTTTTCTGTGCACGGCGGCAGCCACGCTCTATGGGCAATTCGCACTGAAGCACACCTCTCCAGCGGATGCATCCTTCTGGGCTTCGTTATCCTCGCCAACAACCTTACGCACGTTGCACATCGTCTGGATAGTGTACTTGGTATCGTTTTTCTTATATTGGCATGGCTTCTTGTGCCGGCGACTGCAGAGGCCGCTGCGACCCATAGGCTTCGCGGTAGGAATATTGGTGACTTTGAAGCTTGCCTATAACGCTCTCTCATTTGGCGTTGTGCGGTTGGAAATGGAATCGCTCAACTTTGTGGCGAACGGCAATTCGGTTAACTTAGGTAACCGATTCGGCATTTATGCCGACTTCATCATATGCATCATGGCGGTATTAGCGCTACTGGCTGCATGTTTTGCCGCATTTTGTGCCAGTGAGAAAACGAATAAGGCACTTAAGTCGTCAGATCAAGCCTTGTATACACTTGACTCCATTCCTCTTTCCGTATTCCTAGGTTTCGTGCTGTTCATCTGTGTGGGCTATGGTTTTCTCGTAGATGTCATCCATCCGAGTCCAACTCTCGCCGGTATCCGACTTCCGACCCTGATGTATCAGGCGTTATTACTGGCCTTTGCCGTAGCGTGCGCACTGGCTGCTTGGGCGTTTTATACCCGGCGTCCTTGGGGATGGTTCGCAGGCCTACTGGTGGGTATGGCATGGGCTCTCAGCAGCTATTATCCTCCCGCGGACATAAGCACGTTCTCAGGGTCTGAATACGATAAATATCGGGATTTCCTCACTCAGTTCACTCCAGCCATTCAGAAATACATGCGGTTCGAAGACATTATGATATTCATGGGCCTGAGCTTGTTTGTCGGCTATCTCGTTTACGTTCGGCGCCATCTTGTAGACAGGGAGCCTGAGCACGGCTCGTCTAAACCTCCCAGGCCGGAGGTGCCCATCTACACGGATTGGCGGCGCCTCAAGATACACAATAAATCGTGGCTGATCTTCGGCGCACTCGGCGTCATTCAGTGGCTGCGGCATGACTATTTCATCGCCATAGTATTTATCGGCATCACCATTATGACCGTGCTAATCATGTTGATCGGGATCTTCACGCCTCGTTACGTCTTTCGGAAAGAAGGTTTGGCGCTCACCGGCATCGGTCTCCTGGCAACCCCAGTATTCCCTTATACGAGTTTCAAGAGCGTGCAGTTAATCACCACGCGCAAGCCACCCAGGCCAATGCGCAGTATCGAAGATGGTGTGCTGAATTTGAACGTCTCAGTATTTGCGGATGATCAGCGCGCCCGACTTGAGGAGGAATTCAGTAAGAGGGGCATAGTGGTCACGGTTCTGGCGCCAGCTGCAGCAGTCAATTGATAATCAGTCATACACCGGTGTGAAATAGGGCGCCCCGGTGGTGCCGCCGTTGGCACTCGGAGTTGAACGGCCGCTCAGGGTCGAGAACAGAAGTCGAAGGAGTAGAATCAAGGATGTCAGGCATTAAGTGCTGCGTCCGGCCAGAATCGACCATCAGGGATAGGGAATTTTAATAGGAAATAATGGGGACATCTGGTGGTTATCAAAGGCGGTTGCATAGTGGGGGCACGTCTCCTCTCGCAGTCATAGGCGGGCCTACTCCAAAGTGCCGCAATGGGTCGAGTGCGGAATGCGAAGGAGTAGAATCACGGATGCCGAAAATAAAGTGCAACACGCGGCGAGAAGCAGCCGTTCGCGTTAACTCCAAACATGACGATTTAATTGATCGGAACATTATTGAATTTGACACAATGCATTCAATTCGGTTACGGATATCGACCGGGAGGACTTCATGAATTTTGGGATTCTGATTTTCCATCAAGTCGAGGAACTCGATTTTGCCGGCCCGTGGGAAATGCTGACCCTGTGGAGTAAAATTGCCAGCGGACCAGAAAATTGCCTTATCGTCAGTGAAACAAAATCTCCCGTCATCTGCGCCAAAGGATTGTCGGTGAATCCAGACTTCTCCTTTGCGGACTGCCCGAGACTCGACTATCTGATGGTTCCCGGAGGGATAGGCGCGCGACAGCAGGTGCATAACCGGGTGTTGATCGATTTCGTCGCGACTCAAGCGCGTCATTGCAAGGCCGTGCTATCGGTATGCACCGGCTCATTCATCCTGCATGCCGCCGGGCTGCTGTCTGGAAAGAAGGCCACGACCCATTGGAACTCGCTTGAAAGATTGCGGGCCTTGGGCGACGTACAGGTAGTGGAACAGCGTTTCGTGCGCGACGGCAACATCTGGACATCCGCGGGTATATCAGCGGGTATGGATCTCATGTTGGCATTCATCGCAGACGTTTCCGGCATAGATGCAGCCGGGCAAATGCAATCTCAAGCAGAGTATTATCCGGGCTCAATCCGTTACGGTAATTTCGAGCATGATGGACATGCGCCAGCTTATCTTAAGGCTTGAAGACAAATGGCTTCAGCAAGCCGGGTCAGCTATATTTCACAAACCGAAGCTATGATGAGGGCTTCGCTGCAGCTGAAATATTGGCCGGCCGGGTTCGCGCACATGGCGATTTGAGCACACTAGACCGCATCAATGCCCAAGAACCAGGGCTTCTGCAACTGAAGGCGGGTGTTAAGTGGATCGATCTGTGGTCACTCAAAAGCACACTCGGTACCGAAGGCCATGAATTCCCCATGGGGATCGGTCATGAGCTCATCGGCCTGGTGGTTTGTGAGCGCGCATTGCTGGACAGCGCATCTCCGATGAACTTAAATTGCTCGCCAGCGTGACGCTCAAAATTGCCGCGCTCCTGTACACGCTTGAGATGAGTACGTAACGCGAGTTTGTGCTGCGTGCAGAAAATGGTGGACCACAAATACCCCAAGACATTCGCATGCGTGCTCAATATCGCGCAGCGGTAATCACTAAGATGCGTGTCCCGTCGGGGTATTTGTAAACCCACCGAGTGGCGCTTCGTGTGGAAGCGACCAGCCGAAATAGACCTCCGCTTCAGTGAGTTTTCCGTCTCGAAAGGACCAGACTTCGGTGTTGCGAAAGCGGTGGCCCGCTTTGTTCAGCCCTTCATAGGTTACAAAGACTCGCTCGCCGTCATTCGCAACGTATACAAGCTTGAAGTCGGCAACATTCTCACTGAGTGGCCAGCACCGCGCAAAATAAGTCTTGCGATCAATGCGATTATCGCGCGGGCTGCTGAAGTGAAAATCTTCTGCGATGATCTGCTCAATAGCCGCGCGGTTTTTGTCGACATAGGCGCTGAAGATCGCTCGGACGGCCTTGATCGGATCTGATGCCATTGCGGATTTACCAGTCTCTATCTTCGTCACAGCAACCTCCTTTACCAATTGCATAATCTAACCGCTTTAAATGTGGTTTGGCCATTGTTGGAAAAAACCTCAAGGAAGGGCTGCTATGGGTCGGATGCAGAAGTTGAAGGAGTAGAATCACGGATGCCGGGTATTACGTGCTGCATCCGGCCAAGTGCGACCGGTCGCAGCAGGCTCGTTGACCTCTGATAGCCGACGTTCGACCAGAGCGCTGCCCGTCAGCCCTTCCGATCGAGATCAGCTATGCATCTGATGCTGCGGTGCGTGGTTTGGAGCGGGCTCATTAGGTCTCGGATCGCTGTGGACTGCGGGTCAACCGACCAGGATCTCTTCGAGTCTGTCCGCGGCCTCGCGCCCGAATCGACGGGTCACGGTGCGCAGCAGATCCAGATCAAGGGGACCTGGAGCCGCCTGGTAGGCCGACCGGGCGTCGAGGAGATCCTGCGGGCCGCCTGCGAAGCACTTCATCGCAATGAAATCCTCGCGTCCGACGATGCGGAGTGTCTCGTTGCGGAACTCGACCTCCAGGGTCCGGGAGAAGATCTCCGGATCCATGTTGCGAAGACCGCCTAAGAGCTCCACGTGATTGCCGAAGTCATCACTCAGGACGAGCATCCCAGAGACGGGGTCGTCTGCCTCTGCGGTACGGAGCTCCGTGTCGAAGCCCGCCTGTTTGAATGGCTTTTCAAGCTCCGCCAAGCGACCGGGGTTCGTGAAGAGTAACGCATCGACATCCGTGGTCGCACGTACCACTCCAAGTACTGTAAGAGCGAAGGCGCCGATGACCGCGTAGTCAACCTTCTCGCGTCGCAAAATCTCGACCACATCGAGGAGTAAAAGGGCGGACTGCCCGCCATTACTTGTTCTCACCGCCTGAACGACGCATGAGGCAAGTGCGGCGCTTGAGCGGCACGACCCGCCTCACGCAACTCGCTCGCCAACTGATTGTGCTCGAGAAAAGCCTCGAGTCTCTGCGCGGGAGTCAGTTCCCGGAGGGATTCTTTCAGCGAAGCATGAGTACCGGCGGCGATTTTCGACGGGAACGCCCGTGCCGAGGAAGGCCGGCCGGCAGAAACGAAAGCCCCGGCTTCCTGCGGGATAAGTCCGGTCTGGAGCGTAATGCGCAATCCAGCGCGTACTGCAATCCGCAGCAGCAGCTCGAGCGAAAGATCGGAGGTATGCCCATTGACGATCTTGCTGAGTGTCGGCTGCGGCACATCTAGCTGTTTTGCGGCAGCTTGCTGACTGATGCCGAGCCGCTCCGTGTAGCGCGCAATCTGAAGCGCGACGTCACTCCGCAATACATGCACGGTTTCGAAGTCAGGGGGCATTGGGTGAGCTCAGGCTTATATAGTGAATCTATTATAATAGGCCGCTGACCTGGATACCAGTATATCTATCAATGAGTTAGCAACAAGGTAAGGTTGCCTTCGTCTGGCGATTCTGTTCGGGGCAGCAGTTCAACCCGCGAAGTCATCATAGCAGCTCATGTGAAGGGCACTGGAAGCTATTCTGGGGGCGAGTTAGGGCGCATGGATTCCGATCAATGACCGAGTCCGTTCCCGGGACGCGACTGTCCGCTTCATTGAAGTCAGAATGTCCACTAACGGACGTTGTGAAGGACTGGGTCGGAAGCAGAAGTAGAAAGAGTCGAATCTCGGGTGCTGGATATTACGGGCAGCATCCGGCCAATGAGCAGTCATTCGGAATACGATGTCGGTGCATCAATCACAGATTCCGAATACCCGTAATTTATTGATTGGATTTCTCCCGGCGCAAGCCGGGATCAAACCGAAATGACGGGTAATGGACTGAAGCGTTTTCCTTAAATTTGTCCTTGGTCCAAATCTCATAAACGAGGCATTTATGCAGCCCGAATCCATTTTCTCTCCCATGCTGGCGCTGGTGGCCTGGACTTTCGTGATCATGCTGCTCATGGCCTACAAACGCTGGAGTGCGGGCTTCGCCGGGCGGTTGAAGCGGGGAGAGTTCAAGGTGGGCGAATCCCAGGATGTGCCGAACGATGTGCGCCTGCCGGGCCGCAACTTCGTCAATCTGTTCGAGATGCCGGTGCTGTTTTACGTGCTGTGTCTCGCCTTATACATGACACATAACGTATCGAAAACACTGCTGGTGTTGGCTTGGGTCTATGTGGCGCTGCGGATAGTGCATTCCCTGATCCATGTCACCTACAATAAGATCATGCACCGCTTTTTTGTTTATGCCCTGAGCAGTTTTCTTCTGCTCGCCATGTGGATCATGTTTGCAATTGAACTGTATCGTTAGCCATGACCGGACTGGAGTTTAAGGACCATTTCTCCGGCCATGCCACGGCCTACGCGGACGCGCGGCCGCATTATCCGGATGAACTGTTCGCCTGGCTGATGACGCTGACGGCCAGCCACGATAGCGCCTGGGATTGTGGCACCGGCAACGGCCAGGCGGCACTGGGTTTGGCATCGCATTACCGGCAGGTGATCGCCACCGACCCAAGCAAGCAACAGATTGAAAGTGCCTTCCCGCACCCACGCGTGCACTATCGGGTGGCGCCGGCGGAATCCCCAGGGCTGGAACCGCATTCCGTGGATCTGGTCACCGTGGCCCAGGCGCTGCATTGGTTCGACCGGCGGAAGTTCTACCAACAGGTCAAAAAAGCTCTAAAACCGGGCGGGGCCGCCGCCGTCTGGTGCTACGGCTTGTGTTACATCGAACCGGCCATAGATGAATGCGTACGGGTTTTCTATGCCGGCGAGACCGGCCCTTATTGGCCGCCGGAGCGGGTGCTGATTGACGAGGGTTATCGCAGCATTGAATTTCCATTCGCGGAAGTGGCGCCGCCTGGACTGCGCATGCGGCAACGCTGGACGCTGGACCAATTCCTGGCTTACCTGCGCACCTGGTCGGCGGTGCAGAAATATCTCAAGGTCCTGGGGCGCGATCCCGTGCAGGCATTGGCCGCCGAATTGCGGCACCTCTGGACACCGCCGCATGCACTCAAGACCGTGCATTGGCCTTTGCACATTCGTGCGGGCTATGCATTAAAGTAGCGCGCCTTATCAATCGGCAGCTGTATTCAGAGTATCTAACAAAATACCCTGACGCCCTAACCCTCTCGCTCCAGGGGAAAGGGAGTGCGGGAGGCAAGTTTTTTATTTTGTTAGACGCGCCTAGAAATGATCAGGGCGCGGTTCCCGGGAACCGCGCCCTGATTCAGGGACACAACGGAATTACTTGCCGCCGCCCTTCAGGCACTCGCTCATGAAGGCTTTGCGCTCGCTGCCCATGAGTTTCTTGTTTTTGGCATCAGCGCTGCAAGTTCTCATCTTTTCCCGCGACGTCATCATCTTGCTCGTGGCTGCATGTGTTTTGGATTTCTCGGACTTCATGGCGCTGCTTGCCGCCATGCCTTCGTGGGCCGCGCCGGCTTTCATTTCGTGAGTCTTGCCGGCGAGGCAATCGCTCATGAACTTCTTGTGTTCTACGCCTTTCATGCCTTTGGATTCATGGGCACAGTTGGCGAACTTCTGCTGCTGCGGAGTCATGCTCTTGCCTTGCGCGGCGGAAGCACTCGAGGCGAACGCGAACGCGCTCGCCGTCAGGGCGATAAATAATGGAATCATTAACTTCTTCATGACGTACTCCTTGTCAAAGTTGGATATGCCTACAGCCTCCCTGCCGGGGCAGAGACGGCAACATTCTATACCAAGGTCTGGGTCTGACAAGCCGGGATTAAGTCAAAAAGTCGCGACTTCCAGGAGGACGCGCTCAAGCTCGGCGGCCCAGGCTTTCCACGGGGATGCGTGCCAGCACCGCCGGCTCCGGCTGCAAAGTGGCATGCCCGATCCCGTAATCGCGTTGCAGGAGTTCCCGCAGACGGTACAGAACCGGCTGCCAGGCGTCCATGTCGTCAATGACGATATGCGCCGACAGGGAAATCTCATTGGAGGACAGCGACCAGATATGCAAGTCATGCACGGAATGCACTCCGTCCACGCCCGCCATGCTGCGGCCGATCTTGCCCAGGTCCAGTCCGCGCGGCACGCCTTCCAGCAAGACCTGACTCGCGTCACGCAGCAGCCGCAGGCTGGAAATGAGAATCAGCACCGCGATAAACAGCGATAGCAGCGGGTCAATGGGCAACCAGCCGGTGAAATAAATCACCACGCCGGTAATCAGAGCCGCCACTGAGCCCAGCATGTCGCCCAGCACATGCAACAGCGCGGCGCGCACATTGAGGGAATTATTGTCGCCGTGTTGGAATATTTTGTAGACAACGACATTGGTGATGAGACCGAGTGCGCCGATCAGGATCACCACCGGCGCGTGTACCGCAGGCGGGTGCCGGAAGCGCAATACCGCCTCCACCACGATGGCTGTCACGATCACCAGCATGAACAGCGTATTCAGCAACGCCGCCATCACTTCCGTTCGGCCGAAACCGTAGCTGTGGCGAGTGGAAGCCGGTTTGAGTGCGATCCAGGCGGCCAGCGCGGCGATGGCGAGAGCGATGCCGTCGGTGGCCATGTGGCCGGCGTCGCCGAGCAGCGCGAGAGAATCCGCCCAGCCGCCGGCGACGGCCTCCACCACCGCGAATCCCAGCGTCAGCAGCAAGGCATAAACAAATGGCCGTCCACGCCGCGCTGCGGCATGCGGCGGATGGTTGTGATCGCGCATATTGCCGCTCAGGGCTTGCTAACCGGCAGCCCCGCGGATTGCCAGGCGCCGAAACCACCGGCCATGTTGACGACGTTCGTGAAACCGAGTTCCTGCAGTGCCACGGCCGCGAGTGCCGAACGTCCGCCACCCTTGCAGTGCAACACCAGCGGCATGTCACGGTCGCTGAGCAGCGGGTGGTTGTCCACCTTGAATTCGATGAGGCCGCGCGGGATGTTCGGGACCTCGGGTATGTGACCGGCGGCATATTCCTCCGGTTCGCGTACGTCAATGATGACCCACTTGTCACGGGCTTTGGCCACGTCCTGCGGCGTGACTTCGCGGATTTTGCTTTTGGCCTTAGAAACCAATTCAGCGGCACTAGCCATGTTTGCACTCCCTTGATTGATTACAACACGCGGGGCAGAGTGTGCCAGACGATGTAGATGCCCATCAGCGCCAGGGACACCCCGAACTGCTGTCTGAGCATGCTGTGCGGCAGGTGCCCGGGGAGCCAATGACTCGCAAAACTGTCCAGTGCGCCCACCCGTACCAACAACCTAATGATACCCCAGTCCACATGCAGGTTTTGGGCGGCCAGCGAGAGCAGGTTACGGATGCAACCCATAAATGACGCCAGGATGCCCTTGCCGACAATTGCTGGCGGCAATTGCATGTCGGCAAAGGATTGCCGACCTACAGGGGCCGGAGACGCAAGAGAGCTCTGACTTCATTCAATTCCTTGATTCTCGGCGGTGCCCTGTAGAATAGACTGACAGAATCTGCCCCGGGGTACGCCGTGCCAGCACAAATCACCGCTTTTCTCCACAAGCCGTCGTCCACCTTTTCCTATGTGGTAGCCGATCCGATCACCCACCGCACCGCGGTCATTGATCCAGTGATGGATTATGATGCTGCCGCCGGACGCATCGGCATCGTTTCAGCGCAGGCGATCGTGGATTTTCTGCGCGCCCGCAATTTCACGCTGGACTGGATTCTGGAAACCCACGCCCATGCGGATCATGTGAGTGCTGCGCAATACCTGAAGAAGGAACTCGGTGGCAAGATCGCCATTGGCGAAGGTATCCGCCAGGTGCAGGCCACATTTGCACGGCTGTTCAATGTTGAATCCCAGGTGCCCAGCGACGGCAGCCAGTTCGGCCATCTGTTCAAAGACGGCGAGACCTTCCGCATCGGCGATCTGGAAGCCCGTGCCATGGCCACTCCCGGGCACACCAGCGACAGCCTCACCTACGTGATCGGCGACGCGGCATTCGTGGGCGATACCCTGTTCATGCCGGATTCCGGCACCGCCCGCTGTGATTTTCCCGGCGGCGACGCTGGCCGGCTCTACGATTCCATACGAAAAATTCTCTCGTTGCCGGATAACACGCGTCTGTTCATATGCCATGACTATGCTCCGGGTGAACGCGAATACAAAAATGAGACCACGGTAGCGGATCAGAAACGCGCCAATATCCACGTGCATGACAGCGTAACCCGCGAGGAATTCATCAAGCTGCGCACCGGCCGGGATAAAACCCTGAATGTGCCGGCGCTGCTGCTGCCCGCTGTGCAGATCAATATCCGCGCTGGGCAGCTGCCGGAGCCGGAATCCAATAGCATCGCCTACCTGAAAATTCCCCTAAACCGCTTTTAACGGACCCATTGTTCCCAGTCAGCTTTTTGACCGTCTTTTCCTGATCTGGATCATCTCTGCCATCCCTGGCGGGCAGGGGGAGGGCTTGTAATATTAGATAATTCTAATATACTAATACACGAGCTTACACGCATGGGTCGGATGTACCCGAGGAGACTGACATGAATACCGACAAACTGGTGTTCCGTTTTGCCGGGATTTTGGTGCTCGTGAGCCTGGTACTCGGCTAATGGCTGAGCCCCTACTGGCTGTGGCTGACCGCCTTCGTGGGCGCCAATATGCTGCAAGCCTCATTCACGGGTTTCTGCCCGCCAGCAAAGATCCTTGCACTGTTCAAGGTGAAGCCAGGTGCAGCGTTCACCCACTGATCAGGTAATCGGTATAAACCCGGGAGAACTCCCAATGGCAATTCGGAAAGCCACCTCACCTGTGCGAAAAGCAAAGGTCCAGATGAATGCGGATCAGATGTCTGCGCATGCCAACGATGCAGCAAACCTGCTGCGTGCCATGGCCAGCGAACACCGGCTGATGGTGCTGTGCAGTCTGGTGCAGGGTGAGATGTCGGTGAGCCAGTTGCTGGGAAAAGTGCCACTGGCCCAGTCGGCACTCTCCCAGCACCTGGCGGTGTTGCGGCGTGAACGGCTGGTGTCCACGCGGCGGAATGGTCAGACGGTGTTCTACGGGCTGAAACCCGGTCCGGCGTTAAGTCTTATCCGCGTGCTGTATGACAATTATTGTTGCCAACATCACTGAAGGTCTGCGAAGAACCATGGCATTCGGCAATCTCACAGCATCTGGATATACGCGCAGCGGCTTGGCGTGGCGATCTGTGGCGGCCTTGCTCGCGGCGGTGGTACTGGTCGCGTGTCAGAGACAGCCGGCCGGCCGCCCGGTTAATTCCACTGTCGGGGTGAAGGCCACCCTCCTGGTGGTCAGGTCGCAGCTTGGACCGGTGTATGCAGCGGTGCCTGGTTCGGTGGTTTCCCTGAAACGCGCGGAAATCTCATCACGCCTCAGCGGCTACATCCGGCGCGTCGACGTGCAGGCCGGCGATCCGGTACGCGCCGGCCAACATCTGCTGAGTATCGATACCAGTAACGTGATAGGAAATCTGCAACAGGCGCAGGCCAGCCTGGATCAGGCGCAGGCGGTGTATGACGAAGCCGATATCAACTACAAGCGTTATTCGGCCTTGTTTCCGCAAGGTGCCGTAAGCCGGATGCAGGTGGACACCGCCGAGCGCCAAGACATCACCGCGAAAGCCCAGTT
>Ga0307373_10012917_pt1 | contig 11773 bp, 8 predicted proteins | sample OX2MG_FD_202534 | JGI IMG/M metagenome (GOLD analysis project Ga0307373, IMG submission 202534) | Soil microbial communities from Risofladan, Vaasa, Finland - OX-2 | ecosystem: Environmental > Terrestrial > Soil > Coastal area > Acid sulfate soil | place: Finland: Risofladan, Vaasa | collected...
CGCGTCCAGATCAACTTCCCGGAGCATCTGCTCATAGCTGGTGAAGACTCGCGGAATGGAGAATTTCTCACCGAATTCGACGCCGCGAGCGCTGTCCAGGTCCGCAACGGCAGCGATCTCAACGTCTGGCTCCTTGCCAAAGGCCTCAGCGTGCGATCCGTGCGCTATCATTCCTGCCCCTATAATGCCAACTTTGATCGTGCTCATAGAATCCTCTCTCTTCCACGGCTGCCGCGCCGTTCGCGGGTAAATCGAGCCGGCGCCCGCGACAGCGCCGTGGGCGCCGGCCGGGTTCGAGGTAATTATAGCCGCAATGGCGCCGGGTAGGTCTCAGGTATTAGGTTTTAGGTATTGGGGCCGCGTTGCCGTACTTATGGCGGAAAAGCGAACACGAAGGCCGCGAAGGTTTCACGAAGGCCACGAAGAAAAGCGAAAAAAAAAGGCCGCTCCGTCCGGCGAGGCTCGTTCGACCTCATCGGCGCGTCGCTGTGGGTCTTTTACTATGCGGGCGGCAGTGTCCATGGGAGAACCTGCCGATCATGAAGGACTCAGCGGGGACCGGGCCGCGTCGGCCGGCGGCGCTCGGCCACAGCGGGACGGTGGCTCCGGAGTCGAGCAACGCTGCTGCCCGTTCGCTTGCGCGCGACGGTGGGCTCGCCCCTCTCCGGGCTACGGGTGTCGGCGTGGGGGAACTACAGGCCTCGCCGCGCCGCGAGCGCGGGTGTGTCGTCATCGGGCCTTCTCGCGGAGCAGGGGAGGCCGGAGCGCTGCGCCGCGTACCTCCCCGTAAAACCGCCGAAAGTTTGACCTTGCCCGGCGAGTCGTATACAATGTATACGAAGAAGTATAGTTTCCTGGCGGGTCTGCGGGGACGTTCGCCGGAGGACGACGATTTGCTGCAATCGTTTGTGATTACGCTGCGTGAGGGAATGGAAGCCGCCCTGGCGATCGCCATCGTTTTAGCCTATTTGAAGCGCAGCGATAGGGAAGACCTGTCGCGTTCCGTTTACTGGGGCCTGGCCTCCGCGCTCGTGGTAAGCGCCATCGGCGCTGTGATCTTTCATATGCTTGCCGCCAACACCGATGCCTATGAAGGCTATTTCATGGTGCTCGGGGCCTTCCTGGTGGCAGGTATGGTCTACTGGATGTGGCGTACCTCAAAATGGGTGAAAGGGGAGATTGAGCAGAAGCTCGGGAGCCTTCTCGGCTCGGAGAGCGCGGGGCGCTCGGACGCTGCTGTTTCAGAAGCGCAAACGCGGCGGGGCGCGGCCGGCGTATTCCTCTTTGTATTCCTGATGGTGGGGCGGGAGGGGGTCGAGACGATTCTTTTCCTCTCCGCGGTTTCACTCAACACGACGGCGCTTCTTAATTTCGCGGGCGGTGTGCTTGGGCTGGCGGCGGCGGTTGCTTTTGGCGTATTGTTCGTGCGTGGATCGATCCGGGTGAATCTGCGTCAGTTTTTCTCCGTTACGACCGCTATTCTCTTCCTCGTCGCGGCCCAGCTCCTCATCAGCGGCCTGCATGAATTATCGGAAGCGCGGGTTCTGCCGAGCAGCACGCGGGAAATGGCGATCGTGGGTCCCATCGTCAATAACGACGCCTATTTCTTTATGGCAATCCTTTTCCTCGCGGCGTTCCTCTTCTTAAGCCAGCGCGCCTCTCGCCCTCAGCCGGGTAAGGACCAGGCCGGCCGGGCCGCATGGCGGCTGCAGCGTGCAGAGTATCAGCGTCAGCAGTGGATCCGGTTGGGTGGGAGTACTATCGCCCTGGCGCTGTGCCTGGCGCTCGCAGTCGAGCTTGCGCACGAACATGCGCTGGCGCAGCCGCCCCACGCGCAGCCGATCGCTCTTCAGGGAGGCGCCGTGCTCATTACGGAAACATCGCTTCGTGACGGGAAGCTGCACTTCTATCGCGTCATGTTAGAAAAGAAGCCCGTCACCTTTATGGCAATACGGACCCAGCCGGGGGAATTCAAGACGGCGTTCGACGCCTGCGCGATCTGCCGCAAGACATTCTATTACCAGTCCGGGCAGAACGTGGTCTGCTCAAACTGCGGCGCCGCCATCTACATGCCAAGCATTGGCACGGCCGGCGGCTGCAATCCGGTTCCTCTAACTTCGACCTCCGAAGATAGCTATCTCAAGATCAGCCGTGCCGACCTTCTGAAAGAAATCGCTCGGTTCTGACATGTTTGATCCAGACACGCTCACAGCCGCCCCGCTTCGCACACCAGCGTATGGCCTCGATACGCAATCTCTCGCGGATTCGGAGGCAGCGTGCTCGGACTGATACTGCGGCGCACGCTGCTGCATGATCGCGCCCGCACCTGGCGCGTGATCTTCGCGGTGGCCCTGGGCGCGGCGGTGACAACGAGCGTACTGGGCGTGGCAATTGGGATTGGTGACCAGACACAGCGCGAATTTACGTCGTATGGCGCGAATATCGAGATAACCGGCGCCGGCGCCGCCCGACGTTCCGTGAACCTGGGCGGGATCCGTTATGCCCTGGCGGATGACGCTCCCACCATTCCGGTGGATCGTCTTGGATCTCTCAAGACCATTTTCTGGCGCAACAATATTGTTGGGTTCGCGCCCATCCTGACTTCAACGATGCAGATGAAGGGGCAGCCGGTAAAGATAGTCGGCGCTTGGTTTTCAGAAAACGTCGCCATCCCCGGAGGCGGACATCTCGTTACCGGTATCCGGTCCGTTGAGCCGTGGTGGAAAGTTTCCGGCGCGTGGCCCGCCGATGCCGACAGCAATAGCTGTTTGGTCGGTTCGGACCTGGCGCAGCAGAGCGGGATCGGAATTGGGGACAGGATTTCGATCCGGGCGCCGTCCGGAGCTCATATGCTGCGAGTCACCGGAATTGTGCAGACCGGCGGCGCTGAAGAGGGAGAAGTGATCGCTCCGCTTCCGGCTGTTGCGAAGTGGCTCGGAATTCCGGATCGCGCTCAGCGGGTTGAAGTCAGCGCGATCGTTAAACCGGATGACGCACTGGCTCACAAGGATCCGGCCCATCTGTCGGACGCTGACCTGGAGCGGCTCGAATGCTCCCCTTATATCAGTCAGATCACGTCGCAGATCCAATCGGTCCTGCCCGGCACGCGAGCGCGACCGGTCTACCGCGTGGCGGACACGGCGGGCCGGATGCTGCAGCGGATCCAGCTCTTGATGCTTTTTGTACTGTTTGCGGCGTTGGCGGCGGCTATGCTGGGCGCCGGCAGCGCCGCCGCCGCCGCTGCGGTTCAGCGGCGTTCGGAGATGGGCCTGGCGCAGGCGATTGGGGCGACGCGGACAGAGCTTTTGATGCAGCTCAGCGCCGAGGCCGTGGCGCTGGGCCTGGCGGGTGGTATTCTCGGCGTTCCTGCCGGCCTCTTTTTGCAGCGCTGGATTGGAAAGGTCGTATTTCATACCGCCCCGCCAGTGGCGTGGATTGTGGCGCCGGTAGGCCTTGCGCTGGCGTTATTCATCGCCCTCGCCGCCAGTTTGATGCCGCTCTGGTCCGCGATACGCGTTGATCCGTCGCAGGTGTTGAGGGGAGAGTGATGGCTGTCACTGGCAGATCGCAGATGTACGTCAGGCTCGTCGGCCGGTCGGTGGTGGGGCGCGGCGAGCGCGTGGGCATGGCGATTGCGGCGGTCGCGCTGGCCGCCGCGGTCACCGCGGCTCTCGGCAATCTGCAGCTTGCGCTGGGCAGTAAGCTGGAGCGGGAGCTGGCGGCATTTGGTCCCAACATCTGGATCTCGGGGAAATCGATACCGGTCGCTCGTATGCTTTCGCTGGCCCGGGCGGATGGAATTCTTGTCGCGCCCTATGCCGAACGTCCGGAGCAGGTCACGTTTAACGGCGCGCGATTCGAGGCTGCGGTTCACGAGATAGACCCGGCCGCGCAGCGTCAAATCAGTGGCTGGTGGCATATCCAGGGGTCTTGGCCGCAGCGGCCGGGCGAGGCGCTGAGCGGAATTGATCTGGCGCAGTCGTTTAATCTGGCGGTTGGCACGCGTATCCGGCGTGGTTTGGGAGTCGTGACGATTGTTGGGGTTTTAACTACGGGTGGGCCGGAGGATAAAGAGATCCTGGCGCCATTCCGTCCGGGCGAGTCTGCCGATGGAGCGCAGATTCGCGCGGAGGGCAACGCTGCCAACGTCGAAGCAGTGGCAAATTCGGTGCGCGAGGCTCTGCCGGGAGCTCGGGTACACGTGTTGCAGCGCGTCGCCCAGGCTGATACAATGGTGCTTGGTCGCCTGGAGGAGGTCTTTGGTTTGCTCGGGCTGGTGATTATCGCGGCGGCCGGACTTTGCGTCTCTACAACCTTTTCGACGATGGCGAATGAGCGCAGCCGGGAGATAGGCCTTCAGAAAGCGCTGGGCGCGACCGATTCAGAAGTTGCGGCCCTCTTCTGGGGTGAAGCTCTCTGCCTCGGCTCCGTGGGAGCGTTGATTGGTGGTATAGTAGGACTCGGATTTGCCGCATGGATGGGGCGATCCGTTTTTGGATCGGCGGTGACGCCGCAGCTTCTGGCGCTTCCCGCGACGGCTGTGGTTGCCATTGGAATGACGCTGCTGGCGGCGGTTCCGTCGGCGCGCCGGATCGCTCGTATCGAGCCGGCGCTATCGTTAAAGGGATCGAGCAGTGACGTCTCGAAATGACAGGGCTCTCGTTGAGATCTCGAATCTGACCCGGCAGTACCCGGGTGTCATCGCGCTGGATCAGCTCTCTCTTGAGATCGGGCGGGGTGAGTGGGTCGCGATTATGGGTCCGAGTGGGTCGGGAAAAACGACCCTCCTGAATATCCTCAGCGGCCTGGATCGACCTGATTCGGGATCTGTCATAGTGGATGGGCAGGATTTGAATCGGATCTCCTCGCGGGAGCTTGCCACCTATCGACGCGAGAAGGTCGGGCTCGTTTTCCAGCAATTCCACCTGATGCCGCACCTGAACGCGCTGGAGAACGTGATGCTCGCGCAGTACTATCACAGCCTTCCCGATGAAGAAGGCGCGCGGGAAGCGCTGCAGCGCGTGGGCCTTGGGGATCGGGTGGAGCACCGTCCCAGGGCGCTCTCCGGCGGCGAGCAGCAGCGAGTCTGCATCGCCCGGGCGCTGATCAATGAGCCGGTTCTGGTGCTCGCGGATGAGCCAACCGGCAACCTTGACGAAGAGAATCAAAGCCTGGTGATGGCCCTCTTTGCGGAGATCCACGCTGCCGGGCGCACGATTGTAATGGTGACGCACAGCCCCGAAATCGCCGGTCGGGCCGACCGGGTGATCGCCCTCCATCATGGCAAGCTGGACACATCCGGTGGTGGGCTTGTTCTCGGCGAGGATGAATCGCTCTGGCCGCCGTCATTTCTTCGCCGCCACCGATTAGCGGAGCGTCTCCTTGTGGATCTCATGCAAATCAGCCCCGAATCGGTTCATGATTCCGTGGACTCGGTGATGCCGCTTTTAGACGGAGAGGGAGAGACGCGCATCTGTACGCTGCTGGGCCATCCGCGCCGCTGCCCGCATGGCGATCCGATTCCGGTCGGCGCCTGCTGCCCCGCCGATCATGATCGGTCCTGAAGCATCGGCCGCCGCGCGGCTGAAAGATCTCGGCGTCCACGAAACAGTGGAGTTCAATTCGCCTCCACGCCCTGAAATGGGCGACTTCAGCAGCCCTATCGCCCTCAAGCTCAGAAAGATCCGCGGCCAGGCGCCGCTCGTGATCGCGGAAGAGATTCGAGCCGGACTTGAATCGTCTCTCCCGCGCTACATCCGGGATGTCACGGTCACGCCGCCCGGCTTCCTCAACTTTTTCGTCGATCATCGGGCCTTTGCCGCTGATCTCATTCGTGAATCGTACGGCCCGGTGACGCCCATCCCTCCGGAAGACAGCGGCAAGGTCGAAGTCGAGCATACCAACGTTAACCCGAACAAGGCAATGCACGTCGGCCACGTGCGCAACGCGGTCCTGGGTGACACGATCGTCCGGGCGCTGCGAGCTGCCGGGCGGCAGGTGGAAGTTTGCAACTATATTGATGATACAGGTATTCAGGTGGTCGATGTCGTGACCGCTTTTTTGTACCTGGAGGCGCCGTACTACGTCGGTGGCGAGGATTTTTCGGAGATCTGGGCGAAGGCCCCGTCCGATCGTCCGTTCGATTATTACTGCTGGGATATTTATGCCGCCGTTCAGTCCTATTTGAAGCCGGACCCGGCCGCTCCGCTCGACGCCGCAGAGCAGTCGCGCGCGACGATGCTGCAGGAGCGCAAGGCCGAGATCACTCATGCCATCGAGGCGGGCGACACCGCCATCGCCCATTTTGCCAAGGCCCTGTCGTCCCGCATTGTCCGGGCGCACCTTCGTACAGCGGCGCGCCTGAACGTCTTTTACAACCTTTTGAACTGGGAATCAGACATTCTGCGCGCCGGTTTCTGGGACCATACGTTTCAGCGTCTCAAAGAGGCCGGCGCGATCCAGTTTGAAGAGAGCGGTCTGAATAAGGGCTGCTGGGTTGTGCCGATGGGTGGAACCGAAGAGACGCCGGAGGGCGCCAGAAGCCGCGATAAGATCCTGGTTCGCAGTAACGGCGCCATTACCTACACCGCAAAAGACATTGCCTACCAGCTCTGGAAGTTTGGGAAACTGGACACGGACTTTCGCTACGAACTGTGGGATACGCAGGCGAATGGCGAACCGCTCTGGACCACGGCGTGGGATGGCGAACCGCGTGAGGGATTCGGACGTGCGGCGCGCGTCATCAATGTGATCGACGTACGTCAGAGTGAGCCGCAGACGGTCGTCTATAAATGCCTGGACAGCCTGGGCTTCAAAGAGGAAGCCAGGAATTCCACCCATCTATCGTACGAGGTGGTGACGCTCTCGGCGCAGGCCGCCGCCGAACTCGGGGTGGATGTGGAGGAGGGACAGGACGTATCCATGTCCGGCCGCAAGGGCCTCGGTGTGAAGGCGGACGACTTGATTGACCGCATGGCCGGCGTCATCCGATCTCGCAGCGCCGAAGCGACTCTCGACGCGGAGGCGCTTGCGGCCGCCGCCATCCGGTACTATATGCTGCGGTTTTCGACCAACACCCGGATCCGGTTCGATTTCGAAGTCGCCAGCCAGACCAATGGCGACACGGGCGTCTACCTGGTGTATAGTTTCGCCCGCGCCTGCAGTATCCTGGCTAAGGCGGGTGAAGGCAGCGGGCGCCCGGACGAGTTTGTCGTGCCGAGATCGCTTTCGTCGGAGGAGAAGGATCTGCTCCGGGAGATGGGTCGCCTGCCGCAAGCGATTCAGAGCGCCGCCGAGAGCCTCACCACGACACCGCTCACGACCTACGCGTTCTCGCTCGCCTCCGCGTTCGCCGGCTTCTACGATCACACGCCGCCCATACTCCGCGAGCCGGATCCCGACATCCGGCAGTTTCGATTATCCCTGGTCGGAGCGTTCCGCGAGGTCATGAAGAAAACGCTGAGCATTCTTGGCATCCCCGCGCTCGAACGGATATAAACTCCCACCGGTCTCGCTCTAAAAACGAACACGAAGGGCACGAAGGTCCCGCGGAGGGCGCGAAGGGAACGCCCGCCGCCACAACGCCCCAGGCCCGTGGCCTATGGACACAACCCGTGCCATCCGGCATGCGGCAGCGCCTCAGTGCTTGGGCGACGCGGCGCCCCGGCTCACTCGCCTCCTCCTGAGCGTGCTGCCGGTCTGAGCGGCTCGTTGGCCTGGACCTGGTCGCGTACCGGGGCCACACGGGCCGACCTTTGGGCCGTCCACCGTTATCGGGGGTCCGGGGGCGCAGGCGAGGGAAGGGCTGGGATCCACGCCGGCGAGAAGCGCCCGTCGCATGTTGCCGAGAACCGGCACGCCGCCGAACCGGCCGTTGAGGTATTCTTTGGTAATCGGCGCGTCTGATCGCGGACGCTGCTCAAAGTCGTAAAGTGAGAATAACTCCGTCATCCCGCGATCATTCTTCTCAGTCAGCCAGATCTGGTCGCGGCGGAGTAGGCCGGGATCCTGGAGATTGGTGTCGTGAGTGGTTACGATCAACTGGCAGCCAGCGCGGTTTACCACGGGATCCTGAACGAGTTCTACCAACTCCCGCAGCAGCAAGGGATGAAGGCTGCAATCAATTTCATCGATAATAAGAGCGCGTCCTTCGCGAAGCGCCTGCAGAAGGGGACCAGCGATTGCGAATAACCGCTGAGTCCCGTTGGACTCCTCGCTCAGCGAGAATTCGACAGGCGGCGCGTTGTCCGGCGCATGGTGATACATTGTCGGGATAGGAATCTTGCCCGAACCCGGTATCGATATCGACCCCCTTAATTGCCGCATCATTTGATCGACCAGGCTGTCGCCGGCCGGTACGAAGGTTTCCTGATCCACCTCATCGATCTGCAGTCGGGTAATCCCAACATCCGCGGCTTTAATCAATTCGCCGACCGATCGGCAGGCAAACTCATCTTCACTTAGCCATCCGGCTGTCTCATGGGTGAGCGTCTCTACTTGTGACGAGAGATCGAAGGTCCCGAGGCGCCCGCGAATCCACTGGTAGAGCGGCCGAAGCGCATCCACACCGATGCGGGCGGCCGTAGATAACAGCAGGCAGTTCTTCGGGCGTGTTTCCGTGCGGAGAGATCTCTGGCGCCCCCGCAGACTCGATCCGAAATACCAGTCGCCCTTCTCGTCCCCGTCGCGGCGGAGCCACTCAGTCTCCGGGCCATTTGGCTTTGTGACGAAGAGCCATTCGGCGGTAATCTCCGCCCGTGTCGCCGCGAATCCATAACGCCACAGCTTACCTTCAAGGTATGCGACTATCTCAAACTTGCTGGGTTGTTCTGCGAAGCAGGGATCAAGCCGGAACGGCGCAATGCCGGGGAGCTCATCTCCTTCGCTCAGATTGGTCGCGGACGCGAAAACTGTCGTGGCGAAGACATCAATGGCTCTGTATAGATTGCTCTTTCCGCTGGCGTTGGCGCCATATAGGACCGCGAGCTTCAAAAGCCTCAGGGGATTTCGCCCCGCGACAGCGGCCAAAGAGGTCACGTTGTCGGGGAGAATCGCATCTCTCGTAGCCTCCATAATCAGCCGCTGCTCAGAGCCAAACGACCGGAAATTGCTCACCGCGAATTCAACCAGCATCGAACCATCCATTCCCCGGCATTTTAGCGCTATTTAACCACATGTTTCCATTATAGGTCACTTTTCTGCGGAAATGGTTCCAAAATAGGCTGCATTATGCGAAGTTTTGATGCCGTTCGCCACTTCGCTCGCGAAGAGCGCGCAACGTCTCACGCACTCGGCCGCTAACACCTAACTCCCAAAACCTAAGACCGCAAGACCTAATACCTTTTGTGGTATACTGATCCCGGATGGTACAGCGGCCTGGTTGTAACTGGCTGTCCCGTGGTGACGAGGACGGGTGTTGATGAGCGTTTTACCGAGCAAGACGACCAGGTCCACATCGCGACCCGCGGACGCTGCGGCTGGCCGGGCCGGGCCGCCTCCCCTCGAGCAGGGCGACCGACTCTCGCGTGCGGAGTTCGAGCGCCGCTACGAAGGGCGCCCGGAGATCAAGAAAGCAGAGCTTGTCGAAGGGAGAGTATACCTGTCTTCCCCCGTGCGCTACCCGGACCATGGCCGCCCGCACGCTGATGTCGTAACGTGGCTCGGGGTATATCGCGCCGCAACGCCTGGTGTTGACGGAGCGGACAATGCTACCGTGCTTCTCGACGACGAGAACGAGTATCAGCCAGATAGCTTCCTTCGCCTGGAGCCAGCGCACGGCGGCAGGTCACGCCTGACTTCCGATCACTACATCGAGGGCCCCCCGGAACTGGTGGTCGAGATCGCAGCGAGCAGCGCATCCTACGACCTGCACGAAAAGCTGCGCGCATACCAGCGCAGTGGTGTTCAGGAGTACCTGGTGGCGCAGATGTACGAGGAGCGCGTCGATTGGTTCGTGCTTCGCGAGGGCGTCTACCAGCCCCTGGCCCCGGACGAACAGGGCGTTTTCCAAAGCGAAGAGTTCCCCGGACTCTGGCTGCAGCCTTCGGCGCTGTGGACTGCGGATATTACCGCGCTGCTGGCCGTGCTGCAAGAGGGTATCGCTTCCCCGGAGCACGCCGGATTCGTGGAGCGGCTATCGTAACTCTCGGCCCGGTTAAAACGTCCAAAATGCAGGACCTGCGGCGAGCATCGCGCCATGTAGTGAACTTCGTCTCGTTTTCGGCGTCAACCGCCGGACAATCTATCTCACGTTTTCGGCGAGAACCGCCGGATAAGAGGATTCCAACTTATGAGTATCCGTTTCAAGTCATGGCCCGTTTGGTTGGCCGTCATCGCGGTCTGTATCGCCACGGCCGCTCCCCGGGCGCGCGCCGCAGCGATGAAGCACCTTCTCGTTGTCACGTATACAACCGGGTTCCGGCATGCCGACTCTATTCCGGTTGCGGAGAAAGTCATCGCCATGCTTGGTGAAGAGAGCGGTGAGTTCGACGTGGACTACGCCCGCACCGCCGACGACGTGAAGACCAAGATGACCGCCGACGCGCTCAACAAGTACGATGGGGTTGTCTTTTGCCAGACGACCGGTGATCTCGGCTTGCCGGACCGGCAGGCGTTCCTCGATTATATCAAGGCCGGGCATGGCTTCATCGGCACGCACAGCGCCACCGATACCTATCACGACTGGCCGGCGTATATCGATATGATTGGCGCCGAGTTCATGACCCATGGCAAACAGGTCGAAGTGGATGTTCACAACGAAGATCCGAACCACCCGGCGGCGAAGTTTCTCCCCTCCACATTCAAGGTATTCGATGAGATCTACGAATTCAAGCCAGGCTCGTTTTCCCGGGCGAAGAGCCACGTCATCCTCGCGATGACGAAACATCCGCAGACCGGTCAACCGGGCGACTACTGGACCTCGTGGTGCCGCTGCTACGGTAACGGGAAGGTTTTCTACACCGCCCTCGGCCATCGGCCGGACATCTGGAAATCGCCGTGGTACCAGCAGCATCTTCTGGGCGGTATCGAGTGGGCGCTCGGTCTTCAGCCGGGCAGCTGCACCCCCAGCGCAGAGTTGACCCAGAAATAAAAGCGAGGTTGGGGACATGAACTTATGAATCGGCTGGGGGCTATGCCCCTATTTATATTGCTCGCGGCGTTCTGCGCTCCGTGCGCGGCTCGGCCGCGCCCCAGCCCTCGCTTTACCGTCCATTTCATTTGCTTCACCGCGGTTTCACGGCCGGGAACGGTTGTCGGACCGTGGTCGCCCCGCTGGCTCCAGACACTCCAAACCGGAGACGTCGAGCCCCGGCTTTCCCTTGGGGTCGACGCCGACGCTTTCATTTCGAAGCTCCGAACTCTCGACCCCGATTACACCTTTGAGCGACAGCTTGCCGGAAGTGTGGTGACCGGCGACAAAGGTCATTGCGCCTTCACGGTGAGTGACCCCGGTCCTCTGCGGTTTGCCCTCACCTGCGAAATGGTGTTAAAGCCCAGCAAATGGGCTCCGCTCACCCAGGTTGATATCCCCTCCGAGAGCGGCGTCGTAACCTGGAAAGCCCCGGCCAACCCCGTCTCGTGGCATGGGAATGAAATACAGTGGCTTGGACGCACGTTTACAGCGGCGGCGACCGTCAACGACACCCATGGCATCGATCCCAAATCTCGGATCAAGCGGTATTATATTTGCGCCTTCAGCATCGTCAGGGGGCAGGATATCGGAACTGAATCTCCACCAGGTCGCGGCCGCTCCGATAGCGTCCATCCTGGCGCC
>Ga0307373_10012919_pt1 | contig 11772 bp, 7 predicted proteins | sample OX2MG_FD_202534 | JGI IMG/M metagenome (GOLD analysis project Ga0307373, IMG submission 202534) | Soil microbial communities from Risofladan, Vaasa, Finland - OX-2 | ecosystem: Environmental > Terrestrial > Soil > Coastal area > Acid sulfate soil | place: Finland: Risofladan, Vaasa | collected...
GGTCCAGTCGCCCAGCATCTTCAGCCAGACGCCGCCGTGGGTCCCGGGCCTGAGGCCGACGATGCCGGTCCTCAAGTCGGCCTGGCGGTCGAACCAGGTTCCCGTGGTCATGTCCCAGATGTCGCTGACCGCCTGGCCGAATTCGGCGAACTGGAAGGCCGTGACGTCGGGCGTCGACACCAGCGAGACGCTCGTCGCCGAAGGCAGCAGGCGGTAGAAGAAGAAGCCGTCGGAGATGGCCCCTGCCCCGCCCCGGGTGATGTAGCCGGCGCTGGCGGGGCTGATGGTGAAGGCGCCGGTCGCGATCGAGCCGCCGGTGGCGTCGACGAGGGTGATCGGCGTGGCGGTCTGACCGCCGGGCGCCTTGCTGGTGTTGGTGATCTGGATCGCGGTGACCCCGGTCACGGTTCCGCCTGGCAGGCTGAGGCAATCGGCGACCACCGCCGCCGCGCAACCCGTCTGGCCCGCCGTTCCCAGGCTGGCGTCCATCACCAGCATCGAGCCTCCCGAGCCGACGAACGCCGTCCCCGCGCCGCCCGGCCCGCTGATCACGACGCGGTCGTCGCCGACGCCGTTGCTGGAAACGCCGCCGTTGGTCGAGCCGAAGACGATCCTTCCCGAATTGTCGAAGGTCTGGAGGCCGGTGATCGTCAGCGTCGAGGGCCCCGTGGTTTCGCCGGTGACCAGTACGCCGGTGTTGTCGAAGGCGTTTCCCGGCGTCCCGGCGGGAGCGCCGAAGGCGAGCGTGGTGGCGCCTTGCGTGGCGATGAGACCGCCGTTGTCGATCAGGTCGGCGCCGCCGGTGAGGGTCTGGGTCCCCGTGAAATGCCAGCTGCCGGTGGAGGTGTTGGTGAAGGTGAAGGGCGCGGTCGCGGCGCCCAGTTCAAAGCGGCCGTCTATCCGCCCGGAATTGACCACGCTCAGCGGCCCGCCGGTGATCATGAGGGCGGAATCGCCCGCCGCAGCGGGGATGCTGGCGTTGTTGGACCGGATCGTGCCGGCATTGTTCAGGGCGACCGCAGCCGGGGATGTGACGTCGATCACCGCCGTGCCGGTGGCGCCCTTGCCGGTCACCGTGGCCCCGCTCGCCACCGAGATCGTTCCACCTGCGGCGCCGTTCACCAGGATCGCCGATCCCGTGGCGCCGACGGCGCCGCCTGCGGTGATCGCGAAGGGACCGGTGCTGGTGACCGAGATTCCGGTCGGCGCCGTGATCGCGCCGGCGGTGACGTTCGTACTTCCCACGCCGCCGTTGACCGCCAGGATGCCGGTCCCGCTCGAGTTGACGGCGCCGGCGCCGTTCACGGTGAGCGTCGCACTGCTGAGCGGATTGATGATCGTCGCGTCGATGCCGAGGCCGCCAACAGGCGCGGCGGCCGAGCCGATCGCGCCGTTGTTGGCGACGGTAACGGTCCCCAGCCCAGCATTGCTGGCGAAGACTCCATCGCCCGCGGCGGCCAGGCTCGCGCCAGGGTCGACGGTGACCGCCACCGCGCCCTTGCCGGCCGCGCTGGCGACCGTGGCATCGATGGCGTCCGTTCCGGTCGAGGTAACCGCGCCGGTGGCCGTGACGCTGACGTCGCCCGAGCCGCTGCTGGCCAAGATCGCGGTCGATGTCGCGTTCACCGCGCCGGCGGTGACGCTGACGTTGCCGTCGCCGCTGCTCGTCGCATCGACGCCGATCGCTCCGGTCCCGCTGGCCATGACCGGCCCGGCGGCGCTGACGCTCACCGATCCGGCGCCGGTGCTCCGCGCCTCGACCCCGACGGCGCCGAACCCGGACACCGTGACCGGTCCTGACGCCGTGACCGTCACGCCGCCGCCGCCGACGCTCGCGCCGGCTACGCCCACCACGCCGACGCCGGTTCCTGAGTGCGTAACCGTGACGGGACCGTTCGCGCTGATGCTCACCGTGCCCGAGCCTTCGCCCAGACCCACGATCCCGGCGGCGTAGCCGTTCGAACCGCTCGCCGTGACTGGACCGGCCGTGAGCGAAACCGCGCCGGCGCCGCCTGCGACGCCCGAGACGCCGACGGCGCTGGTCCCGGTGACCGTGATCGGGCCGGTGAAGGCCACGGTCACGTTTCCACCGCCCAGGCTCGATCCGTAGACGCCTGCGGCGATGACCGAGCCCTTGACCGTCACCGCGCCGGCGCCCGTCAGGTTCGCCGACCCGCTGCCGCTCCTGGCCTCCGCGCCAAAGTTCAGCCCGCCCACGCCGGTCACGTCGATGGTCGCCGCGCCGGTGTCGACGCTGGCCGCGCCCGAGCCCGTCGTGGTGGCCGCCACCCCTGTCGCGGCGCCCGCGGTGTCGTCGGCCGTGACGGTTCCGGCGCCCAGGGTGACGCTGGCCGTGCCGGCGCCGCCGGAACTGGCCAGCACTCCCGCGGTCGTGCCGGTCACCGGCATGTCGAGCGCGCCCGGGTTGGAAAGGTTGATCACCACGTCGCTATCGGGACTGGAAACCGAGATTCCCGGACCGCCGTTGTCGACGATGGCGGGACCGACGGTGACCGTGCTGGTTCCGATCGCGGCGCGATCCAGGGTGACGGCGGCGCCGGGCCCGCCCGCGATCTGCACGCCAACCTGGGTGACGTTCACCCCGCCGGCCGTCCCCTCCTGCAAGGTGACGGTGGTCGTCGCAGCGGGCGTGTAGGTGATGCCTCCGGTGTAGGTCCCGGGCGCGCAGGCCACGGTGGCGGAGGGCAGGCCGCATTCGTCCAGCGCCAGCGCCGCGCCTGGCGTCAGCAAGGCGAGCGCACCGGCGCCAGCCGCGACGAGCGAGGAGCCGGCCAGCAGCGACAGGCGCCGGCGGACGTCAGATGAAAACATATTTGGCCTCTAGAACGAATGTGACGGGGAACCGATTTGGAGCATTGCTCGTAGCCATGGTCAATATTTGTTCATACTGTCTTGCGCCTGCGAGCGAGAAGTAGTGTCGAAAACATCACACATAGCCATATAAGACATCGCTCATGGCGCCAGAGGCGTCAGAATTACGTAGAGACGCCCTGAAAATGAGTTCTGACAATTGGTATTAGCGGCGGAGGTGGCGCGGCGCGCCGAACGATGTACTTGCCTCCCCTGCCCTGGCGCAGCCGGCGTGAACCAATCCGCACCCCAACCGCCCACGCCTGCCGAGGTTCCGCATTTCCGCCGCTGCGGCGCCACCGGGGCGCCCCGACTGTGGCGCCTTGGCCGCACCCGGCGCTCGGGTCAGGCCGCGGGTGGACGCGGCGCGAACGCGTACCAGACCTGCTCGATCTCGACGCCGCGCGGGCGCGACCAGACGCGGCCTTCGCCGGTGCGCTCGAATCCGAGCTTCTCCAGGACCCGGCCCGAAGCCTCGTTGTCGCCCGCGCGTCCGGACGTGATCCGCACCAGCCCCAAGGGGCCACGGGCGAAGTCCAGCACGGCGCGCGCCGCTTCCGTCGCGAAACCTTGGCCCCAGGCTGCCGCGTCGAACCAGTAGCCAAGGACGCCGCCGCCGGCTTCGATCTCGTCGACATCGGCGCAGCCGATGAGGTCGCCCCTGAAGCGCACGGCGAACCGATGGCCGGCGCCGGCGCGCCGCTCCGCGGCATGACTCGCCAGCCATTCGCGGGTGAGTTCCAGACTCGGCGGCCAGGGGGCCATGCGCAGCATGCGAGTCACGTTCCAGTTGGACTGGATGGTCAGCACCCGCTCGGCGTCAGAGATTGCGAAGGGGCGCAACTCGAGACGCGGCGTGCGCAGGTTGATCAGTTCGTCCATCGCCGCGCATTCCTCAGGCGGATGCCGCTGGCGTGGAGCGATGTCCGCCACACGTCTTTCAGGGGTAGCAGGCTGGGCAGCGGCCTGCAGCCCGACATCGGCGCCCGCCATAGTTGCCGGCAGGTCGGCCACGCCCGACCCGGACCCCGGTCGGCCGGTACACGCACGGGCCTCGGTTCGAAGGCCTCGATCGACGCGTCCTCGCTGAAATGGCTGAGCGTTTCGTCCATGCGCCGCGTCCCGGAGGCGCAGGCGCATAGCAGACGGGAGATTGGACTTGAAGGGCGCCCGCCGAACGGGCCTGATCGCAAGCCCCAAGATTGGAGCTTGGCCGGCATGGACGGCACGGACCCGCGACATCCCATCTTCCAGCTTATCGAGATCATGGCGCAGCTGCGCGCGCCAGAGGGAGGCTGCCCCTGGGACATCGAGCAGACCTTCGCCTCCATCGCCCCCTACACCATCGAGGAAGCCTATGAGGTCGCCGACGCGATCGAGCGCGGCGACCTCGCCGACCTGAGGGACGAACTCGGCGACCTGCTGCTGCAAGTGGTCTTCCATGCGCGGATGGCCGAGGAGGCCGGTGCCTTCGACTTCGCCGCGGTGGCGCAGGCGATCAACGAGAAGATGGTGCGGCGCCATCCGCATGTGTTCGGCGGCGCGGTCCATCGCGATGCGGCCGGACAGACCGAGGCCTGGGAGGCGATCAAGGCCGAGGAACGCGCCGCCAGGGCCGGAGCGGCAACGAGCCTGCTGGACGGCGTGCCGATCGCCCTCCCCGCCCTCACCCGCGCCGTCAAGCTCTCCAGGCGGGCCGCCCAGGTCGGCTTCGTCTGGCCCACGCTGGGCGAGGTGCTCGCCAAGCTGCACGAGGAGATCGCCGAACTGGAGGCGGAGATCGAAGCGGGAGACCGGACGAAAGCGGCAGCAGAGCTTGGCGACGTCCTCTTCGTCTGCGCTAATCTTGCCCGCGCGCTGGACTTGGACCCCGAGGCGGCGCTGCGGGGAACAAACGCGAAGTTCGTCCGGCGTTTCGGCTTCATCGAACAGGCGCTGGCCGAGCGCAGATCCTCGCCCAAGGCTTCAAATCTCGCGGAAATGGACGCGCTCTGGGAGGAGGCCAAGGCCGCGGAACGCAAGACCTGAGTCCGGTCCAGTCAGATCGGAGGACCCTCGGGGCGAAGCGGAAGGAATGAAGCTGGCGTCCTCCTCGCCCGTGCAACGGGCAGGCGCGCCACGAGGCGGCGGCGCGCAGCATCGCCTCGGTCGTGCGTCAAGAACACACGGAGAACTATGCGGAGGCGACGGCTCTGGGACGCATCTGTTCGAATCGGCCGAGCGCGGCGGTGTCGAGGCGGGTGCGCAGGATCACTGCGCCGCCGTCGGCGTCGCGGCGGTCGAGCACGCGGCCGTGCCGGTAGAGCCAGGCGAGACCTTCGCCGTCGGAGGACTCGAGTTCGACCGTGACCAGCGGACCCTCGTCGACCAGGGCCGCCAGGTGTTGGATCAGGGGCCCGCAGCCCTCGCCGGTGGCCGCCGAGACGGCGAGCGCGCCGCCGGCTTCGCGCGCGGCCCGGGCGTCCAGGAACGCGCGCGCGTCTTCGTCCAGCAGATCGATCTTGTTCCAGACCTCGAGGACGCGCTGGCCGCTGCCGACGCCCGCGCCCAGCTCCTCGAGCACCCGGCGCACGTCCTCGGCCTCGGCTTCGCTCTCCGGGCTGGCGATGTCGCGCACGTGCAGCACGATGTCGGCCTCCTCGACCTCCTCCAAGGTGGCCCGGAACGCCTCGACCAGCTCGTGCGGAAGCTCAGAGATGAAGCCGACGGTGTCCGAGAGGATCGCCGGGCGACCGTTGGGAAGCTTCAGGCGACGCAGCGTGGGATCGAGGGTGGCGAAGAGCATGTTCGCGGCGACCACGTCCGAGCTGGTCAGGCGGTTGAACAGGGTCGACTTGCCGGCGTTGGTGTAGCCGACGAGGGCGATGGCCGGAAACGGAACCCGCCGGCGCGACTGGCGCCCCAAGGTGCGAGTGCGGCGCACGTCGGCGAGATCCTTCTTCAGCCGCGCCACCTTGCGGGTCAGCAGACGCCGGTCGGTCTCGATCTGGGTCTCGCCCGGGCCGCCCATGGCGCCCAAGCCGCCGCGCTGGCGCTCCAGGTGCGTCCAGGTGCGCACCAGGCGCGAACGCTCGTATTCCAGGCGCGCCAGCTCGACCTGGAGGCGGCCTTCGCCGGTACGGGCCCGCCGGGCGAAAATCTCCAGGATGAGGCCGGTGCGATCGATCACCTTCACCTTCCAGGCGCGCTCCAGGTTGCGCTGCTGCGCCGGCGAGAGCGCATCGTCGATCACCACCACGTCGAGGGCCGCGGCCGCGGCGCGCTCCGCGATCTCGGCGACCTTGCCGGCGCCGAGGAGCGTGGCCGGCGCGATCTGACGCAGGGGAACGACCTCGCCGGCCGTCACCCGCAGATCGAGCGCTTCGGCAAGACCGACCGCCTCGGCGAGCCTCGCCCGCGGCGCCCTCAGATCGTCCTTCTGCGATCGGTCAGGATGCAGGACGAGCGCAGATTGAACCGGAGGGCTTCTATCTAGGCTTTTGGTTTTCAATCGTTTTCATCTGGCGCCGGTTCATAGAGCTGGACCGGCTGCGCGGGCATGATGGTGGAGATGGCGTGCTTGTAGACCAGCTGCGACTGGCCATCGCGGCGCAGCAGCACGCAGAAATTGTCGAACCAGCTGACCACGCCCTGCAACTTGACCCCGTTGACGAGGAAGATGGTGAGGGGGGTCTTGGATCGGCGCACGCTGTTCAGGAAGGTGTCCTGCAGGTTCTGTTTCTTCTCGATCGTCGTCGTGCTCATCGGGTTGATCCCCAAGTGTTATTGCTTGCCTGCCGCCATCGCGGCCACACATCAGTTCGCGCGGGACATTCGAGGCCGACCTAGAGGGCCGACCCGCGCGCCGCCTCGATATAGAGCCGGCGCAGCCGTTTCGCCACCGGCCCCACCCTGCCATCGCCCACCGGCCGTCCATCGACGCGCACGATGGGCAGCACGAGCGTGCCGGCCCCGGTAATGAAGGCTTCACGCGCTTCGCGCGCCTCCTGCGGCGAGAATGGCCGCTCCTCGAGTTCCAGGCCCTCGCGGTCCAACAGTCCAAGCAGCGTGCCCCGCGTGATCCCGCGCAGGATGTTGGCCTGGGTGTCGCGGGTGCGCAACCGTCCGTGCTTGTCGATGATCCAGGCGTTCGACGAAGCGCCCTCGGTGACGAGGCCGAGTTCATCGACGAACCACGCCTCGATCGCGCCTGCGGCCCGCGCCTGTTGCTTGGCGAGCACGTTGGGCAGCAGCGCCACCGTCTTGATGTCGCACCTGGCCCAGCGGGTTTCCGGCACGGTGATCACCGCCGCGCCGGTTTCGGCGCGGGCGTCGGCGGCGGCGCGGTCGACCGCGTGGGCGGTGACGATCAGGCTGACCGGCGTTCCGGGCGCAGGGAAGGCATGATCGCGGGGTGCGACGCCGCGGGTCACCTGCAGATAGACGAGCCCCTCGTGCACGCGGTTGCGGCGCACCGTCTCCTTCAGCACCACCTGGAGCGCGGCGCGCGACATTGGCGGCTCGATGCCGAGTTCGCCCAGGCTGCGCTCGAGCCGCGCGAAGTGCCCCGCGGCGTCGCCGAGCCGACCGCCCAGCACCGCCCACACCTCGTATACGCCGTCGGCGAACTGGAAGCCGCGATCCTCGATGTGCACGCATGCATCGGCGTGCGCGACGAAGCGGCCGTTGACGTAGGCGAGGCGCGACATCAGCCCTCCACTTCCTCGAGCGATCTGGCGCCGCCGAAGCCCAGGGATTTCAGCTTGCGATGCAGGGCCGACCGCTCCATGCCGATGAAGGCGGCGGTGCGCGAGATATTGCCGCCGAAGCGCATGATCTGGGCGCCCAGATACTCGCGCTCGAACAGTTCGCGCGCCTCGCGAAGCGGCAGGGCGATGATCCGCTCGGCGCCGAGTCCGCCGGTAGGCGGCTGCGAGCCGTCGCCGGGCAGCATCTCGGCGGTGATCGGTTCGCCCGGTTCGCCAGGCGCCAGGATCAGGATCCGCTCGACCACGTTGCGCAGCTGGCGCACGTTGCCCGGCCAGGCCTGAACCTGCAAGGTGGCGATGGCGTCCTCGGCGAAGACGCGCATCGGCAGGCCCTGAGCCGCCACTATGCGCCGGGCGCAGTCGCCGATGAGTTCGGGGATGTCCTCGCGCCGCTCTTCCAGCCCGGGCACGCGCAGCGGCACCACGTTCAGGCGGTGGAACAGATCCTCCCGGAACCGGCCCTGGTCGATCTCCTCGCGCAGGTCGCGCGAGGACGAGGAGATCACCCGGACGTCCACCTGCACGTCGGTGGCGCCGCCGACGCGCCGGAATCTCTGCTCCACCAACACCCGCAGGATGCGGCCCTGGCTCTCGCGCGGCATGTCGGCGACTTCGTCGAGATAGAGCGTGCCGCCGTGGGCGCGCTCGAAGACGCCGATCCTGCGCGGGCGGCCGCCCTCGCCCTCTTCGCCGAAGAGTTCCAGATCGATGCGCTCGGGAGTCATGCCGGCGGCGCTCACCGCGACGAACTCGCCCCGGGCGCGGGGACTGGCGGCGTGGATGAGGCGCGCGGCCGTTTCCTTGCCGGCGCCCGCCGGGCCGGCGATCAGGATGCGGCTGTTGGCGGGCGCCACCTTGGCGATCATCTGCCGCAGGTTCTGCGCCGGCGTCGAGGCCCCGGCAAAGCCGTCCGGCGCGGCGCTGAGGGTACGCAGCCGACGGTTCTCGCGCTTCAGCGAAGCGGCCTCGATGGCGCGCTCGACCACCAGGAGCAGGCGATCCGACTTGAACGGCTTTTCGAGGAAGTCATAGGCGCCGCGCTTGATGGCGCTGACCGCCGTTTCGATGTTCCCATGCCCGGAGATCATCACCACGGGAAGATCGGGATCGAGGCTCTTGACCAGATCCAGCAGCTCCAGCCCGTCCATGCCGCCGCCCTGCATCCAGATGTCGAGGATGAGCAGCGAGGGGCGACGCGCACGGATGGCGGCGAGCGCCTGGTCGCAGTCCGCGGCGGTGCGCGCCGAAAATCCCTCGTCGGCCAGGATGCCGGCGACGAGTTCGCGAATGTCGGCCTCGTCGTCCACGATCAGGATGTCGCCGGTCATCTACGCTTCCTTCAGGGCCGCGCCGACGGGAAAGCGCGGGCGTGCGGTTGAGGTCTCTTTGTGGGGAAGGCGCAAAGCGACGCGCGCGCCCGGAGCGACCGCCGCATCGCCCAGGCAGATCGAGCCGCCGTGCTCTTCCATGATCCGCTCGACGATGGCGAGCCCCAGTCCCGTGCCTTTCTCGCGCGTGGTGACGTAGGGTTCGGTGAGCCGGTCGCGGTCCTTGGCCGGCAGGCCGACGCCGTTGTCCTCGATCTCGAACGTCGCCCAGTCATCCTGCAGGACGAGGCGCGCGGTGATCCGTCCGGGCGGCAAGGCCTGCACCGCCCGGCGCGCGGCGATCGCCTCGCCGGCGTTCTTCAAGACGTTGGCCAGGGCCTGACCGATCATGCGGCCGTCGCAGGCGACGATGGCCGCGGGAAGCGGCTCGACGATGTCGATTCCGGTCTCCGGGTCGGCCACGCGCTGGGCGAAGACGGCCTGGCGCAGCAGTTCGCCGACGTCCTGCTCGGCGAACCGCGGCGCCGGCATGCGCGCGAAGGCGGAGAACTCCTCGACCATGCGATTGACGTCGCCGACCTGCCGGATGATCGTCTCGGTGCAACGATCGAAGGTCTCGACGTCGCCCGAGATCTGCTTGCGGTACTTGCGCCTCAACCGCTCGGCCGAGAGCTGGATCGGGGTCAGTGGATTCTTGATCTCGTGGGCGATGCGGCGCGCCACGTCCTTCCAGGCGGCGTTGCGCTGGGCGGCGACGAGCCGGGTGATGTCGTCGAAGGTCAGCACCAGACCGTCGGGACTGTGGCTGACCCGCAGCCGCAGGCGCCGCGATTCGTGGCCGCGCACCACGTCGACGTCCTCCTCGAGCTCGACGCCGGATTCCGCGGCCCGCCGCACCACCGGCTCGAACTCCGGCGCCAGCGCTTCGAGCGGGCGGCCGATCCGCGCCGGCGGCAGCTCGAGCAGAGTCCCGGCCTGGCGGTTGGCCACCGAGATGCGTCCGGCCCGATCCAGACCGATGACGCCTGCGCTCACCCCGAAAAGCATGGTCTCGACGAACTGCCGTCGCGACTCCGCTTCCCGATGCGCGGTGACCAGCGCCCGCTGCTGAGCCTCCAGATCGCTGGTCATCCGGTTGAAGGCGCGCGAGAGCACGGCGATCTCCTCGGGGTCCGAGTGGGTGTCGACGCGCACGCCGAGATCGCCGGCCGCGACCCGTCCGGCAGCCTGAACCAGCCTGGCCACCGGCGCGGCGATGCTGCTGGCCGCCACCATGGCGAAGGATACCGCCGCCAGCAGCACCCAGAGCACGGTCTCGAAATAGAGCGCGAAGAAGGCGAACTGGATGCGCGCGCTGCGGGCCCTGGCCTCGCGATAGGCTTCGATGGAATCGTTGCTCTCGCGCAGGTGGCTGAACACGCCGGGCTCGACCGGCCAGAGCACGTAAAGATAGGCATCCGGAAAGGCCCGAAGGCGATAGAAGCCGCGGATCAGATCTTCGTGCTCGAAAGGCTGCGCGGATATATCGCCCTGGTCGGCCACCGCGAAGGCGTGCGCCGAGGGCATCAGGAAGGCCGGGCCGGTGCGCGAGAGGGTGCTGGCCAGGATGCGCCCGCGGCCGTCGATGACGTAGGCGGCCACGAAGCCGTTGTCGTCGGAGGTCTGCCGAAGGAACTGCGAAAACGCTACCGGCGAGCCGGCGAGCTGCGAGGGGCCGGCGCTGTTCAGATCGCGCGCCACCAGAGTGGTGTGGTCGAGGATGTTGGTGCGCTGCTCCTCGAGGTAGGAGCGCGCCACCTTGGCGGAATTCTCCACCACCGTCTGGACGCGGGCGTTGAACCAGCTCTCGACGCCGCGGGTGACCAGCACGCCGAAGAACAGGGCCACGATCAGCGCGGGGAGCACCGCCGCCGCAGCGAAGAGGGCGACGAACCTCAGATGCAGCCGCGCCCCGGCGTCGTCGGACTGCTCGCCGGCCAGCCGCAGCAGTCGCCAGCCGACCAGGGCGCCGAGCATCAGGATCAGGGCGAAATTGACGGCCGCCAGGGCAAGCACGAAGGGGCTCGCCGGCCCGAGCGGTCCGGCCAGGTTCGGCGAGGAGCCGAGGCCGAGCGCCGCGGCCGTGAGGGCCGCCGTCACCACGAATCCGGCGCCGATCACCGGCCGAGACTCCAGCCGGCGCAACCAGCCTAGCGGCGTCGCTGGGGTCAGGCCCCGGAGCAAGGCGCGGTGGGAGTCCATTAGATCAAACTAGGGCGGACTGTGCCCGAATTTCAACAGCTGTGTGGCGTTCTTGCGTCAGCTACGGGCGCGCGAGGTCGCGATTCCTAGATCGCATATCTTCTTGCGCAGGGTGTTGCGGTTGAGCCCCAGCACCTCGGCGGCGCGCACCTGATTGCCGCGCGTGGCCGACAAGGTGAGCTGGATCAGCGGCCGCTCGACATCATGCAGCACGCGATCATAGAGGCCGGGCGGCGGCACGCCATGGGGTTGGTCGGCGAAATAGGCGGCCAATCGACGTTCGACCACCTCGCAGAGCGTCTGCGGACCTGGCTCGCCCGGCGCGCCGGCGCTGGGCTCGCTCAGCTCGCGCTCGACGATCCGGGCGGTGATCGTCTCCTCGGCGTAGAGCGCGCAAATGCGCCGCACCAGATTCTCCAGTTCGCGCACGTTGCCCGGCCAGGCGTGCGTCTTCAGCCGTTCCAGGGCGCCGGCGTCGATGGTCTTGGACGCCAGTCCTTCGCGGTGGGCGCGCAACAGGAAGGCGCGCGTCAGTTCCGGAATATCGTCGGCCCGCTCGCGCAGCGGCGGCAGGCGAACCGGCG
>Ga0307373_10012920_pt1 | contig 11772 bp, 9 predicted proteins | sample OX2MG_FD_202534 | JGI IMG/M metagenome (GOLD analysis project Ga0307373, IMG submission 202534) | Soil microbial communities from Risofladan, Vaasa, Finland - OX-2 | ecosystem: Environmental > Terrestrial > Soil > Coastal area > Acid sulfate soil | place: Finland: Risofladan, Vaasa | collected...
TCCCGGCTGCGGAGCATCGCCAGGATGCGGTCGGCGGCCTATGAGGGCCCCGTCGAGTCGGCGATCCACCGCTTCAAGTAGCAGGGCTGGCGCCGTCTGGCGGCCCCCTCGCGCTGCTGATGGCCGAGCGCCTGGCCGTCGAGGGATTGGCGGCCCGGTTCGTGCTGGGTGTGCCGCTGCACCCGAACCGCCTGCGCGAGCGCGGGTTCAACCAGGCCGACCTCCTGGCCCGTGAGCTGCGACGTCGCCGGGCCCTGGAGGCGCCGCCCGGTGAGCTCGTCAGGACCCGCCAGACGCCTCCCCAGGTCGGCCACGGCCGGATCTGGCGCCTGGCCAATGTGCGGGCTGCTTTCGAGTGGAGGGGGGAGTCGCTGGAGGGCATTTCGGTGCTCCTCGTGGACGACGTGGCCACCACCGGCGCCACCCTCGGCGCATGTGCACGCGCGTTGCGCGCGGCAGGCTCCGGACCCGTAATGGGGATCTCAATCGCGAGGGTTAACGTATAGTTGGCGCTCGGTTCATCAAATCGCGAGCGGAGGCTAGCGAATGGCAGTTCGGATCCCCGGTATCAACATCGATGAGTACTACCAGCAGCTAGGGCCCATCGAGCCCCTGATTCGCGACGACCGTGTGACCGAGATCATGGTCAACGGCAACGACCACGTCTACGTCGAGATGGCGGGCAAGGTCGTGCTCACCAACATCAAGTTCGTCGACGAGGATCAGCTCCTCAACGTGATCCAGTTCATCGTGCGAACCGTTGGCCGCCGCATCGACGAGCGTCAGCCCCTGTGTGACGCCCGCCTGGCAGACGGCTCGCGTGTCAACGCTGTGATCCGGCCGCTCGCGCTCAACGGCCCGCTTCTCACCATCCGTAAGTTCTCGCGGGACCCGTTCCAGGTCGAAGACCTGATCCGGTTTGGCAGCTGCAACGAGGCGGGCTTCGGCTTCCTCAAGGCGGCGGTCCTGGCCAAGGCCAACATCATCGTGTCGGGTGGGACCGGCACCGGTAAGACGACGTTCCTCAACGTGCTCTCGGGCTTTATCCCGGTGGAGGACCGCATCGTCACGATCGAGGACGCGGCCGAGCTGCAGCTCCACCAGGAGCACGTCTGCCGTCTTGAGACGCGCCCCAAGGACATCAACGGCGAGGGAGAGGTCACCATTCAGCGCCTCGTCATCAACGCCCTGCGCATGCGTCCCGAGCGCATCGTCGTCGGCGAGTGCCGCTCAGGCGAGGCCCTCGACATGCTTCAGGCGATGAACACCGGCCACGACGGTTCGATGACGACCCTTCACGCCAACAGCCCGCGTGACGCGCTTGCCCGCCTCGAGACGCTGGTCCTGATGGCCGGCGTCGACCTCCCGATCAGGGCCATCCGCCAGCAGGTGGCCGGCGCCATCAACCTCATCTGCCAGCTCAACAGGCTGCGCGACGGCTCCCGTAAGGTGACCGCGATCACGGAGATCGTGGGCATGGAGCAGGACATCATCACGATGCAGGACATATTCCTGCTCGAGCAAAAGGGCGCCACCCCGGACGGCAAGGTGATCGCGGAGTTCAAGCCCACGGGCCTGCGGCCGAAGATCCTCGACCGGATGTTCGCCCAGGGCATTCCGCTGCCCAAGGAGATCACCTCCCTGTTCCCGCCGCCCCAGGCCTACCAGGCCCCGACACGCTAGCGATCGCCCGGTCCCGTTAAGTCGCCCGTTCGGGCGCGACGCTTATATACTCAGGTCGTGAGGGTCGTCCTGCACGACCGTACCAACGGTTTGGGGCAGGAGGTGCGCGACAACGCGCATCTGAAGCTGAACCGCCTCGCGCGCCACTTCGGCAAGGTGGCCGACGCGGAGATCGACTTCACGGAAGAGCGTAAGCGCAGCGGGCTGGCGACCACCGTCTGCCGCATCAACGTCCACCTCGACGGCCGCCGCACGCCGGTGCTGTCCGCCCACGAAAGGGGCGCCGACCCGCAGTCTGCCCTGGACCTCGCGCTGGACAAGATCGACCGGCAGGTCGTCAAGCACAAAGAGAAGGTCACGCACCGCAAGAAGCCCGTTTCCGCGGTCCGGGTGCCGGCGCCCGACGGCGAGGACGACGTGCGATCGGGCGAGCCCGAGCGGGTGCGGATGAAGGTCCGGCCGATGACTGTCAGCGACGCGGTGTCGAAGCTGGAGTCGGGCAGCCAGGGTTTCCTGGTCTTCCTCGACGAGGCGTCGGGGGTGGTCCAGATCGCGGTCAAGCGCACTGACGGCTCTGTAGCCGTGATCGAGCCAGTCGTAACCTAACAGCGGAGTGCTGACCCTCAGCCGGTTGCTGGACCCGAACGAGCGGGAGATCAAACGCCACCTCGTGGTGGCGAATGCGATCAACGCGCTGGAACCCGAGCTCATGGCTCTCGACGACGCCGGCATTCGCGCGTTCTCCGATGGGCTGCGCGAGAAAGCGAAAGAAGGCCACGACCTCGACGAGCTCCTCATCGAGGCGTTCGCGCTGTGCCGCGAGGCCAGCCGTCGCACGATCGGACTGAGACATTTCGACGTCCAGATGGTGGGCGGCATCGTCCTGCACCAGGGAAAGATCGCGGAGATGAAGACCGGTGAAGGCAAAACGCTGGTGGCGAGCCTGTCCCTTTATCTGAACGCGCTGGCAGGCAAAGGCGTCCACCTGGTCACGGTCAACGATTACCTCGCGCGACGCGACGCGGGCTGGATGGGGCCGATCTACAACCTGCTTGGCTTGTCAGTCGGTATCAACGTGGGGACGGCGGGGACCTTCGTCTACGACCCGGAGTTCCTCGACGAGACCCATCCCGACTCGCGCCTGCAGCACCTGCGGCCGGCGACCAAGCACGAGGCGTACGCGGCGGACATCACGTACGCGACGAACTCAGAGCTGGCATTCGACTACCTGCGCGACAACATGGCGCACGACCTCTCACAGTGCAGCCAGCGCACGCTCAACTACGCGATCGTCGACGAGGTCGACTCCATCCTCATCGACGAGGCGCGCACGCCGCACATCATCTCCGGCCAGTCGGAGGAGTCCACCGAGAAGTACTACGAGTTCGCGCGATGGGCATCGCGGCTCAACGAGGAGGAGGACTACGAGGTCGACCTCAAGCACAAGTCGGCGTCGCTGACCGAGGCCGGCATCGCGAAGATGGAGCGCTGGACCGGAATCCGCAACATCTACGACCTCGAGAACGTCATCGAGGCTCATCAGATCAACCAGGCGCTCAAAGCGAAATCGCTTTTCAAGCGCGACCAGGAATATCTGGTGAAAGACGGCGAGGTGATCATCGTGGACGAGTTCACCGGACGCACCATGCCCGGCAGGCGATGGTCCGACGGGCTGCACCAGGCGGTGGAGGCCAAGGAAGGCGTGAAGGTGCAGCAGGAGCAGAAGACCATCGCCACGATCACGGTCCAGAACTATTTCCGCCAGTACGAAAAGCTCGCCGGGATGACCGGCACCGCGCTCACCGAGGCGGAGGAGTTTCACAAGATCTACGGCCTCGACGTGGTGGTGATTCCGACGCATCGCAACATGGTCCGCACCGACAGCCCAGACGTCATCTACAAGACGGAGAAGTCCAAGTTCGAGGCCGTGATCGACGAGATCGTCGAGCTGAACACGCTCGGTCGTCCGGTGCTGGTCGGCACCGTGTCGGTCGAGAAGTCGGAGCGACTGGCCAAGATGCTGGAGCGTCGAGGCGTCAAGCACAACGTGCTCAACGCCAAGCAGCACGAGCGCGAGGCGTCGGTCGTAGCGGAGGCCGGCCAGGCCAAGGGGGTGACGATTGCCACCAACATGGCCGGTCGAGGCACCGACATCGTGCTTGGCCCCGGGGTGAAGGATCTGGGTGGTCTGCACATCATCGGCACGGAGCGGCATGAGAGCCGTCGCATCGACAACCAGCTGCGAGGACGTGCGGGACGCCAGGGCGACCCAGGCTCGAGCCGCTTTTTCATCTCGCTCGAAGATGACCTGATGAAGATCTTCGGTCCTGCCGCCGACCGCATCGGCCGGCTGATGGACAGCCTGGAGGTGGAGCCGATCGAGCACCCGTGGGTCGCACGCTCCATCGCGAGCGCGCAGAAGAAGGTCGAGGGCATGCACTTCGATGCCCGCAAGCACGTGGTCGAGTACGACGACGTGATGAACAAGCAGCGGCAGATCGTGTACGAGGAGAGGCGAAAGGTCCTCGAGGGAGCCGACGGGCGAGGCAACATCCTCGGCTATTCGCGCGACATCATCACCAAGGGCGTCGAGCAGCATTGCCAGAGCCGCCACCCGGAGAACTGGGACATCGAAGGCCTGGTCAAGTACCTCTCCGCCTACCTGCCGATCGAACCGGGGTCGCAGATCCCCGACGAAGCGATGCGGAACGGTCCTGAGGGCCTCATCGAGCATCTCAGCGCCGCCGCCTCGGACGCCTACGACCGCAAGGTCGAGGAGGTGGGCGCCGACCTCATGCCGCTGGTCGAACGCGACGTGATGCTGCGCACGATCGACTGGCAGTGGATGGAGTACCTGACCCAGATGGAGCATTTTCGCGAAGGAATCGGCCTTCGAGCGTATGGCCAGCGGGACCCGCTCGTGGAGTACAAGAACGAAGCCTTCGAGATGTTCAACGAGCTCCGCGACCGCATCCAGGCATCGATCGTGGCGCGCATCTTCCGCGTGCAGGTGCAGCGCAACGCGCCGCCGCCGACCCCGGCCCCGATCGTGCGCCAGGTCATGGAGAGCGGACCGGGAGAGCCTGACGGCGCCAACGGCGCAGGCCGCAAGGCCGCCCCCAAGCAGCGCGTGGCGCTCCCCCCGGGCGCCGCCTCATCGGAGGCCCAGGCTAAGATCGGTCGCAACGATCCGTGCTGGTGCGGGTCAGGCAAGAAGTACAAGAGGTGTCATGGACGCTGAACTCGAACCCAAAGAGCTTTTGAAACGGATCCTGCAGCTCAAGGAGCACCTTTGACCTGCCCGCGAAAGCCAAGCGGGCGGACCAGCTAGACGTCCAGCTGACGCAGCCCGGGGTCTGGGACGACCCCAACAGCGCCGGTCAGATGGCGCGCGAGGCGGCGGAGCATCGCCAGCTGCTGGGCACCTGGGAACGCCTCGAGAAGAGGGCGCGTGACCTGATCGAGCTGGACGAGCTTGCTTCGGGCGACTCCGAGCTTGGGGGCCAGGTGGCCGAAGAGCGTGCGTCGGTCGCTGCCGAGCTGCGCTCGCGCGAGCTCGACCTGCTGTTCACCGACCCGTTCGCGACCCACAACGCGGTGATCACGATCTCGGTCGGGCAGGGTGGGGTGGAGGCGCAGGACTGGGTCGAAATGCTCATGCGCATGTACCTCAAGTGGGCCGAGCGCAAGCACTTCGCCTCCGAGATCCTCGACACCTCACCCGGTGAGGAGGCGGGCCTGAAGAGCGCCACGTTCACCGTCAGCGGACCGCGCGCTTACGGCCTGTTGCGCTCGGAGCACGGCGTCCATCGACTAGTGCGGATATCGCCCTTCGACCAGAATCACCGCCGCCACACCTCGTTCGCCCTGGTCGAGGTGATGCCCGAGCTCGAGCGTGCGGACGAGGACGCCATCGCCATCAACGCGCAAGACCTGCGCATCGACACGTACAGGTCCACCGGCGCAGGCGGCCAGCACGTCAACAAGACGGACTCCGCAGTGAGGATCACGCACCTGCCCACCGGCATCGTGGTCACCTGCCAGAACGAACGCTCGCAGATGAAGAACCGCGAGATGGCGATGAAGGTGCTGAAGGCGCGGTTGTTCCAGAGACAGCAGCAGGAGGCCGCAGCTCAGCTCGACCAGATCCGCGGCCAGATCATGCCCGCCGAGTTCGGCTCGCAGATTCGCAACTACGTGCTCCAGCCCTACACGCTGGTCAAAGACGTGCGCACCGGACTCGAGATCGGAAACGCGCAGTCCGTGCTCGACGGCGAGCTCGACCCATTCATCGAGAGCTGGCTTCGCTGGCGGCTCGGCAAGAACGGGGAAGCGGCCTGACGGCGCCACTGCGCAAGACCTCGTAGGCCGCGCCCGTTACACACGTGTTTGGCTGTGTGGGAAGGGGTTGGACCAGACGGCGGCATGGGGTATACTGCCCGCGACTCAGCCACGCGCGCCCGTCGGCACGCAACGTCACAGCAAGAGACGCACTTTATGGTCCTAACACCAGATTTTGATACACGGCCTGTCATCAGCTTCCAGCACGTGTGGAAGAAGTACCCGACCGGTACCGAAGCTCTCCGCGACGTCAATCTCGTCGTGCCGGAAGGAGACTTTCTTTTCCTGGTGGGGCCTTCAGGCGCAGGCAAGTCGACTCTGGTCAGGCTGTTGATCAGGGAAGAGAAGCCGACCAAGGGCAAGATCTTCGTCGACGGCATCGAGCTTGGCCGCATGAAGCGGCGCCAGCTCCCTTACTACCGGCGCAAGGTCGGCCTCGTGTTCCAGGATTTCAAGCTGCTGCCCAACCTGACCGTGTACGAGAACGTCGCATTCGCGCTGCGTGTCCTGGGCGTGCCCGACCCCTCCATCCACTCGCGCGTCGCGGAGGCGCTCGACACGGTGAGCCTGGCGGGCAAGGAGCAGACGTACCCGTCGCACCTGTCGGGCGGCGAGCAGCAGCGCGTCGCCATCGCGCGCGCTCTGGTGCACGCTCCGCGCTTCATCATCGCGGATGAGCCGACCGGCAACCTCGATCCCGCGACGGCGTGGGAGATCATGCAGCTGTTCCTCCGCATCAATGCCCGGGGCGCCACCGTCGTGATGGCGACCCACAACCGAGAGATCGTCGACCTGTTGCGCCGCCGCGTCGTCGCCATCGACGCCGGGCAGATAGCCAGGGACGATCGTTCAGGCAGGTATCACGAAGATGTTGAGAAACCTCAAGTTCGCGCTCGGTAGCGCCTGGCAGAGCTTCTGGCGGAACCTGGCCGTGAGCCTGGCCGCCGTGCTGTCCATCACGCTCATCCTCGTCCTCGCCGGCGTGAACCTCTTGATCGGCCACGCGTTCTCCCAGGTTCTCGACGGCTTTCGAGCCAAGGTGAGCGAGATTTCGATCAACGTCGCCGACGATACGCCCCTGCAGACCATCTACGACTTCCAGCAGCAGCTCGCCACCGATCCTCGCGTGACCAGCGTCCGGTTCGTCACCAAGGATGAGGCATTGGCCCAGTTCCGGGCCGACCCGAACAACGCGGTGCTGGCGCAGCAGATCGACGGCAATCCGCTCGACGCCAAGCTCGATGTTCACGTGACCAAGCTGACCGACGTGGCCGCCATCGACTCGCTGGCGCGAACCTGGCCCGGAGTCGATCCCACGGACCCGACCAACTACCAGGGCGACTTCGTCAATCGCATGCTCGAGCTTTCGTCGTGGCTCGGATACGCCGGCGTCGGGCTGATGGCGATCCTTGTCGTGGTGTCGATCGTCATCGTCATGAACACAATCCGCACGGCGGTATACCACCGGCGCAAGGAGATCGAGGTCATGAAGCTCGTCGGTGCAACCGAGTGGTTCGTGCGCGGCCCGTTCATCCTCGAAGGCGTGATGACGGGCTTGATCGCGGCGTCGATCGCCCTTTCCCTGCTGGTCATCGCCTACGAGCCGGCGGTCGATCGCTTCCGCTCCGACATCGCGTTCATCCCCCTGTCGTACGACCCGGCTTTCGTCTCGAGCCTGGCGCGTGACCTGCTGTTGGGCGGGGCGATCCTCGGGGCGCTCGGCAGCTACATCGGCGTACGCCGCTACGTGAAGGTCTGACATCAGAGCTCGATTGGCCGCTGCAGCAGTGCTTGCGACGCTGTTCTGGGTACCGCAGTCGACCCGGACCGTGTCCGCCCTGTACTGCTTCTCGGGTGACCCGCCGGCCGTGTACCAAGCCTGCCTTGCATACAACAACGGGATCGGGCAGCAGGTCAACAACCAGAACCAGCTGCAGAGCATCCAGGGGCAGATCAACAACGCGCTCGCGCAGATCAGCGCCATCGATTCCCTGATCGCCGGCCTCAAGAGCCAGATCTCCGCGCAGCAGACCCTGATCGCCCAAACGCAAGCGACCATCGACGACCTGAACCGCAAGATTCGGTTTGGAGAGGTGGCCCTGACGACGCTGAAGGCGACTGTGGCGGTGCGTGACCAGCTCCTCAACGAGCGCCTGCGTTATATCGACGGTCATGGCGCCTTCACCTATGTGGAGCTGGTGCTCACGTCGAACAGCTTCAACGAGCTGATGAACCGGATGGTCGGCGCGCAGCAGATCGCCGCATCCGACCGCCAGCTTCTGACCGACCTTCAGGCAGAGCATTTCCAGGTCGAGATGGCGAACTCGGACCTAGCGGTGCAGCGCGGGCAGGTCTCAGTGCTGCTGCAGCAGCAGCAGGCCACCGAGGCGGACATGCAGAAGAACCTGGCCACCCAGGCCGCGGCGCTGACCTTCGAGCAGCAGCTCGAGGTGCAGCTGTCCGCGCAGTACGCGCAGGTGCAGGCCGAGCGTACCGCCATCGACGCACAGGTGGCCCAGGAGGCCCAGCAGTACCAGGCGGCGGCGGAGAAGGCAGGTGGCGGCACCGGCGTGTTCGAGTGGCCGATGCCGGCATGCGGCCACGGCTGCATCACCCAGGGCTTCGGCTGCTCGACGTTCTACCTCGAGGTGTATGACCCCAACTGCCCGTGGCCGAACAAGATTCACACCGGCATCGACATCGCCGGTCCCTACGGCACCCAGATCGTGGCGGCGGACACGGGCGTCGCGTACCTGTACCCGGGCAGCGTCGGCTATGGCAACCTGCTGGTGATCATTCACGGCAACGGCTACTCGACCTACTACGGCCACCTTTCCGGATACGCTCCGGGCCTGCGGACGGGTGAGGTCGTGGCTCGCGGCACGACGGTCGCCTTCGAAGGGTCGACCGGGTGGTCGACCGGGCCGCACCTCCACTTCGAGATCCGGGTCAACGGCATCTACAAGGATCCGTGCATCTGGCTCGGCTGCTAGACCGTCTAGTCTGCTGATATGAATCGCCGCGCTACCCTGCGGGGCGGCGCCGTCCTGCTCATCCTCGTCGCGGGCTTCTTCGCGGGTCTGTACGCGGACCAGGCCTACCCGGAGTACATGCCGTACATCGGGCAGCGCTCGGTCGGAAACATCGACCTCACCGAGGCACAGCAAGCCGCCCGCATCATCGAGGCGAACTACGTGGACAGCAACTTCAACGCCGCCAAGCTTTCCAACGGGTCGGTCCAGGGCATGGTCAGCGCTCTCGGCGATCAGTTCACCGCCTACTTCGACCCGACGCAGTTCAAGCGCCTGCAGGAAAGCTACCAGGGCAAGTACTCGGGGATCGGAATCTACCTGAGCTTCGGCACCGGGTATCCGCTCATCACCGCGACCGTGGCGGGCTCGCCCGCCGCAACGGCCGGCGTCCAGAAGGGCGACCAGATCACCCAGGTGGGGGACAAGGACATCAAGGGCTTCACGGCCGACCAGGCGACCGCGCTGATCCAGGGCCCTGACGGCACCAAGGTGACTCTCACCGTGCTGCGGGGCCACCAGACACTGACCTTCACCATCACGCGCGCTGAGATCCAGGTCCCGACGGTGCGGTCGGCGCTGATCGCCGACCACATCCTGTATGTGCGCATCTACCAGTTCGGGTCGCAAACTTCGACCGAGTTCGCCTCCGCGCTGTCGGCCGGCCTTCCGGGCACGAAGGGCATCGTCCTCGACCTGCGCGGCAATCCCGGCGGATTCACGTCGGCGGCCGACGATGTCATCACGCAGTTCGTCACGAAGGGCGAGACCTTCGAGACGCACGGGCGTGGGGGAGTTGTGGACAAGCACCAGGTGGGGTCACACCATGCCGCGCCGACCGAGCCCCTGGTCGTACTGGTCGACGCGAACAGCGCCTCGGCCTCTGAGATCGTGGCCGGATCTCTGCAGGTCCACCAGCGCGCAAAGCTCGTAGGCACCGTCACCTTCGGGAAGGGTTCGGTGCAGGAGGACTTCGAGCTGAGCGACGGCTCGGACATCCACCTGACCGTGGAGCGCTGGTTCCTGCCCAACGGCGTGACCATCGACCACAAAGGCCTGCAGCCCGACGTGGCCGTCAAGCTGGCGAGCGCCACGGACCAGTTCGACGTCACCCAGCTGTCACAGGGCTACGCCAACGACACGCAGCTCAACGCCGCACTGGCGCTGCTGACGGCTGGGTAGACTGACTCTCCGCGAAAACGGGCGGTTAGCTCAGTTGGCTAGAGCGCCTCGCTTACACCGAGGAGGTCGTTGGTTCAAGTCCATCACCGCCCACTCTGACAGACAGCTTCCACGAGATCGTATCCATGAGTCGCGAGACCTGTTCCTGCCGGTCAGGGCGCGGTGTGTAGCCCACCACGCGGCCCTGGCGGACATGGATGTCTGAGAACAGCGTCGCGAGCAGCTCGCGTCTCACCACGCCGTCCCCGGCGTCCCACGCGTCGAGGAGGCCACTGAGCTTCGGATCGACAAGTGCCGCTCCCTCTGCGTCCCGTAGCTCTTTGCGCATTGCCTGAAGGCGGCTTCGCTCGGCTTGGTATTTCGCCTCCGTCCAATGACCCCACATGAACAGCTGGTCGAGCCTCTCCAAGCTTCGGTCGATGGACTCGATTGAGCCCCGGGAATCGACTTGAGGATTAGAGCTCATATGCTCGATGCGGCGAGCGAAATCGGCCGGCTGAAGCGCCTCGAGCTCGGCGAGCAGAGCCCTAGCCCATGGAGTTAGCGCTTCCTCACGGACCCAACGTTCGGTGCAGGCGATGAGCTTCTCCTGCCCGTGCCGACATGCGTAGAAAAGTCCCTCGCGCCGCGTCTTGCCGGCCCCGTGCAACCGCTCACCACATGAGCATCGAAGCAGCCCTTTGAAGACATACGGCTTTTCTGTACTCCCAGGCTTGCGGTGACCGCCGCGGGCCCACCGGCGGCCCGTGATGGATCGAGTCGTTGTCCAGACGCTCGCGTCGACTATGGCAGGCCAGGCTGCCGGAATGAGGTGGCCTTGGCCGCCGCGTCGCCGGCTCTCGGAGAAGGCCATGCCCGCGTACGCAACGTTGCGCAGTATCTCGGCGATGCTGTGCCAGTGCCAGGCTGCGCCGCGTGATCGCGGCAGTTTGGGCACGCCCTCGACGTTGAAGCGTCGCGCGATGTCGCGTGAGGTGAACCGACCGGTTGCATACAACTCGAAGATGCGGCGGACGGTTGGTGCGACGTCCTCATCGACTGATATCGAACCGTCCGCGTTTCGGACGTACCCGCCCGGGACCTGGCCGACCATCTCGCCTCGTTGGGTTGCGTAGCGGTAAGCGTCACGGATCTTCTCGCCGGTCATCCGGCGTTCCATGGCGTGAGCTGCAGCGAGGGTTGTGTACGTGAACTCGCCGGCGGGGGAGCGGTCGAACCGACCGTGGACGAAGACAACTTGAGTCTCGGACAGCCTTTCCATAAGGGCATAGAAGTCCAGCGCGTCTGATGTGTTTCGGAAGCCGCGCGATTGGTCATAGGCCGCCACGACGCTCACGCCGCCGCCCTTGACCCGATCGATGAGCGCCAGAAAGGCTTTGCGACCCTTGAGCTTGCCACCGCTGACGTCGAGGTCGCTGAATACCTCGATCTGGTCGCAGCTCGCCACCGCCGGCAAGGCCCGACAATGCTGCTCCTGGACTTCGGGCGAAACGGTGCGCTCACCCTCCTTGTGCCGTGACTGCCGCACGTAGATCAA
>Ga0307373_10012921_pt1 | contig 11772 bp, 15 predicted proteins | sample OX2MG_FD_202534 | JGI IMG/M metagenome (GOLD analysis project Ga0307373, IMG submission 202534) | Soil microbial communities from Risofladan, Vaasa, Finland - OX-2 | ecosystem: Environmental > Terrestrial > Soil > Coastal area > Acid sulfate soil | place: Finland: Risofladan, Vaasa | collected...
GAGCCTCCCCCTGCGCGGGCGACTCCGGGGGGCCTACCCCCATCGCCAACATGGCATCACTTCCGGCCGTCCTATCTACATCGGATCAACCCTCCGTGTTCGTGGCGCAACTATTGCCGCCCTACGAGGGTGGCCGGGGAGCCGGCCGCGACATATTCCCCCATGAGGGCCCCGAGTCCCGAATCTGGGATCATGCCGAAGTGAGAATCGGAGGGAGGATCGGTGACGTGGGGGCACCCGCGCGCGTCCGGATGGGGTGTCGCTGAGTTGCCCATCGTCTCGTTGGAGTTCGCCTTGCAAATCGAGGCCGTCGGCGTTGGCTTCATGCTGCGATGGCTCGACGCAGTGCGAGCGCGGCCAGACAACCCTGTCGGTGTCGAGCTACACCCATTAGGCGGGGCCGTGGCGACGCTGGCGGTCCATGTGCCAGATGTGGCGTTCATGAATACCATTTACGGACTCGCGCCAGCCGACGTAGGGATCGTGGATGAGGCCGTAGCTCTCTACGACGCGGCGGGGATCACTCCGTCGGTGGAACTCTTCCCCCACCCCTCCCTGGGTCCCATTGCCTCCCGCCTCGCATCACATGGGATTGTCCCTTGCGACACGTATGCAGCGCTCTACGGCCCTGCCCACGACATTCCGACGGCGGCGCCGGACAGCGGCGTGGAGGTCAGACCGGTACAGCGTGGGGAGGCTGGGCTCTTTGCCCGCGTCATCTCCGCCGGGCACAACCTCGACGGCGATGCCCTTGACGCGGCGAGCGCCAACACGCTTCCGTGGGCCGCGATCCCCGGATGGTCCCTCTATTTGGCGTGGCTGGACGGCGCTCCGGCAGGTGCCGCCGCCTTGATGGCGTCCGGCGAGATCGGGTACCTTGCCAACGCCGCCGTTCTTCCGGACTTCCGCCGCAGGGGGGTACACTCCGCCCTGGTCCGTCGTCGGACTAGCGACGCGGCGGGAACCGGCTGTAGGTTGGTCTGCGCCATGACCTCGTTTGGGTCCGTCAGCCAGGGAACAATGGAGCGCGCCGGCCTTCGGATCGCCTACCTTAAGCAGCGTTGGTCGCGACCTAGGTGACACAGGACGCCTACTACTCTCCCGGCGCCCGGATAAGACGATTCCGGTTTCTCGGTACCACCGCTTGTCGCGACTCACCCTCTCATCCGCCGCCCACACCTAAAGTCGCGCCAGATGTCCTCAAGGACCGAGAGGTCGCCAGGCTCGTGGTTGGCAGACCGAACTCGGAAGTAGACGTGTGGGATTCAGATAGTACACCCGGCAGCAATTGGCGTTCCGGAATAATCACTCAACAGCCCGCCTAGCCTCGCGCGTCTTCTAATAGGGGCTGTGGGAGGGCAAAAGTCAATCTGCAGGGCTGATCGGACTTTTGCCCTCCTACAACTCCTGGGCATGGTCAGGTACGACCGAGAAGTGGATGGCCGCTGCGCCCAGGCTCCGCAGCGACATACGCGTTCGTCATCTTTCCTTCATGTTTCCTTTCCGCATGTGGGCCCGCTGGTAATGGATGCCGCAATTCCCAACACATGAGCTCGGTCTCTACGGCCGGTCGAACGATCACGGGAGGTCGGGCGGGGGCGTGGAGGACAGCCGGATCTCGATGTATGCAGCCTCCCCACCTAGGCGGCCGGACACCAGCCGACTCAGGAGTAGGAAGGTGTTGTACAGCGGCTTGACATACCAGTACTTCCTATTCAACAGTCGGTGGACCCGAGGGGCAGCAGTGGGACCCAACAGGTGCCCCGTCCCAGCCAGAGACGAGCCTCGAATCTGGCCCTTGAAGTCGCAAGCGGCAACCATGACGTTCGGGTTGTTGCGGATCCTCTTGGCTTTCCATTCATTGGCGCCGGTCCAGATGAGGATGCTGTCGCCGTCCAGTGCGAACCAAACTGGCGTGGCCACGGGCCTCCCATCCCGGCGGAAGGTCGTCAGGCTCAGATATGTCGTCCGCTCGAGAACTCGGACGCTGCTCGGTTGCGCGTAACTTGCGTTCGCCATCTCATTCGTACTCAAGAAGTCGGCGATGCCGAGGTCGCGGCCCGAAGGGGGGAAATCAACACATAGCTCAACAGGAGCCCGACGATGCCGGCCTCTACGATAGCGCCGGTCCAGATCGGGAGCGACCACTGCACGCCCTTCAGGGAAGCGAGTGCAGCAAAGTAGACGGCGTAGGTGGCCACTGGCGCAGCAAAGGCGAAGACGCGCAGCGAGCCAGGAGCTTCCGCTCGTGGCCGAAGCCCGAGGTTGAGCAGGTCGATGAGCAACCCGGTCAGGGCGCCGAGCACGACCACCGATAAGACCGGCGAGCTAACCGCTAGCACGGCGCCGAGTCCGTCCGTGACGCCCAGAAGAATCGCGAAGGATCCGAATGGAAGCTGCCAGCGTTTTACCGCAACCAGGACGACGCCCATCAGGATCGCCGACTGGATCAGGATGTCCGCTACGCCCGCACCACGGATGAAGTCGTCGCTGTTCGGTAAGTCGGCGAGCGAATGAACGATGGGGTGGGCGTACTGAGTGAAGAAGGCCAGGAAAGCCATGAGATAGGTGAGCGACAGGATGGCCGGTGCCATGGCCGCCCACTGTCCCCCCACGTCGCGCTGTGTCTTGAAAGTGGCCGCCCGCAGCGGCCCGGTGACCATCAGAATCGCCCCCAGCCCGAGCAGGAGATGGGTTGGACTGAAGAGGGCCTCGATCGAACGCTCGATGCCGAAGAGGGTGTGCCAGGTGAGGTCGAGGACGCCGGCGACGGCGAAGATACCTGCACCAACCAGAGAGAGTCCATAGCCGGCCGGCGTCGTCAGCCGCAACGGCAGTCCGCGTTGGCGACTTCTGAGCGCGGTGATCGCCAAGAACAGCGCCAAGCTGGCGTAACCGGAGTACAGCACAGCGTGCCAGGGTGTGAAAAATGTCTCCAGGCGCGCGATGTGGTTGTGGGCCCACCCGTCCAAGTAGACTCCACCCACGAGCCAGCTGGCCAGGAGGATCGCCAGGCGGTCGAACCAGACGCCAGAAGGCCTAGCCGCGGTCACCTGCGCACCCCGGTTGTCGCGCGCCGATATGCCACTTAGACGATCCTCTTCTAGCAGAACACCGATACTGCCGGGTCGGTTTGACATGCTGGACTCCTTTGTATGCCGGTGTGGATGTTGCCGCTGTTTCCGCCTTCGGCCAGGTCGTTTCCGTGGACTTTGGGACGACCTCTATCGACGAAGCGTTCCTCGCACAGGACGGATACCCCGGCCGCCCCGCGGCCCGGGCCCTGCGTGTCCCCACCCCGCAGTTAGCGGGGCACGGACAGAAAAGGGGGTAGGAAATGTCAGCCGTTACCGTCGCCATCGCTTGGGCGGCCGTTGTTGTCGCCGTCGTGGTCGTTGAAACCGGGCGCTGGCGCGACGGTTGGCGATGCCGCCGGCGCGGCGGTTGGCGATGCCACGGGCTGCCCGCCGGCCGTTTCCGGGTCGGTGAGCGAAGGCGTGGCCACGAACCACTCCCCGCCGATTCCCTGACCGGTGGTGTCTTCCGGCTTCTTGTCACCGGCGAACGTGTACAGCGGTCGATCGTTGTACCTCACCTGGTCCCCGCCGTCCGGCCGCATGACAACCGTCAGCTTGCCGATGAGGCTGCCGATCGCGGTCGGCGCCGAGTTGTCAAGCAGGGGCGGCCAGTTGATTGCGCACTGGCCGACGCAAGCGATCTTGCCCTCTTGGTCGAGGTTGTAGTAGTAGAGCGTTCGGCCCTGCCCGTCAGTGAGGATGGGGCCCAGGCTCGAGCTGGCGACACGAACGCTGTCGGCCGGGGTCCCGGTCGCAGCAGCGCCCGGCTGGTAAGTGGTGGCTCCGCCGCAGGCGGCCAAGGCCACCGGCGCCAGAAGCAATATCAGAGATGGTTTCAACGGAAGACTCCCTTACGTACCTAGCCCGAAACTAGCTAGATGCTTAGATATCAGCTAGAAAGCCAGTAATGAGGCATCTATTCCATATACTCGCGAGATGGACTCAGACTGGACCGACCAGGCCCTCGAGCGCTGGTCAAGCCTGAGCCCCAAGCTCGACATGGAGTCCTCCCAGGTGGTGGAGCGGATCGGCCGCATCGCACTTCAATTCGGACGCTGGCAGGACGAGGTCTTTGGCCGCCACGGTTTGAACCGCGGAGAGGTCGGCGTCCTCTACGCCCTACGTGGGGTCGGACCGCCCCCTCAGCTCTCGCCGACCCAGCTCTCGCGTGTCCTGATGCTGTCCTCGGCTGGCATCACCAGCCGGCTCGACCGGCTCGAACGCCGCGAGCTGGTTGCTCGCCTCACGGATCCCGACGATCGCCGAGGCATCCTGGTCGAGCTCACTGAGCAGGGATCCAAGGCGGCCGATGAGGCGGTGGCGGCCGGCGCGGAGGCGACCCGACGGATGATGTCCGGCCTCACCCGCGAGGAGTTGAAGACGTTGGGCCGTCTGCTCCGCAAGCTGCAGGCCGGGCTCGGGCCGGCGAGCTGACCTGGCGGAGCTTGGGGATCTGGAAGTCAACGGTGCCGACCCGGGTGCCCACTCCCGCTCCCGGTAGCCCTTGCGGTAGGTCAGCCGGTTCTCGCTCCGTTCGTGGAGCCCGGCGCCCGCCAGCTGGGTCGCCTCGGCGTCCATCAGCTCCTGAGCGAGCAGGCGAACGCCGTCGCGGAGAAAACTGGGGTCAGCTCCTTGCTCGTCCTTGTTTGAGCAGGTCGAGCAGTGTCATCCTGAGATTGGCCATCGTCAAGGCGGCGGCCCCGGATTTACACTACTCGCGACACAACTCCCGCGGGTGGGCTCGGAGAGGCTATTGGTTGTTCTGTCGCCCCAAGAGTCGAACATCCGGCCAACAAGGTGAGGCTGAATAGGGCGCTAAGCAACTCACGGAATGCTGTTGGTCGGCTCATGGTCTCCTCATCCGGCCCGCAAATACCGGTTACACCTCTGGGGGTCTGAGGGTCCCCTCGAAGGGTAGCCGGCCCTTGTGCGAGTGCGACCGTTTGATCCGGCCGGCCGCTAGGTCGGAACAGCGCCGCTCCGACCAGTTCTCAGGGGACAAGATCGAATCCTGGGACGTGCGCTGGCCTGACGACCGAGAAGTGCCTCAAGTCAAGAGTGGCGATCGTGCGAGCGCCAAGGCGCTCGCACGCAGCGATGATCGAAGCGTCGACGGTTCCAAGAGGCAGGTCCCGGTAGGCAGCCACGAGCTCGGCGATCCGAAGCCAGTCGGCCGGGCCGACTTGCTCCGGCACCAGGTCGCCCGCCGCCAGGTCGCCGAGGAAGCGAACTTCGGTCTGGGTCCCCACTCGCGTCCCAAGCAGGTACGCGACCTCCGGGACCACCAGGATGGGGACCAGCACGGGCCCTGGATGATTGAGGAGAAGTCGGCGGCAGCGCCTGTGTTGGGCATCGTCAGCGTCGTAGGCTGCGTAGAGAGGTCCGGCGTCGGCGATCAGCGGGCCGCTAACTCTGACCTTAGAATCTCCTCGATCCGATGCGAGACGTCGCTCCGGCCACTCCGGCCAGCCGCGCCAAGCCGGCGTTTGCCACCATCGACCAGGTGGGTCTCGATAGCCTGGCGGGTCAGCTCCGACACTGTCACGCCTCGGCGCTCGGCCTCGTGGCGGAGCCTGGCGTCGAGCTCATCCGGGAGCTTGACCGTGGTCCGTTTCATGGTATGCCAGCATACCGCCCGTGACAGCAGTTTGACAGCAGTTAGGGCGAACTTGAGCGTACGACGGCGTACACACGAACCGGCGCGAGGCCGATTTTCGTATTCCAGCGCACGTCCGCGAACGACCGCGTACGGGCCGTAATCTCACTCAAAAACCGTTGAGGGCAACCTCGTGAGGGTTCGAATCCCTCTCTCGGCACCAAATGCCGGGCGCACCAGCGGATCGTCGAGCCGAACTTTCAGGCGAGGTTCAGACGCTCTCCGGTGAATTCCAGCCGGCCTCAAAATAGTCCTCATGTCCAAACAGGAAGTCGATCGGTACCTGGCCAAGGTGGAGGAGCCGAAGCGGTCAACGCTCGAGCACCTGCGCCGAACGATCCTCGAGCTCCTGCCCGACGCGGAAGAGGTCATCTCTTATGGCATGCCGGGCTTGCGCAGGAACGGCAAGATGATCGTCGGGTTCGCGGCCTTCAAGAACCATCTGGCCTATCTCCCACACAGCGGCTCGGTCTTTTCCGCCATGCGTGATGACCTCGCCGGATACGAGTTCACAGACGCCTCCCTCCACTTTCCGGTCGACAAGCCCCTGCCGAAGACGCTCGTCAAGAAGCTGATCGCGGTCCGCCTGAACCAGCTCGAAAAGTCATAGCCACGGACGCGTGACCGGCATCGTCGAGCGGCGGATGCGCGCTCAGCACCTGATCGGCAAACCGTTTGCCTCGGTGGTCGAGGCGGTGCACTGGTTTGGCGCCGTCCAGTCGCAGGACTACCCAGCCGCCAAATGGGCGCTCGGCCAGCGCATCAAGAACGCCACCGACTCCGCGCTCGACCACCTCTTCGACGAGGGCGCGATCCTGCGAACCCACGTCATGCGCCCGACCTGGCATTTCGTCGTGCCCGAGGACATCCGCTGGATCCAGGAGCTCACGTCGCCCGCAGTCATGCGCGGGCTCGCCGGCCGCCACCGCCGGCTCGGGCTGGACCAGGACACCGTTACGCGCGCGCTACGGGTTTTTGCCAAGGCGCTCAAAGGGCGATACCTCACCCGCACGGAGCTCGGCGACGCGCTGCGGAAAGCGGGCATCCAGCCCGATGGCCAGCGCTTGCCGCACATGCTGGCCGCGGCCGAGCACTCCAACCTGATCACCAGCGGCCCGCGGCGCGGCAAGCAGTTCACCTACGCGCTGCTGGAAGAGAGGGCGCCCAACGCGCACTCGCTCGACCGCGAAGACGCAGTGCGCGGGCTGACTCTGCTGTACTTCCGAAGCCACGGGCCGGCTCAGGTGAAGGACTTGGCTTGGTGGTCGGGCCTGTCGGTGAGGGACATCCGCCATGGCCTCGAGCTCGCCGGCGCCGAGCTCGCCCGCGAGACGATCGATGGCCGCGACTACTGGTTCTGGTCCAGAGAGCGCAGAGGCGACTCACCAGATCTCGTGGCCCACCTGCTGCCCAACTTCGACGAGTTTACGGTCGCCTATCGCGATCGGGAAGCGTTGCTGCATCCCGAGCTCCCGTTTGACCCCAAACTGTTTGCCTACTCCAGGGACTCCAGCCCGATGGGCGGGATGCTGTCCAACATCGTGACCATCAACGGGCGCGTGCGCGGAGCGTGGAGTAGAAGGATCGAACCGCGAAAGGTGAAAGTCGAAGTTCGGGCGGTCGCACCAGTGAGTCGCCTAGAGGAGGACGCCGTCAAAACAGCCGCCGAGCAGTACGGCCGATTCCTCGAACGCTCGATGGAGCTCAGCTCGTAGCGGTCGGCTCCATGCTGATCACAGAGTCCGCGGTGGCGTGACGCGAGTCAGACCTCAGACTTCACGTCTACCCCAGATCAGGCCAGAGCTTTCCGCTCTCCTCTCCGGCGCGTCGAATTGATCCTCCGTCCAGCTCCTCCTCGGCATGCCAGCTCCACCGACGAGAGCCCGCATGGCAGAAGAGGCTCCCCGCGACACGTTGTCGCACGGAGAACCTCGGGCTAGGCGAGAGAGGCTACGGCGTCGTGCGTGCCGACGCACGGACCGATGCGCTTGTCGGGCAGTGCTGGCGCCCCGACGCGCTCTCAGCAGGCGAACACAAACCAGCAGATGTCGTTCCGCAACCGCTGGTCGTCGAGTACGAGCTCGCGAATCGCCTCCGGGAGCTGGTCGCGCTGCCACCGGCACTCGAGTCGCCCTGCGCTCTCGCCCTCTCCTTCCCGCGCAGCAGCACGTGCCGCTTTGATCGCATAGGCGGCCGCACCGAGCTCGTGCGCGGCCACGTGTGCGACGACCGCCGCCTGGCCGGCAGCGTACGCGGCATGGCGTGCTGCCCCACTCAGGTCTCTGGCCGTGGCCATTGCATGGCCGCCCGCCGTGCGAGCCTGGGACATCGTGATGTTGCCACGCACCCAGGCGCGGGCCTGCTCAATCGCCTCACGCGGTCGCGGATCCTCAGGCTGAGCCGACTCGAACCGGTCGAGGACGTGCTCCGCGCACGATGCCGCCCACAGGGCGAGGAGCTGGTGATCCGAATCGGTGCATCGATCAGGGTGCGGCGATTTGCTCGCGGATGGCGTCCCTGCAACGGGGATTGGGATGAGGTCGGGCGCCGCTGATGGACTTTGTGAACTCCACACGTTCTATGAGCACTTCGATTTCGACCCATCGACAACTCGGGACGACCAGTTGTTCCTCCTCATGAAGGACCTGCGAAAGCTGGTCGAGCCGCGGATCGCGCCTAAGGGCTGAAGAGGGCCTCCAAGCGTCCCGCTGCCTCACGCGGCATGCTCGGGATCAGGGGGCTGTACGGGTCCAGGGTGATCTTGATCGAGCGCTGGCCGAGCCGTTCCTGAACCACCTTTGGGTGCTCGCCCGCGATCAGCGGGAGGCTGGCGTGAGTGTGCCGGGGTGGGCCGATTCAGGGCGGCGCGCATATGGCACAATGTATGGCGTGAAGCGGACAACCATCTACCTGCCTGACGAGCTCAAGAGCGCCCTCGCCCGGGCGGCGCGAGAGGACCACCGCACCGAGGCCGACCTGATCCGGGAGGGCGTGGACCTTCTCCTCCGCTCCCGGGAGCCGGAGCCTCGGCTGCCGTTGTTCGCCAGTGGCCACCCCGACCTGGCTGAGAAGGCCGAGGAGTTGCTCGCCGGTTTCGGCGAGCGGTGATCCTCCTTGACACGAGCGGCCTCCTGGCCGCGATCGACAGCAGCCAGAACCACCATGCCGCCGCCGCCCAGGCGCTGCTGGAGGCCCGTGGCGCGCGGCTCCTGTCGCCTTTCGTGCTCGCCGAGATCGACTATCTGCTCGCCACTAGGGTTGGAGAGGCGGCCGAGCAGGCGATCTTGGGGGAGGTGGCTCGCGGCGCCTATCGACTCGAGCCGTTCGGCGCCGAGGATGTCGCCTCAGCGAACGCGGTCATCGCCCGGTACGGCGATCTCGGCATCGGATTGGCCGACGCCTCGGTCTGCGTCCTAGCCGCCAGGTACGGCGTGTACGACCTGCTTACGCTCGACCACCGGCATTTCGGCACGATCCGGGGCCCGCATGGCCGCCGGTTTCGGATTCTCCCTTAGTGCACTTCGAAATCCTGCCCGCCTCAATCCGGTCCAGCTCGCCGAGCAGAAGCGAATCCTCGCCCGCGCTGATTTGCTTGCCCGGAGTTGACGCAGCCTCGGTGCTTGGTGCGCCGGCCGATCCCGCGTTGCTCGAGGTGCAACCCATGGCTCCGATATGGCATTATGGCAATATGGCCAAGGTCAAAACGACGCTTTCCCTCGATGAGAGCCTCATGCGTCAGGTGCGGGTTCGGGCCGCACGCACCGGTCGCCGCGACTCGGACGTTCTTGAGGAGGCCCTGCGCCAAGGTCTTGGGGTCCTTGACCGGATACGAGCGAAAGCGAACCTGAGTGAAGAGGCAGCCTACGAAGTTGCCCATGCAGCGGTTCAGGAGGCGAGGCTCAGCTACAAACCGGTCACGCCCGGTCGGGGAGGTCGCCGGGCCGCAACCCGCGGTTGAAGGTCGTAATCGCCGCTGATTGCATCGTGGCCGGCACCCTGGCAGCGACTGGAGCCGCTTCCCAGCTTCTTGATCTTTGGCATGAAGGGGAATTTGAGGTCATAGCCTGCCCGCAGCTGGTGAAGGAGGTCCGGGAGGCTTTGCTCCGGCCCCGGATCGCCGACCGGCATGGGCTTACTCAGGACGAGGTCGACGAGCTCGTCGGCCGCCTTCAACAGGAGTCGATCTGGGTTCGGGATCCAGTCGAGCCGCCAAGGGTCGTCCCGAAGGACGCAGGCGACGGCTACCTAGTGGCCCTGGCAGTGGGCAATGACGCAGACGCTCTTGTGCGTCGGGATCGGCACTTTGACGGCCTCTCCGCAGTTGGTCTACGAATTTTGTACCCGGGTGAGTTCCTCAAAGAGGTAGTGGACTGAGGCGGCCGACGACCGGGCCGCCAACTCAACGCCGCGGCACGGCCGGGGCAGGCCCTCTCGCCGTGGGCTCACCCAACTCGTCTTACCCGACGCGACGAGGTGAGCGCTTGACCGAGTCGACCAGATGACGGCGGTCTGTCGTCAGGACGAGCGCAGAATGACGCACAGCCCGGGCACGCTTGCCAAGTCGCCCACGAACCGGTGACGAATCACCGCCTTCATTCATAAATTTCATCGGAACAGGAGCCTCACATGTTTAACGGATCGAAGTTCAAGATGGTGCTCAGCACCGGGCTGGCGGCAGCCGGCATCGGACTTGCAGCGCTCGCCGCCACTCCCGTCTATGCCGCCACGACCGGCAGCACCACCGCCAACGCGCAGGTCAACAGCTCGATCACCCTGAGCGGCCTCTCCGCGTCCTTCAACATCACGGGTGCGCCCCTGACCACCGCGACCGGCGCCTCGGCCGTCACCATGACCGCCAAGAGCAACAACAAGACCGGTTACAACGTCACCGTCGAGGCCGCCGCGGCGACCATGGCCGGCGCCATCGCTGGCAACACCGACACCATCCCGGTGTCCGCGCTGAGTGTCCGCAACACCGCCACCGGCCCTGGCGGCGCCTACACGCCGATCAGCAACACCGCCGCGGTGCAGGTCGCGAACACCGCCACCAGGAGCGCCGGTGGCGGCGACACCATCAACAACGACTACCAGATCGCGATCCCCTGGGTCAACGCCGACACCTACAGCGTGACCCTGAACTACATCCTCGCCGACAACCCCTAAGCTTCCTTCAGGTTTGGAGGAAAACAAGGCCGGGCGATCAGGAGCCCGGGCCTGGTGGGCCCTCGCATTGCTGGCAATCTTGCTGGCTTTGCTGGGGCTCTTCTATCTCTACTCGACCGGAGCCATCACGCAGGCGCTGCCCAAAGGACTCAAGCCCCCGGCCACGCCCTCGGTCCCGCCCGACACCGGCGCGCGCTTCTCACTCACGGTCAGCCCGGGCCGGGTCGTCATCCCCCAGGGCGCGACCCATCAGGAGACCTCGTTCGAGGTCTCCAACAGCGGCAATGAGAACCTCGATCTCGTCGTTGCGACGAGCGAGCTGATGCAGCGGCCCGACGGCAGTGTCATCTTCAACCGGGCCACCCCCGGCTCCGCCGCGAGCTGGGTCGTCGCCACACCGAGAACGTTCTCGCTCGGGCCGGGCCAGAGCCAGGTGGTCAAGGTGACCATCGACATCCCGGCCCAACCTGACCCTGGCGACCACCAGGTCGGCCTCACCTTCCTGGTCCCAATCAAGGGATCGGGCGGGACCGTCAACATCAACCGCGGCATCGGCACCGAGCTGCTGATCGCGGTCCCGGGGCCGATCGTGCATCGGGTTCTGCTACCTAGCTTGACCGCCCCCTGGTTCTCGGACGGAGGTCCGGTGCCGCTGACCCTGACGGTCAGCAATCAGGGGACCGTCCACGAGGATTATTACGCGCCCAACGGTGTGCTCGGGTCGGCCAACGCCGGCCAGGTGGCTTTCCCCGACTTCTCGGTACTCCGCCAGACGACGAGGACGGTCGAGGGCCAATGGGTCAACCCGCCGCTGCTCTGCTGGTGCGCTGTGCGTGCGTATGGGGACAACGGCAACGGGACGACAGTCGCCGTATC
>Ga0307373_10012922_pt1 | contig 11771 bp, 15 predicted proteins | sample OX2MG_FD_202534 | JGI IMG/M metagenome (GOLD analysis project Ga0307373, IMG submission 202534) | Soil microbial communities from Risofladan, Vaasa, Finland - OX-2 | ecosystem: Environmental > Terrestrial > Soil > Coastal area > Acid sulfate soil | place: Finland: Risofladan, Vaasa | collected...
GTCACCGAGGGCGAGTCGTTCAGGCTCCGCGAAGCCCGTTCAAGAGGAGGTGAGCGCCAGAAGAAGTGAGCGCCGGGTGGGGACTTTCACCTGGCCAAAAGTGGGGACTTTGAGATGGCCATTGACAGCTCAAACACGGAACGTGCTCGCCGCCGATGGCGCAGGAAGGAGACTGTCACGACACTGCTGAACCGAACCAGATGTCCGGCTGGACTAGGTGGCGTTCCTCAATCTGGCGAGGCGGTTGGTCGTGGCCGCGAGGCTGCGATCGTATCCCAAACGAGAGCGATGTCTCCACCGGTGTCGGGCCGCCTTAGACTTGCAGGGCGTTGAGTGAGGAACTCGAGCGCGCGAAACGGTTACTCGAAGAAGCACCACCACACCGAATCTCCGGCGTTCGGAGCCGTGTTGTCAACCTTCCGGTACGGCAACCGATCCGAACTGCGATCCACGACTCGGCTTCGATCGATCATGTGCTGGTTTGTGTCGATACCGCCGCGGGCCTTCATGGAATAGGCCACCTCTTCGCATTTGGCGCCGCTCGGGCGGAGATTTTACGAGCCATGGTCCAGGACTTGGGGGAGCGGATGCTCGGCAGAGACGTAATGGATACCGGGTTGTTCGCAGCGATGTGGAACGATGTCACATTCCTTGGCCATAGCGGTGTGGCTCTGATGGCAATCTCGGCCCTCGACTGTGCGAGTTGGGACATTCGTGGCAAAGCTCTGGGCCTCCCCCTTTGGGGTCTGTTCGGCGGTTCAAGCAAAGCCATTTCCTGTTACTCGAGCGATGGGCTCTGGCTGGGCGACCCAATTGAAGGTCTAGCCGAGCAAGCCCGTGAGCGAGTGTCTGCAGGATATCGAGCTCTAAAAGTGCGGTTAGGTACGAATGATCCGGCCGCGGACGAGCGGCGCATCTCAGTAACCCGAGATGCCGTAGGTGATCGAATCGAATTGATGGCGGACGCGAACCAGGGGTGGAGCGTCAGCCAGGCCATCGAGACCGGTCGGCGACTCGACCGCTACCGGCTTCGGTGGCTTGAGGAGCCAGTCGATGCGGATGACCTTCGAGGCCTAACCGAAGTATCGCGTGAGGTGAATAGCCCCATAGCGGCTGGCGAGTCATGGTATGGACTGCTCCAGACGATTCCGGGCCTCGACACCGGGGCTGTTTCGGTGCTCATGCCCGACCTGCAGCGAATTGGAGGAATTACTGGATGGATGGAGGCGGCAGCTGCAGGACATCGCCGACGCGTTGAAGTATCTCCTCATCTCTTCCCCGAAGTGAGCGTCAGCATGATGTGCGCGCTACCCGGTGACGGGCTGATCGAGTACGTTCCATGGTTCGCCGATCTGTTTAACGACGCTCCGGTTGCCGACGGAGGTCGCCTGCGCCCAAGCGATCGCCCGGGGCTGGGCTTCGACTTTATTACAAGGCTCACGCCGTAGGTCCAGATTCCAACCTGGTGGCGCAGCCCGCATAACGGCAATGAGCAAACTGATTGCGAGCCGTCGCGACTCGAACATCAACCGAAATCCCTGGCGTTATGAGGCAGCCCGAAGCCGCAGCTTCAGCGCTTGCCGGTCGATCCTCCAGCACCTACAAGCCTTTACTCAATCGCCAGAACAGTACCCGACGGGACGTTCTTCAGTTACTCGGCGCCGCTCAATCAGAGTCGGATCTGAATGCGTTCTCCACGTTCCGTTATGGGCCCACCGAACTCGCGACGGATTCGGTTGTGCTCCTGATCGGTGTCGTATCGCTCGTACGCTACCTCATCCTCAAGGTCGCACATGAAGAGGAGGTCATAGTTCCCGGGCCGGAGGCCCGCGTCTCGATCCATGATCAGACCAGACATCCCCTTGATCCTAAGCTGTCGCATAGCCGCGAATAGCGCATCGACCTGCTCGGGCCGGACATCGGACTTCAATTTAAACATCGCGACATGCTTGATCATTCGGACCTCATTTATCAGGATACCTGGTGGTGAGACCTAAGTAAAAGCCCCGCCGGGTTGGCCTCTCACCAGAAGCACGCATGATAACGGTCGCCGCTTTGAAGGGAATACGCATAAGCACTGCATCGCTCGCTCGAGTCACTCGCGCTTCATTACCTCCCTCCAAGATTAGTGGCTCGTTTCTCAACCATCGCAACAAGCTCCTCGATCTGCGGCACATGCACCGCTTTTAGGCCCGCCGCTCGCAGCACGGACTTCCCGATGGCGTCCAGTTCGATCGGGCTTCCGCGCTCGAGGTCCTTTTGCATTGACGAGCGGAACCCATCAGGCAGCTTGTTCATAATCCAGTCCATAGTGCGTGGAAGGTCGAGGCCCTCGACGCCCGTAGCCTTCGCGGTCTCGTAGACCTGGCGGATGCAGGACGCGAGGCGCTCCCCCCAATCGGGCTTGTCGCGCACCTTTCCAAGCGTCCAACCGGTGGCAGCGGTGGTGAGAGCCACGGGAGCTACGACATTGAGCTTGCCCCAAAGCATCGCTCCCTCATCTTCCCAAAGATGTGTTTCAGCGCCGGCTTCGCCCAGTTCGCGAACTATTGCCGCCGCCAGTGAGGGCCCATCAGGGCGTGCGGCAACCCCGATCCGCAGGAGCGATTGGCGATGCCTAATTCTTCCCGGCGCAACTCGCTCCGACTCCATCTCGGCGCGCCCTGCGATAACGCGCTCCGGCCCGTACACCTGGCGGAGCTTCGCAATGTGATCTATTCCGTTAAGCAAAGGAAGAATGACACCCGAACCAAGCGCTCGAGGCGAGACGGCACTCAGCGATGCATCAAGGTCGTATGCCTTCACCGCAAGCAACACGACATCGACAGGCGAATTTAGAGTCGCGGCAAGCTCAACGTTGACCTCGAAATCTCCGAGAAGCACGCTTTCAACCGTGAGTCGGGTCGGATGGCGATCAAGGCTCTCCGGCCGCACCAGACGTGTGGCGGAATGGCCCTTGCGCGCCAACATGGCGCCCAGAAGGCCGCCCACGCCACCTGCGCCCAACACGGCGTACTGCATTCCGCCACCTATTGTCGCCTCCACGCGCCCCCGGCCAGGCAATCGATCGTGCTACACCCACTTAAGAAATGAGGGCTCCTTGCTGATCTGAGTGGGCAGTTGCAATCCGGTTGTGGCCAAAATCATCGGAGGAGGCGCCACTGTGCAGGAACCCCACCGGCTCTCAGTTCCAGCTTGCCCTCGGGCTCACGTCGCCTTGGGAGCGACTCGACCTCGACGCCAAGTCGGCATCGGCTCGACCTTCGCATCGGCTTTCCACGCGGCTTAGTTCCCCTGCCAGGAGGAGGGCGGCGGACCGTCCGGTCCACAACAGCGCCGAGAAGGAATAGTCCCACCTCAACTTCTTGCAGTACGAGGCCCATCAGACGCCTGGGTCCCGCGCATCCACGATGCGGATGGCGTGCGCCACATCATCGCCGCGGGCACGACTACGGCTCCCGCCCAGTCCCACCGTGGACCTAGCCTAGATCGTCAGTCTTGTACTCGCCCATTACCTTCTTCTCGTGCTGGAAGATCAACAGCTTGGTGCAGGACCGTCAAGCGCCAGGCTCCCGGCTACCGGACCGACACGCACTACATCGCCATTATCTACATGACCGGCGCGAAGCTCAACATCGGCTTACCGACGTGAGAGAGCGGGGACCTCATGCTTGCGGAGCTGAATCACCGTGGGTTTCCTGGAGGCCTCAGGGCACAATTGAATGCAGAAAATGCAGATAGTCTTGAAAGTACGCTTCTTCTGCGGCCAGGACGATATCCGATAAGACTGCGACTTCTGAATGCCAGGCGGGCTGGGCCGTTTACGGCACTTCGATGTCCAGCAGATTGTGCAGTAGCGCATACCCTCAGAGTGGATCCTGTCCCAAGTCCCGGGCGTACGGAACTGCTCTACGCCAGCCAGGCCTGCTGGACCGATAGCTTCAGCCTACCCACAAGGTTCAACACATCGACATCAGCGACCTATCACTACTAAACTAAACGGAGCAAGACCTCGCCCGGGAGTAATTAATCGAAGATGTCCAGCGGCAGTATCACGGATACGAGCGCATTCGGGATGTCAACGACTTCGCTAATCCGAAGATCCGCCGCGACACTGATCAGGACGTAGGCCTGGTTCCTAGTGAGTCCACGCACGGCGGTGAGGTAGCTCACCATCTCCTCGACTGCGACGGCCGCCGCCAGGTTCAAATTCATATAGTCGTTGCGGCCGCGGCTATCAATCGGCAGTCCGGTTGTGGCCACATACTTGCAGCGCTTTCTTTGCGCGGGCTCGCTGAAAGTCAGGCTTGGGTACTTCGGGCGCCAAGTTACATCTGCTGACTTCACGACGTTGAATCGAAGCTGGACTGTCGCTGAGGTCTCGATCGCCACCCCACACGCCTCGCCGTCCCCCTGGGCGAAATGCGGATCGCCTGCAGAGAAGAGAGCACCCGGAACGTCGACTGGCAACGTTAGGCGACTCCCAACCCCGAGCTGGCGTATATCCATGTTGCCTCCGATCTCGCGAGGTGGTAGTGGTCGGAGGCCGAAGACGGCTCCGACACCACTTTCAGGAACGGCGCCTTCGGGGTCGGGGAGCCGCAGTCCTGTTGCTCGTCGAGCTAATTCCCTCTCCCGCTCCGCAATCTGTGCGAGGCGGCCCTCCGAGGGTGCGACGCCCATGAGACCAATGAATGGGCGGCCGGGTATTGCGACGCCCGGGAGATCGCGCGATCTCGCCAGGTTGTTTTCGATGTCCCACTTCACTAAGAACGGCTCTCCGAACCGCTCACCCAAGAGACCAAATCCCGGAACAATGCATGTGAAGCCGAAGGAGCTCGTGCGGATTCCGGCAATCTCGATTTCGAGCAGATCGCCTGGTTCAGCTCGCTCAATGTAGAGCGGCCCGGTCATTGGACTGCCACCGCGGCCACCATGGGGAGAAGACCACGTAGCATCACTTTCAACGGTGAACTGAGCGTCCATGCCATTGCGAAGATCTAAGGCTATGACTTCGTTGGGAGGGACACGTGCCAATGGTGCGATCGCAGGATGCCATCGATTGTGTCCCCCATCCTTGGCTTCGCTGAGGGGCTTGGAAGTGTCTACATGAATGTGCCGGTAGACCCCTCGCAATTAACCACCCCGAACAACGGTGAAATCGAGAGGCGAGCGATGGAGAGATTCGGCGCCCTCGGGGGTCACTAGACACATGTCACCGACGAAGATGCCGGCGGTGCCATCGATGAGATGCGGGTTGGGTTCAATGACGATGATCTGGCCCTCTTCGATCGTGAAGGGGCCACTGTTCCACTCGTCGCGCCCCGGGATCGACAGAGTCGGAGCCTCAACGCTGATATCCCAACCATGGATGATGGGGGCGGTGGCCGTCAGGCCCGCGTCGATGATTGGCGTACACGCCTCAAGAACATCGGCCTCCGTGGCGCCAGGGCGAAGCACCTTAGCTACACGGCTGTAGGTCTCCAATGCGATTAACCACAGATCGCGATAGAGCTTTGGGATTGGACCGACCGCGACCGGACGAATCAGTTGAGCTGAGTAGCCGCCATAGCTGACACTGATCTCATTCAACACTACATCGCCGCTGGTGACCCGTCTAAGGGAGGGTGCGAAGGGTGGAAATACTAAGCTCGGTCGGGTCATCGACGTGGAACCGAGATGCGCAAAGCCATGCAGACCGATCTCTCCTCCATGACCCACAGCCTCGCAAACGACGCTTGCGTAGATAGAAGTGTCGGTGGCGCCTGACCGGACGTTGCGAATTTCTGCGCGCATGCATGCATCGATGGTCTTGGCGCTACGGGTTAGCCATTCGAGTTCAACCGGGCTCTTGCGACGTCTCACACTCGCAACAACAGAGAGCGCCGACACGAACTCGACCGAGGGAAAGGCATCCTTCAGGTACTTCACGTGGTCTATGGGCATGAATTGATGGTAATTGTCGAAATCGACGAGACCGACCCTCTTGTTTGGCATCACGAGTTCGCCGAGCGTTTGGGCGACGACCGTCTCCAGTCGGCGCTGCCCCCACCTCACATCGTCGATCACTGACATACGACGAGCAGCCGCGACGTGCGGAAATCCGTCTGCTACTACAGTTGGTGGCTCAGTTGCTGGGAGTACTACATAGCTCTGGAGGCGGTCAACATAATTGGAAAGGTAGAGCGCGTTCTGGTGCTTAAGAGCGCCCCAGACTACGAGTGCGTCGAGCTTGGAGCGGGCCATCTGCTCTCGGATGAGGCGATATCGCCGATCGTATTCCGAACGCGGAAATTTGGGATAGAAGTGCCCATCCGTGACGCCAGGTGCCCAACGATCAACGGCGGACACGAGAGAGCCTCTCACTCTGAATTGCCATGGTTGGTCCCCCTGACGAGTCGGTGAGAGTTCTTGGCATGAGGACTCTCCCTCCTCGAATGCTCGGATGTTAATGCACCCCCGACCCGAGGGGGTGAAGTGACGGCAGTACAAGAGCTTGTGAGCGGAGTACCGCAACGAGGTCGCTCGACTCCGGAGCAGACGCCTACGCTCACTTCGTGCTGGATCTCAAACGCGAAAGGGCGCAGCGGATGCAAGCGATTCTCAAGAGTTGGAGCCGAATTAAAGTTCCACCCGACCCTCCGCGTGGTGCCACTCTGAAGGCAATCCCGCGTGTTCGACCAATCGCCCGCGACTTTCCTGTGGACTCCCATCGACACTCCTCCTCGGCCATACGAAGAGGCTATACGCCGGACGCCAAGCAGCCCTCAGCAAGTACGATGCCGGCATAGGTTCCGAAATGACTCACATGTTCGTTCAATGCCGGAACTGCCGGCCCCACTCCACGACTCCGGCGCGCCCTTTCGGCGGGGGCGGAAGTCGAATCGCAGTTCCTTCCCAATGGGAGAGAACATGTAAGCACTGGGCAGAAGGTCGATGAGCACCGCAAGGAAAGTTGTTTTCTCCGATTCCCCGACTCGTGGGGCCTTGATCGGAGCCAAGACCACGGGAGAGTAGATCGGGTCCTTTCAGCCGCCTTCGGAAACCTCGACCCTTGATGTACTCTCATGGTCGGATTCCAAGCGATTCACCCAGCGGCGAAACTTATAATCCAGCCTTTAGGTTGTACCATGGCCTGCCGATGACATCGGATCAAATAGCTGTGTTCGAAAGCCTTGAGGCGGGGCTCGAACTCGTAATAGTTGCTGACGTGCTATGCATGCACGAGCTAGGCGTCGGCGTAACGGTCATCGATAGGCAAGGCGCGCAAATGCGAACCAAAGTCAACCCATGGATTCATCACTCCATGGGCACGTTCTTGGAAATGACCCGCCAAGCGTAGATGGCACAGCCTGCGCCACATCAGGTGTATTACTACCGCTCTGGGGTCTGGTACGAGCTCGGCGAAATTGTTCGGCCTGGCAACTGGGGCCGCGTGATTCGAGCCTACGGTTCAGCTCACGACCTGTTCTTTCATGAGTACGTCTTCGAAACCATAAGAGAAGCCGAGTTTGTGGATCGGCCCTCTCGCATGGAGGCAGGCTTTGCATTTTTCGAGGAGCAGGCGGCCCGAGCAGTCCCGCACAGCGGCTGGCCGCTTCTCTATCAGGTCCGACCCACGGAACCAACGGCGCCCCGGTTCGTTACTGATATGAGCTGGCTAGACGGCGTCCGCACTTTCGATGATGTGATCGTGCATGCCCGCGGGTACTGGCAGGGTAAGTTGCGCGGAGGACCGATTGAGGTTGTGACAATGTCACCTCTGGAGGTGGTAGCTCGGCTGGGTTTTCCATAGTGGCGTGACCCCCGGAAGCTGGTCCACCCGGTGTGGCCCCCAAACCATGGACCAGACGCCCAACAATTAGACGGTTTCACTGACGTCGCACTTGCTTTCTTCGAACTCTATCGGTGTCAGCATTCCGAGGGAACTGTGGCGGCGGATCCGGTTGTGGAAGATCTCAAGGTACTCGAACATCTCATTGACCAACTGCAGCCTTGTGTTCCACTTCTGTCGGTCCAACAGTTCGGTCTGCATCCTCGCCCAAAACGACTCCATCATTGCGTTGTCGACAGCCGAGCCGACCTTGCCCATCGACGGCATCAATCCGGCTTCGCTGACTCGCTGGCTGAAAACCCAAGACGTGAATTGGCTGCCGTGGTCGGAATGTACAACGGCCCCGGCGCCCGGTCGTCGATTGGTGATCGCCATACCTAGGGCGTTGGTGACCAGGGCGGCGGTCTGACTTGTGTCGATCGACCACCCCACCACGCGGCGGGAATGAGCGTCGAGGACAGCGCAGCAGTAGACCTTGCCTTCGCGGGTGAAGTGTTCGGTGATGTCGGTCATCCAAAGGCGGTTAGGCTGGTCGCTGTGGAACTCCCTGCGCACGAGATCGTTGCACGCGACTGCGCCAGATGGTCCTCGACGCATCTTCTTGATGGGCAATCCGAATAGCCCGCACTCAGTCATGATCCGGGCCACCAGCTTCTTGTTGACAGCGATCTGGCGTCCAATGACCAGCTCTGCCAGAACCCGGCGCCGTCCATAAGTCCCACGCGACGCTGCGTGAACTTCTCGGATCAGACCAGTCAACCAATGCCGGCGCAGCTCTTGGGGCGTTGGCCCTCGCTGTTTCCATATGAGGTAGCCGGCTCGAGACACATCCAGGATCCGACAGCAGTCTCTTGCGCTATACCCCTGCCCGGTCAGGTGAGCGATCACCGGGAACTTCCTTTTGGGCGAATCTTCTCGGCTGAGCTCCACAACTCGGACGCCTTCTTGACGATGGCCAGCTCGGTCTCGAGTTCGCGGATACGGCGCCGAGCACTCGCCAGCTCGCTGTGCTCCTGGCTTGATTTCCCAGGCCGCTCGCCACGGTCTATGGCGTCTTGTGCTTTCCACCTGAAGATACTCATTTCCGAGATCCCGAGCTCGGCGGCCACGGCTTTCACTGAGTGCCCGCGCCGGACTCTGTCGATGACACGACGCCTAAACTCTGGCGAGTACGATCTGGCCATTCATGCCCTCCAACTGGTCTTCCGACTATCACGAAGCCGGTCCAATTTTCAGGGGCCAGACCCATAGGCCCGCATCGCCAAAGAGTCCTTCGTCTTCATGCTGCTACCACATGAATGCCACGCCGCCGGGTAGTTCGCCTTAAGAGGCGAGCCGTTATGCACTTCGGCGATATGGCTGCCGAGCTTGCTGCCTTGCTTCTTGCGGTTGGTCACGATCCAGAAGTAGGTCGAGATGCCAGTGGTATAGATCTATCGACGCCGGTTCCTTGGACACCGGGCTGACGGTAATGATGCCGGTCGGCTGAGTGCTCTGACCGGACGATCCCTTGAACCCAAGACCGCACCAGGACGCCGGCGACGGAGTCGCCGAGTACCCCGGGACGTCCGCTTTCGTCATGCCACCTGCTCTGATTAAAAAGCCGCGCGCACTTGAGCCGGCGTGCGGTAGCCGTGCTTCTCAACCAGCCACTGGCGGTTGTACGTGTCCTTGAACTCGAGCAGGGGGCCAGGCGCAACTCCTCGACGGTGGCGAAGTAGCGGACCCAGAGCAGCTGCTCTTTCAGTGTCCGGATGAAGCGCTCGGAAACTCCGTTGCCCTCAGGCTCGCGCACGAAGGCGGGGCTTGACTCGATGCCGAGAAAGCGCAACTCGGACTGGTAGTCGGCGCTCATGAACTGGCTGCCGTGGTCGTGGCGGAGCTGGAGACCGGCGCCGATCTGCTCGTATCCGGTTCAAAAACTACGTCACGGCGTTCTCGGGAGTCAATCGGCATCGGGCGCAATGAAGACTTCGATGTGATCAGCCTAGGGAACACAAATTCGTGAGATTCATGGAGCTGTCCGGCTGAGATGCTGGCGATAGGAGGTAGTTATCGCAAGCATTAGACGAGGTGGTGCTATGCGTCATTCGTCGTCATCATCGTCCGAACGCCCGTCACCGACTACGAACGCCTTGCCTTGCGTAATGCCAAGACCTTCTCGGTAAAGCATTGGGACCTTGAAACTCGTACCCACCAGTTCCAGGAATCCAATCTCGCGAAGCACCTTAATAGCCTCTCTGGCATCCTCAATGCTCACGCCCAGAGTCTTAGCCACTGACTCGTCCGAATGCTCCGCCTTTCCTCCTCGAAAGCGCTCAATAAGTGCCGCGTGGACGCCAGCTTCAGCGAGAAGGGTGTCGTTGACTCGCTCTGTGCTAAGGGCGGCTAGCCCTCGGCGAATCGACTCTGGCTGAATTAGCGGGGGGCCTTCGTAGTTGGAGTCAGACCGGTTCTCACGGCGAAGCTGGGCCTCTTGCGCTTTCTTTACGAGGTCGATTAGGTTGCGCGGCGGCTTGATGTCGTTGCCGTCTCGGATTCGAGACATCATCCATTTCCAAGTCGTGGGTTTCCGTTCAGCTGCATCGACCTTCGGTGGAAAAAGCACGTTGAATGATTCGTCGAAGTCCATGGCCCCGATGCCGACCGCCTCAAGAAACGCAAGATTCTCAGCAACTCGCTTACCAAGAAGGTGCAGCAAATCTTCCTCGTCCCATACGATCTCGACCTTTCTGGCATTCACGTGGGTCAGATTTACAAAGCCACCCTGGACTATTCGCCGAAACAAGTCCTTGCGTACGAACAATTTCAGGCGAATGTGAGCAAACTCGGCCAGATCGAGATATGTCCGAAGGAGAGCGCGCAAAGCCGGGATCTCGGCAGCTGGAAAGCCCTGGAATGCCTCGTCGAGGCGATCGAGGACTACCCAGACAGTGAGCCCAACGTCATCCAGAACGTGGTTCAGCAATCCGAGAGCCTCGTTATGGCGAACAATCGCCGCCTCTTGTTCAGCGACTTTGGGATCGTCGAATTCGACTCGAGGGACTAGAAGAGGTATCCCGTTCGGTGTAACTGTCATCGACACTTCTGCGGCGCGAGGATTCGTTATGCGCCGAAACAAATTGATGAGCTGAGCGAATATCGTGCCTGGCGAGTCGTCAGCGCTGCGAAGACCGGTCTTCTTCAGCAGATCGTCCAACTCATGCATCCGGCCCGGGAAGTCCCCTTCATAGATCTCAAGGATCCAGTTCCCCACCAGAGCCAGTAGATAGGCCTTCCAGATGGTCATGTATTGACCTTCTTCGAGAGCTTCACCCTCCGTGAGTCGCTGGAAGACCGGGTTGCCGGTCGGATTAAAGCCAGCGAGAATCTCGACGCCCTTGAGTTCGGGGATGGCGCCGTATCTTCGGATGAGAATACGAAACAGCGCGGTCTTACCGGTTCCCTTGTCTCCGGCAATAATGTCGGCTCTGTCCTCCACAAGCGTTCGCATGGTTGGGGTTTCGACGAAGTACTTCTCAAGAGCATCGTCGAATTCGGCCACGGAACTTCCTAGGTCGAGGCGCTGTGGGACATCCTTGACCTTCATGGCTTCCGCGATCCTACATATAGCGGGCTATTACAGCAACGAAGCTGGGGATCCCACTCTGACGCCACGCCCGCGTCGCGCGCGGGCCGCGGTTATCTTGCCACCTCCGTCAGGAGGTCAAAAGTTCCCTTTCTGCGGCATGTCTAGATTGGTGGCCCATATGCGTATGGGGAGTCACGAAAGGCCGCCACTGGAATGGAGAAGTTGGCCTGTAATCCAGGCGCCCTCGGATGAGAACAAGAACGCCACCAGATTGGCGCTGTCCAACGGTAGGCTCGGCCGTCCCAGAGGCGCCTGTCTGGAAATCGTGTGTCGGAGCTCCTCGGAGATCCAGCCGGTTTCAGTCGG
>Ga0307373_10012927_pt1 | contig 11767 bp, 11 predicted proteins | sample OX2MG_FD_202534 | JGI IMG/M metagenome (GOLD analysis project Ga0307373, IMG submission 202534) | Soil microbial communities from Risofladan, Vaasa, Finland - OX-2 | ecosystem: Environmental > Terrestrial > Soil > Coastal area > Acid sulfate soil | place: Finland: Risofladan, Vaasa | collected...
CAGGGGCCGACATCATGAACGGCGGCCTGCTGACGGTGGAGAGCAACCACATCGAGATCTCCTGGCCGCCGGTCAGCCGACCGCCACCGCGACGATGCCCGCCACGATGGCGGCGGCTGCGGCCAGCTTGCGCGGCAGCCCGCCCTCGCCGAGCAGCCGCCGGCCCAGCAGGACGCCGAACAAGACGCTGACCTCACGGGCCGGCGCGATCGCGCTCACGGCGGTGAAGCTGAGGGCGACCAGTACCAGCATGTAGGCCAGCGGCGACAGGATGGCGGCCCCGATGACCTGGAGCCGGAACGGCTGCCACACCTGGCTCACGCGTTCTCGCGAGCGGCGGGCGTAGGGCGCCAGCACGGCCACCATCACGGGGAAGGCGGCGTAGCCCTGCGCGATCGCGGGCGTCCGCAGCGTCGTTACCGCGTACTTGTCCCACAGCGTGTAGGACGCGATGAACGCGCCGGTCGCCAGCGCGAAGGCGATGGCCCGCCGCCGGGACTGCGGGGCCGGGGACTGCGGGGCCGGGGAGGGCGGGGCCGGGGAGGGCGGGGCCGGGGAGGGCGGGGCCGAGGGTGGCAGGCTACCGGGCCGGGCCGGCAGGCCGATCAGCACGATCCCGGCGATAATCGCCACGATGCCGGCGATGGCGACCGGGCCTGGCCGCTCACCCAGCACCAGGATGCCGGCCAGGCTGGCCAGCAGCGCGCCCGTGCCGCGCCCGACCGGATACACCAGCGACAGGTCGCCGATGCGGTAGCCGCTTTGCAGGAACAGGAAGTAACCAGCCTGCAGGGCGCCGGTGCCGGCCATGAACACCCAGTTCATGGCCGTCAGGTGCGGGTGGGCCAGGAGGACCGCGCCGGCGACGACCGGGGCGTAGGCCACCGTCGCTACCACCGCGACGAGCCAGATGAAGACGGCTCCCCCGGCGGCGGAGGCCTGCTTGCTGAGCAGGTTCCAGCTGGCGTGCGCCAGGGCCGCGACGAAGATGAGCATGAGGGCGGCGGCACTCACGTGACGGCTCCTGCCTGGTCAGGCCCGCTGGCGGGCACAGCAAACAGAGCCCTCGAGGCTTTTCTCCCGTGAGGTGTTGGCCCGCCGCGACCCGCGGCTGTCAGCCGGGGCCGATCACGGGTTCATGGCGCCGCTCGGTCCAGGCCGCCCAGCCCTCGTTGTGGTGGCTCAGGAATCGGGCCGGGCGCGGAACCCTAGGCGCAGCCGCATGCTCCCGCCAGGCTACCCCGCCGCGGGCCGTGGCCGACAGGCTGCCGGTAGGCTGTTCGCGCCATGACTGCTGATCACGTGCCTTCCGGCGCACCTTCCGACGAAGCACGGGCCGACGAAGCACGGGCCGACGAAGCACGGGCCGACGAAGCACGAGCCGACGAAGCGCCCGCGGCGCGGACGATCGTTCACCTGGTCCGGCACGGCGAGGTCGACAACCCGCGCGGAGTGATCTACGGGCGGCTCCCCGGCTATAACCTGTCTGCGGACGGCGAGCTGATGGCGAAGGCCGCGGCCGATTTCCTGACGGCCCGGGACGTGACGGTGCTGCGCTGCTCGCCGCTGGACCGCGCCAGGGAGACGGCGGCGCCCATCGCGCGGGAGTTGGGCCTGGAGGCCGTCACCGATGACCGCCTGATCGAGTCTGAGAACCGCTTCGAGGGGATGCGCTTCGCCGTCGGTGACGGAGCGCTGCGCCAGCCTCGGTACTGGATGTACCTGCGCAATCCGTTCACCCCCTCCTGGGGTGAGCCGTACGCTCAGGTCGCAGCCAGGGTGCTGGCCGCCGCCACGGACGCGGCCCGCGCGGCGCGCGGCCATGAGGCGGTGTGCGTGAGCCACCAACTGCCGATCTGGGTGACCAGGCGGGCCGTCGAGGGTCACCGGCTCTGGCATGACCCCCGGCGCCGTGAGTGCGCGCTCGGCAGCGTGACCAGCCTGACCTTCGCGGGCGACCGCGTCGTCGAAGTGTCCTACGCCGAGCCGTCCGGGCATCGTGGCAACCGCGTGGCCGGCGCCTGAGCGAGCGGGCGGGCATGCGCGAGCAGCCGGTCAGGCCGGCCCGCCGTCGGCAGCTATCGCGTGGTCAGGCACAATGGGGCGCGGTACTACCCGTTGTAGGAGATCATCTGGTAGGAGATCACACCGTGTCCCGCCTGCCGCACCGCCTGCCGCATCGTGCGCTTCCCGCGGACCCAGCGGACCCAGCGGTTCGCGCTGCCCGGCGGCCCGGATGAGCCGCCGCACCGCTGGCGGCATCGCGCTGGCGGCCGTCGCCGCATTGGCCGTGGCCGGATGCGCGAGTGGCCCGATCGGTCAGGACACCCCGCAGAGCAGCGGCCAGAGCTTCGTCAGCGGCAGCGGCACCAATCTCTACAAGACGGGTTCTCGCCCCCTCGCCCCGGATATCTCCGGGACGACGCTGACGGGTCAGCACCTGAGCCTCGCGTCGTATCGCGGGTCCGTGGTCGTCCTCAACTTCTGGGGCTCGTGGTGCGGCCCGTGCCGGGCCGAGGCCCCCGACCTGGCCGCGCTGGCCACCCACTTCCGCTCGCGCGGAGTCCGGTTCCTCGGCATCGACATCAGGGACGATCCGACGGGCGCCGACGCGTTTGACAAGACCTTTCAGGTCACCTACCCGAGCCTGAACGATCCCGGCGACGAGCTCGCGCTCGACTTCCGCGGAACGGTGCCGCCGGCCGGAATCCCGACCACGCTGGTGATCGACCGCAGTGGCCGGATCGCGGCGCGCGTCGTCGGTAGCGTCAGTTATAACGGACTGAAGGCGCTGATCACGCCCGTAGCCGCCGAGCATCCGGTCACCACCGGCGGAGCGGCCCGATGAGCGGAGCGGCCCGATGAGCGGAGCGCCGACCGGCGGGGGCAGCCGGGGGACCGGCGCCGGGGGCACCGCGTCGCCCACGGTCGATCCGCGGCAGGCGGAGTTCCCGGCCGACGCCCCCGGCCTCGACGGTGCCGCCAGTTCGGCCGGCGGCGCTGGTCCCGGTGATGAGGCTGGCCCGGCCGACGGTGCGGTCTTTGCCGACGGCGCGGCCCCTGCCCCGGCGGCGCCGGGCCTGGGGGGTGCGCGCCTGGGGCCGGTCGGCTGGCTGCGCTGGGGCTGGCGGCAGCTCACCTCGATGCGGACCGCGCTGATCCTGCTGTTCCTGCTGGCGATCGCGAGCGTCCCGGGATCGGTGCTGCCGCAGGAGGGCGTCGACCCCGCCGCGGTCAGCCAGTACTACGCGGCGCACCCCTCGCTGGCCCCGATCCTGAACCGGCTGTCGCTGTTCAGTGTGTTCGCGGCGCCCTGGTTCGCGGCCATCTACCTGCTGCTGTTCCTCTCACTGGCCGGCTGCGTGCTGCCCCGGACGTTCCGCCTGGTCGGTGCCGCCCGCCAGCAGCCGCCCCGCGCCCCGCGCCGGCTGGCCAGGCTGCCGATGGCGGCGAGCTACGTGACCCCGCTGCCGCCAGACGAGGCGCTGTCATCGGCTGGCCGGCTGCTGGGAGGCAAGCGGTTCCGGCTGCGCACCGGCGATGGCTGGGTCTCGGCGGAGAAGGGCTACCTGCGCGAGGTCGGCAACCTGCTCTTCCACATCGCTCTGCTCGCGCTGCTCGCCTCCGTCGGCATTGGCGGCATCTTCGGCTACAAGGCCAACCGGCTGCTCATCGCCGGGCAGTCCTTCGCGAACACGCCGACCGCGCTGGATGTGTTCCGGCCCGGCCGCCTGGTGTCGCCGTCGGAGCTGCAGCCGTTCTCCGTCGCGCTGCAGAGCTTCAGTGCCACGTACGTCAGCTCCGGCCCGCAGGTGGACGAGCCGGAGACCTTCAATGCCGCGCTGCGCTACTCGGCGGCGCCGGGTTCGCCGACCCACGGCTTCGTCCTGCGGGTGAACCACCCGCTGACCGTCGATAACGTCAGCGTCTACCTGATCGGCCACGGATACGCGCCGGAGTTCAAGGTCACCGACGGTGCCGGGGCCGTGGTGTTCAACGGGCCGGTGCCCTTTATTCCGGTCGAGCAGGCCGGACTGACCTCCGAGGGCGTCGTGAAGGTGCCGGACGCCGCGCCGTCGCAGCTCGGCTTCGCCGGGGTCTTCCTGCCCACCGCGGCGGATCAGAACGGGCAGCTGGTATCGGAGTTTCCGGCGGCACAGAACCCGCGAGTCAGCCTGGTCTCCTACGCGGGCAACCTCGGGCTGAACAGCGGCCAGTCGCAGTCGGTCTACCAGCTGGACCTCGCCGGCATGCACCGACTCTCGATCGCGCCCCGGCCGCTGGCCGTCGGTCAGTCGATGACCCTCCCGAACGGCAACGGCAAGATCACCTTCACCGGCTACCGGCAGTGGATCAGCCTCGCCATCACCTACGACCCGGGCCAGCTGCCGGCGCTGATCTCGGGGATCATGGCGCTGGCCGGGCTCATCCTGTCCTTCATGGTCAGGCGCCGCCGGGTCTTTGTGCGGGCCACTGCCGCTCCCGGCGGGCATACGGTCGTGGCGGTCGGCGGGCTGGCCCGCTCCGACGCCGCGGGCGGTTTCGAGTCGGAGTTCGCCGAGCTCGCGCGGGAACTGCGGACGGCCCACGACGGCAGCAGCCCGGTTCCGGTCCCGGCGGAGCCGACCGCGCACGGAACTACCGAATCAGTCAGCAGCGATAACGACCAGTCCCTCAGCATCCGAGAGGGAGAGTGAGGCTCTCGTGCCTGTCATCATCAATCACGGTCTGGCCGACGCCAGCAATGGCTTCCTGCTCGCCACTGTGGTCTTGTACGCGCTGGCCATGCTCTCCTACGCATGCGACTTCGCGTTCCGCAAGGAGCGCCTGATAGCCCCCGAGCCCGCGCAGGCGTCGGCGAAGGTGTCCGAACTGGTGGGCGTGGGATCGGCGGGCGCTGCGGCCGGGGTGGCTGCCCCAGCGGGCGCCGCGGGTGCGACGGGTGCCCCGGTGGGGTCGGCGGCCGTTGCGGCCAGGCCGGAGGGGCCTAGCGGTTCCGGTGGGGGCAGCGCGGCCGGCGACTCGACCGAGGCCGGGCTGTGGCCGACCGGCTTCTGGATGCGCACGGCCTTCACGCTCACCTGCACGGGCCTGACCGCGCACCTCGCGGCGATCGTGACCCGCGGGCTCGCCGAGCACCGGGTGCCGTGGGGCAACATGTACGAGTTCATCGCCGCCATCTCCTGCATGGCGGTGCTGGTCCTGGTGACGGTCTCGATCCGGTTCCGCGCCTACTACATCGGCCTGTTCGTGCTGCTCCCCGTGGTCCTCGCCCTCGCGCTCGACGTCACGGTGGTCTACACCCCGGCTGGCAGCCTGGTGCCCGCGCTGAACTCCTACTGGATCGCCATCCACGTCACGGCGATGATCGTCGCCAGCGGCCTGTACATCGTGGGCGCCGTGGTCACGGCCATGTACCTGATCGCCGACCGGAACGAGCGGCGCACCCTGGCCGGGCTGCCGTCCCGGACCGAGGGCCTCATGATGCACCTGCCCGGCACGACCGTGCTGGACCGGCTGTCCTACCGCACCATCTTGTTCGCGTTCCCGGTCTGGACCTTCGGGATCATGGCCGGTGCCATCTGGGCCGATCACGCCTGGGGCCGTTACTGGGGCTGGGACCCGAAGGAGACCTGGTCGTTCATCACCTGGGTCGTCTACGCCGGATTCCTGCACGCCCGCGCCACCGCGGGCTGGCGCGGGCGCCGCGCGGCTTATATCCAGCTAGCGGGCTTCGGCTGCCTGATGTTCAACCTCATCGGCATCAACCTGTGGGTCACCGGCCTGCACTCTTACGCGGGCCTCAGCGGCTGATCCGGGCGCGGCGCAGATCCCTGGCGCGGCGCGCAACCCGCCCTGGGGGTGGCGGCGTGCGCGGCGCGCCCTGGGGTGGCGGCGTGCGCGGCGCGGCATTTACGCGGCCCGCGGAGGATGCCGTTCATGATCACGGGGGTTTTTCAGTCACAGTGACTGAAAAACCCCCGTGATCATGAAAGCGGGGGATGGCGCGGGGGATGGCGCGGGGCCTGGGGTGCTGGGGGCGCGGGGTTGCGCGGGGTAGCTGGGGGCGGCGGGTCGGGCTTAGCGGTCGTCGCGGGGCTTGCGGATCCTGCGCTCCAGTTCCAGCAGGAACTCGGGGTCGTCGTCTGGGCCGAGCGGGCGGGCCTGGCGCAGGCCATAGCGGGCGGCCTGCAGTGTCTCCTCCAGGTCCAGGCCCATCGCGCGGCCGGCCGGATGCCGCCGGAATGCCTCGGCTGGCCCTATGCCCAGGCTGGCGGGCGCACGGCGCGGTCGCAACGGCATGCGCCGCGGCCGCCCGGCGATCAGCCACGCCGCGCAGCCGAAGACCGAGAACACGATGATGATCAGCAGCCATATCCGCTGGGACGCGGTACGGATCGCCCAGGGCGGCGACATCGCGACGTCGATAGCACACGGCACGACGAAACCCACTGTAAATAGGGCAAAAAGTACACAAGCTAGCACCATGGCGGCAGTTTAGCTGCTAGTCAGCCACGTTCGTGGTGTATTGCGGCAGTCCGTCTTGCTCATGATGGCTGACCATAATTACCGCCGGTCCGTGACGGCAGATGACGACCGGGGTTATACCGGCATACCCTGGCGACTTCAGCGACCCCAGGGAGTGCGTGCGATGCGGCTCAGGTTATTCGGCCGGAAGCGGCGCGCTCGCAAGCGTGCGGCAGCAGGCGGCGGGGTACCGGCCCAGACTGACCTGGGGCTGCGTCCGCCGGTACCGGTCGGCAGTCACCGGCGGACCGGTCAGTTCCGTGCGCCCGGACGCGACTGGCTCAACCTAGGTGAGCGACCCGAGTCCAGTGACCGCCCGGGCCCTGGCGGTGGCGCGGGCCCCGATTCCGGCCCGGCTGCCAGCCCGCGGCTAGCTAGCGGTACCCGTCCAGGTTCCGGCCCCGGCCCGGGCCCCGAGGTCCAGCCGGCGGTCGGCGGGACCGGTTCGCCTCCGTGGGGAGCCCGGCAGACCTGGGCGGATAACCCGGCCCGGCAGGCCGCCGGTCGGCCCGCGGCTCCGGGCGCCGGCCAGGGCCATCTGGCTGGCTCGTTGTCTCCCGGCCATCGCGTCAGTGGACGACAGCCCAGGCCGGACGGCCTGGTTCCGCCGCAGCGAGCCGGCGGCGGCGGACGCGCGCAGACGGGTAACGGCGGCGCGGTCGCCCCGCCTGGTGCGCCCGGGCCGGATGCGGTCCGGCCGGGGCCGAACGGGGCCGAGCACCGGCGGTGGGGGCTTGCCCGGGTGGCTATCCGCACCGCCGCCGCTCAGGCTGACACCCGGCACGCCGCCGCCACGTCCGCGACCGTGCGGACGGCGTCCAAGGCTCCGGCGGGACTTCCGTGGTACGAGATCGCCCAGGGTAACCGGACGGTGGCCGGCTGGCGGGACTGCGGCAGCCTTGAGTCGGTCCTGCACCGGGAGTTTGCCGATGGCGCGCCACCGCCGGAGGCCGTGACCGCCATCGACCGACTGGCGGACCTGCCCCGGCTGATCAAGGACCGGCTGGCGGCTGGCCTGGATGCGATTCATGTCGGCGGGGGCGGCGTACCCGACCTGGATGACATGGGCAGGCTGAGCGGCGTCCCGCTGCCGTCCGGGCGGGCGACCTGGGATGCCTGCGCGGGGGCCTACGGCGAGCGGAAGATCGTGGTCGGGTCGCGGCCGTCGCCGACGCCAGATGTCATGTGCCATGAAGTGGGACACGCGCTTGATGACATCGACGGCCCCGCCGGGCACTGGCAGTCAGACTCGGACGAGTTCTGTGCGCTCTACGACCAGTGCCTGCCGCATTTGGTGAGTAACCTTCATCGACAGCGAGGGATTCTCGGCCGCAGGGAATTCTTCGCCGACGCGTTCGCGGCCATCGCATCCAGGCAGCGGCCCGCCCTCGTCGATATGCTCGGCGGGGATACCAGGGCCGCGCTGAACGTGATGCTCTATTTCAACGTGCGCTACGGCATCTGATGGAGCGGGCAGACGAGCGATGTACGTAATACGGCAATCCAATGGCAACCTGCTGGTTCCCGACTCCGCGGTCGCCGATGACGGCCAGCTCATCAGCGAGGCCTACGTCGAGATCGGCCCGGAGGACGCCGACTATGCGCGGCTCGCGGCCGAGGCGCTGACGCAGGATGAGTACGACGAGCGGCGTCGGCGCTGGCAGGAGGGGGACGAGCCGCTCCGGCGCGAGTTCCTCGACTTCCTGGCCCGGCGCGGCGGCGAGGGCTCACCGCCTGACCCGGCCGACGGCGGCCCTTAGCGCAACCACGGTGCCTGCTTAATGGCGGTGCCTGTTAACCAACGGTGCAACGGTGCCTGTCTCGGCTGCGAAGCGCGAGCCGTGGTCTGCGGAGCGCGGCCAGCGGGCGCGTCACACCGCGGTCTCTGCGGTGCCGGAATCTACGTCGAGCAGCGCCCGGACCTCAGACTCGCGGAACCTCCGGTGGCCGCCCGGGGTACGGATACTGCTAATGCGTCCGGAAGCCGCCCAGCGAGTGACCGTCTTGGGGTCGACTCGAAAGAGGGCAGCCACCTCTCCCGGTGTAAGCAGGCGCTCACTGTTACCTTCCATCTGGGCCCCTCCTGGATCTCCCGTATGGCTGTCCCAAGTGTGGCAGAAGATAGCGACAAGCAGCGTTTTTATCCCTAGATTCCGTAAAATCGGTTCTGATGAATCTTGTGGCGCCCTGGTGGTCTATGGGCCGGCCCAGCACCGGAAGCGACCGTGTCTTGTGGGACAGGTGTGACCATGGGGACATTTGTGGCGTGGGGGGTTTCAGGCGCTGACGGGACTGGTATGCGAGCCCGCCGGGTCGGCCCGGTCCGGAGCGCAATAAGCTGGACGGCATTATGCGCGCCACCTTGTCGTACACCGTGCTGCGGCTGGCCATCTTCGTTGTCGCGCTCGGCCTGCTCTACCTGGCCGGAGCCCGCGGGATACTGCTGCTGGTCCTCGCGGCCGTTATCAGTGCCGTCACCAGCCTCGTCCTGCTGGCCCGTCAGCGTGAGGCCATGGCCGGCTCGATCTCCCGCCGGGTCACCGGCGTTCGCGAGCAACTCGACGAGGGCACCAAGGCGGAAGACGTCGATTAGGCGCCCGCCCGGCCCGTGCGTCAGGATCGGCCCGTGCGTCAGGCCCGTGCGTCAGGATCGGTCGGCCGCCAGCCAGCCGCCGGAAGTCAGCAGGCGCAACACGGCGGCCACGGCCTCCTGCTCGGTCAGCAGCGACGTGTCGATCACCAGGTCGGCGTCGTGTGGCTCCTCATAAGGGTCAGAGACCCCCGTGAACTGGCCGATCAGGCCCGCCCGGGCCTTGGCGTACAGGCCCTTCCGGTCGCGGGTCTCACACACCTCCACGGGCGTCGCGACATGGATCAGCAGGAAGTCGCCTACCTCGCTGACCATCTCCCGGACCCGCGCCCGCGCGCGGGCGAACGGCGCGATCGGGGCGCAGATCGCGATGCCGCCATGGCGGGCGATCTCGGCCGCGACAAAGCCGATCCGCGCGATGTTGAGGTCCCGGTCCTCGCGGGAGAACGTCAGGCCCGCCGAGAGCAGGTGCCGGACGAGGTCGCCGTCCAGCAGCGTGACGCGCCGGTCGCCGCGTTCAGTGAGGACGTCGCGCAGATCCCGGGCGATGGTGGACTTACCCGAGCCCGAGAGCCCGGTGAGGAACAGCACGAAGCCGCGGGCCGACCGCGGCGGCCGGGCGCGTCGCAGTTCGCGCGCCACCGCGGGCGGGGTGAACCACTCGGGCACCGGCGCGCCGGCGTCCAGCAGGTCGCCGAGCTGGTCAGCGGATAGGTCCTCCTGCTCGGCGCCGGCCTCGATCAGGGCGAGCGGCCGCCATACCTCCGCGCGCGGGTCATAGGCCCAGTCGCCCGACGGCAACACCAGGATCGGTGCGCCCGGAAGCTGGTACCCGCCGGCCACCGTGGACAGGCCCGTTAGCGCCCCGGTATCGGCCATCAGGTGCGTGGCGCCGTACGCGGCAGCGATCCGGGCCCGGATGGCGAGCTCCCGGATCTGGCTCGTGGCCGCCGGCATCCCGGCGCGCTCGCGCGGCGCGAGTGGGACCGGAATGACCCGCGAGTCGGCCGGCAGGCTGGCCGCGGCGGCGAGCGTGGCTCGCACCAGTGCCTCCGGCCTGGTCACCACTTCGGCCGGGCCGGCGACAAGAGGCAGCACGAGCAGTCGCGCCTTGAGCTGCCCGGCCAGGTGCCGGAGCTGCCCGATCTGGCGGCGGTGCAGCGGCCCGCGGCCCGCCCAGGCCAGCACGGGGCCATCGGGAGCCTGCGCCTTCGCCACGGCCGGGGTCTGCATCAGCCGCCGGAACGGGCCATGCTCAGGAACGCGCCGCGCGGTGACCGGGCCGGCCAGCCGGACCAGTCCCGAGTCGGCGGAGCCCGGCCGGCCGGGCAGCCCATCCAGTGAGCCGGCCCCCGCGCCAGCTCCCGGCCCGGGCCCGGCGGGCAGCGGGGTCTGTTCCGTTATGAGCAGCACCGCCAGCGGCGTGCCCTCCGGATCGGTGAGGGCCAGGTGGCCGGCGTCCGCCGAGATCGCGTCAGCCGGGATATCCAGGGTCACCGGTACCGGGAACGGCGTGCCGTCAGCCAGCTGCCAGGACTCGGTAACGGCGGCCACATCGGCGGCCGTCATGTACCCGGCGAGTGGCGCGAACGCGCCCGACAGCAGCAGCTCCAGATCGGCCAGCTGCGCCTTGCTGAGCATCCACGTGGGCATCGCGGCGAGGTCACCGCCCGGGCCGGTCGCGGGCTCGTCGGTCGGCCCGGTCGACGAATCAGCCTGGGCTTGCGCAGTCACGTGAATTCTCCGTCCACCCCGCGCCCGAACGCGGCGCACCATTACGCTTCCGGTACTCGTCCAGATGTCAACGGCTCGGCCCGCAACGGGGCTGCTGCCATGACGGCCTGCTCTGGTCCTGCTCGTTCCGGTTCTGCTTGATCGGCAGGTTCCCGCGGCCGGGCCGCCTGCGGGAACTTGCCAGTCGGCCGTGATTCCCCAGTCGGCCGCAATTCTCAGTCCGCCACGCCTGTCAGGCAACCACGAGGCTACACGCGAGCGGGAGGTGGCTTACAGCACGCGAGCGAACCTATCTTCCGGCTTGCGGATGACATAGCAAAGCTCATCGTGCGCCGCAGTCAGCCGGCCGCGGGTGGCCCCGGCCACCAGCTTGCGGGCAACGCGAATGACTGGCCGTCGGCGGCGGCTGTCGAGCCTGCTGCGGGCTTCCCGGCGGGAGATCACCAGGCCGTGCCGGGCCGCGAACAGCTGGATCCCGCGGGCGGAAGTCAGCTGCTCGTAGGCGGCGGGGTAGGGGCCGGGCTCGCCGGGTCGCAGGCTCTGCCAGGCCAGCCTGCGAAGCGAGCGCGGCAGCACGCGGTCCAGGAAGCCCGCCGCGGTCTCCCGGTCGGCAGTCCGCAGCAGCAGCAGGCCGCCGGGCCGCAGCGCGTCCACGAGGCGGCTCAGCACTATCTCGGCGTGACTGATCCGGTCGAGCAGGCAGCAGTGCACGATGTCGGCGGAGCGCGGCAGCAGGGGCACGGCCCGCAGTTCGCCGAGCACCGCCGAGCGCAGGTCCGGCCGGCCGGCCACGGCCGCCCTGGTGACCTCGTTGTCGTCGTCCAGCATCGTGAGGGTCACGTCGCTGCCGCTCGCGCGCAGGGTGCCGAGATCCAGGTCGCCGCCGGCCGTGGCGCAGCCCGCCTGCAGGATCAC
>Ga0307373_10012928_pt1 | contig 11767 bp, 11 predicted proteins | sample OX2MG_FD_202534 | JGI IMG/M metagenome (GOLD analysis project Ga0307373, IMG submission 202534) | Soil microbial communities from Risofladan, Vaasa, Finland - OX-2 | ecosystem: Environmental > Terrestrial > Soil > Coastal area > Acid sulfate soil | place: Finland: Risofladan, Vaasa | collected...
GGCGAGATCGGCCAGTCATGGAGAGGGCGCGAAAAGATAAACAGTCTGGCCATACTGCCATAACCTTCGCAAGTTGCTGAAAAAGCATTATATCAATTTTTGCCGATTTAAAGATGGGACGAAAACTTTCATTTTTCAAAAACGAACCGGAGAAGTTATTGATAACAAAGAACCGCTCTGAAAAACGAACCGGAAAAACGGCAAAGCGAACCGAAAAACGAAGCGGGCCATGTTATTGAAAATAAATGACAGGCCAAAAAACGAACCGGAAACGAACCCAAAGCGAACCAGGAATAATGCACTCCTATGTAGCCTATGACTCAGGGCTCCTTCGCTGGCCAACGGACCTGCCGTCCGGCCACTCTGTGGGATCAAATCCTTGAGGAACAATTGACACCTGCGGCGCCATTGGGCACTCTTAAACATTGTGCCGTCGTCTTCAATGGCTCAACGGCCCGTCCGCGGCAATAGATTAAGCGGAGATCCATTCCAACCCCCATGAAGATTCGTCCTCATATCGAGATCAGCGTGATGGGCCGGAAGGTGCAACTGGGCGCGCGCACCGTTATCATGGGAGTGCTGAACGCCACGCCGGACTCCTTCTCCGACGGCGGCCGCTACCTCGATCCGGCTGCGGCCATCGCCCGCGGAGTTGAGATGGCGCGCAGCGGGGCCGGCTGGATTGACGTGGGCGGAGAATCGACGCGCCCGGGCTCGCGTCCGGTTTCCGCTGAAGAGGAAGCCGCGCGCGTGCTTCCCATCATCAGAGGGCTTCGCCGCAAGCTGCGCTCCATCCCCATTTCCATTGACACCACCAAAGCTTCCGTCGCCGAGCGGGCGGTGGAGGCGGGCGCCGCCATTCTGAACGACATCAGCGGGTTGCGCTTTGACCCGCGCATGGCGGAAGTGGCGCGGCGAAGCGGCGCTCCGCTGATTCTGATGCACCTGCGGGGGCGTCCGCTGGATATGCAACAGAGGCCGTTTGCGCGGTCCATCTGGCGCTCGGTTGAAGAAGGTCTGGCACGGTCCATCGAGCGCGCACTTGCCGGCGGCGTTCGCCGCTCCCAACTGATTCTCGATCCCGGCCTGGGCTTCGGGAAATCGCGGGCCCAGAACTTTGAAATCCTGGCTCATCTCGACCGGCTGCAGGGCTTCAAGCTGCCCATCCTCGCCGGAAGTTCGAGGAAGTCGTTTGTGCGGGCTGTCGCCAGCGGCGAAGGACTCACGGCGGAGCCGATAGCGAAAGCCCGCCGCGCCCGCAGCGCATCCGCTGCCGATAACGCGCCACCGTCATTTCTGCAGTTTGGCGACGCCGCCGCCGTGGCCGCCGCCATCCTGAACGGCGCACACATCGTCCGTGTGCACGACGTGGAGCAGATCGTGCCCGCGGTGCGAATCGCAGATGCCATCGCGATGGCCGCCGGCCGCGGCGCCTCACGAAGTTCCTGATTGCTTGTTGGAATGTTTGGGTTGGCCGTTTGGAAAGCCCAGCGAGGTAGCGCCGCACGCTTTGCGGAAGATGGAAGCCGCCGTCAGTGTCCAGGCGGCGGCTGGAATTCCAGGCCGAAGGGAATTCTCAGGCCGTTCTCGACCGCGCGCATGGCCTCGGGATAGTGGCCGGCGGTAAGAGAGGCGGCGCGGTACTGAGCAAGAGCCTTGTTGCGGCTGCCGCTGATGTCGTCCAGCCGACCCAGGTAAATGTGGGACCAGGTCACCAGGCGGAGATTATGTGCGGCGCTGAGAGTCTCTTCAAAATACTTGCGGGCGAGGTCCGGTTTGCGCGTATTGCTGGCCACCACGGCCAAGCCGAACAAGGCGCGTTCGTTTTGCGGGCTCTTCTTGAGCACCTGCTCAAAGGCCGTCTGAGCGGCTTCGTAATCCCCGGCGTAAATGGCGTTGTCACCCTGGTCAAGCAACCGTTCCGCCTCCGACAGTTCAGGGGCCACGGCAGCCGGGGCCGGCGGCTGGGTAAAATGAACTTTGGCCAGATCCTTCTCTTCCTTGGCGGGATTGATGCCCTCAATCATCTGCTGGTAATAGACGTTCATCGAAGCGTCCTGCTTCTCGAATTGTTCCAGAGCGCTGTAGAAGTAGGGCACCAGGATGAGCCCGGAAGCCGTCATCTGCTGGACTTGTTTTGTTGCCTCCGCCTCCGGCACTTTATCCATCCGCAGTTCGATGGAGCGGATCAGGCACTCGGTCACCAGCAGGGAGAAATCCTCTTTGAAGTCGCTCGAGAGCGCCGGAGCTTTCCTGGCCACCGCCTCCAGCGCGATGGCGTGGTGGATTTCCGGACCATACTTGACCGCCATCGGGTCCAGCAGAAAATGAAGATACTGATGGCGGATGTCGTGGATCCTGAGCTTTTTGGAAGGCGTGATGACCAGATAGTAATTCAATCCATAGATGCGCGCCTGAACCTGGTTGGGCGCTCCGAGAAGGTCCAGAAAGATGGTGTAGGTCCGGCCCAGGTAAGCCCCGGCCGGAAAACGCAGATAAGCGTCCGTCAGCTCAATGCTCCTGCGAACCGGAGGGCTGTAACGCTCGATGGCCGATTGACCGTCAATCGAGGCGCGCGCCCAGAGGTCAACCAGGTCCGCCTGCTTGTAAAAAACCTTCAGCAACGGAACCAGGTCGGCTACGTTCCGGGCGTCCGGCGGAAGATCGGCTTGGTCGACTGTAAATTTGAAGTCGGGAGGCGGTCCCAGCAGCAAGGCCAGGGAGATATACTGCCCCAAATTCCCACCGGGGTCGCCGGCAATCTTGTGGGCTTCGTAAAACTTCCTGATATCGGAAAGGACAGGAATCTGCTTGCCGGCAAGGTCCGCCCGAAGCGCTTCGCGCGTCCTGTCGCCCGTATCAATCCCCGATCCGGTGTCATAGCCCGCATCGTTGAGGGCCGCAAGCACGCAGAAAAGCTGCTCGCTGGATTGGACCAGAACCTTCCCCTCCTGCGCCCAGGAAGCGAGCGGCGACAGGAACATAGCAAGCAGGAGAACGCCGCAGGCGCGGTCGGCGCGCCGGATGGGGCTTCCCCGGCCGGGCATGCCTGAGCTTCGGATTACGTTGCAGAAGGAATTCCAGAATGAAGAGAGCAAGCCGGCTAACCTCGGACCGTAATTCTTCGGAATGAAAGGACCACCCGGCCGCTTGTGGGCTGGCCAAAGGACGTTGCGGGCTGGAACAGGCTGAAATACATCATGCGATCAAGCCGCCGCATCAGCACGGGCGAACGCTGCCCGGAAAGAACCCTGTACGATGTAACCTGACCCTGGGCATTGACATAGGTTACCAGCACCAGGGGTTGGGTTCCCATATCAAAATTCATCGGAGCCAGTTCCTGGACGCGCGGCGGGGTAGCAAGACCCACGGGAACGTCAGGGATATTGCTGACCCGGGGTGTGCCCGCCCCCAACATCAGGACAATGCAAATCAAGGCGACGAAGGCTCCCGCGACGGAGGGAAGCAAAACGGGCCGGAACATGTTTTCCAGGTGAACCCTGACACGCTGAAGAGCGTTCCGGTGCAACTCCTGCGACACCTGCACGCGCAATCGCAAGGCCAGGTGCGGCGTAACTTGTTTCCGTGACAGATGGTGCAGCTCTGTTTGCAGGGTCTGATACCGTTCGAGCTCTGCGGTGCAGGAAACACAGTGCGCCAGATGGTAACGGATCGAGTGGACCGCTTCCGCCCGGCAAGCCCCGTCTAGATAGTCCGAAAAGTGGCTGCGAATTTCCGAGCAAGATTCAAATATCATATCGACCTGCTCAATCGGACGGCGAGTCTACGCTTCAGCGCTTCCCGCCCTCGTCGCAAGCGTGACTTGACCGTCCCTTCGGCAATTCCAAGAACCTCGGCTATTTCCTCGTAGCTGAGGCCTTCAATTTCTCTCAGCACTACAACCGCTCGATAAGGCTCCGAGAGACTTGCGAGCGCGCTCTTGACCTCTGCCTGGCATTCCGCCTGCTCGTAAACGCGGTAGGGAGTCTCCCTTTCATCCCCGCAGATGGCGGATTGCACGCTTAAGTGCAAGGACTCATCGTCCATCGAGAAAGGTTCATGGTGCAGGCGCCGCCGCCAGCTCCTGCGATGGTTGGACGCTTCATGGACGGCGATGCGGTAAACCCAGGTTTTCAGGCTGCTTCTCTGGTTGAACTGGCGGATGCCGCGAAGAATCTTGAGGAAAACGTTCTGAAGGACGTCAGCGGCTTCGCCCTGATCAGCAACCATGTGGAAAATCAGGTTAAACAGCGGGTTCTGATAAACGGCCAGGAGGTAGGCAAACGCATCCTCCGAGCCCGCTTTCAATTCTGCCACCAGCGCGGCTTCGTCGCTGACAGCAGAGACCGTTTGATCGAGAGCAACACCCATTGAACGTACAGTATCCACTACACCCCCACGATAACAGTTTCTCCCCGTCCCGGCAAGGCGAAGACAGCGTCCACCCTGATCGATGAGCCCATTGGCAGGCGCTCAAAGTAAGGGAAAGCTCATCCTTCCAAAGCGATCCGAACGGAATCTCAGAAGCCGGCGAACACAGCGGGCCGGAACAGGACGGAGCCGATCAGTCGCCTCTTAAGGAAGTAGTTAGACTGGAGATCGCATGTGCCGGACGGTTTCCAGGCGGCACACGGCCCGGCGCAAATCTTCGCGCGCTTTCTCGAGATCAGCTTCAGGCTCCGAATGAGTCTTCAAATATTCCTCGGCTTGCTGCCGGTCGCGTTCAGCCTGCTCGGCATCAATGTCTTCCGCCCGCTCTGCCGTCTCTGCCAGAACGATTACACGATCAGGAAGGACCTCGGCGAACCCCGAAAAGATCGCGACATAACGCTCATTGGTGTTCTGGCGGTACGTCAGGGTTCCGGGCTGAAGCTCGGTCAGGAGCGGAGCGTGCCCAGGCAGGACACCCAGGTATCCGTCCTTTCCGGGAATGGACACCTCATCCACTTCCTCTTCGGCGACTTCGCGCTCCGGAGTAACAATCTGCAATTGGATGTATGCGGGAAACGTATCAGCCATAATCCTTATTCCTGAGAAACCCGGAACCTCCAGGGTCCGCTACTGCGCTTTGAGCTTCTCGGCTTTTTCAAGCGCCTCTTCGATGGTGCCCACCATATAGAAGGCCTGCTCGGGAATGTCGTCATGCTGACCTGCAACAACTTCTTTGAACCCGCGGATCGTATCCTCCAGCTTGACGTATCGTCCCTCCAGGCCGGTGAATTGCTGGGCCACAAAAAAAGGCTGCGAGAGGAATCTCTGGATTTTGCGGGCGCGGGCCACGGTCAGCTTGTCTTCTTCGGAAAGTTCATCCATGCCCAGAATGGCGATGATGTCCTGAAGGTCTTTATATTTTTGCAGAATCGCCTTCACGGAACGCGCAACATTGTAATGCTCCTGGCCCAGGATGCGAGGATCAAGAATCCGGGAAGTGGATTCCAGCGGATCCACAGCAGGATAAATGCCGATCTCGGTCAACTGGCGCGAAAGGACGGTTGTGGCGTCCAGATGCGAAAAGGCCGTTGCAGGCGCGGGGTCCGTCGGGTCATCGGCGGGAACGTAGATGGCCTGGACCGAGGTAATGGATCCCTTCTTGGTGGAGGTGATCCGCTCCTGAAGTTCACCCATTTCAGTGGAAAGATTCGGCTGGTAGCCGACGGCGGACGGCATCCGGCCCAGCAAAGCTGAAACCTCGGACCCGGCCTGGGTGAAGCGGAAGATGTTATCGATAAAGAGCAGCACATCCTGGCCGGCGACGTCCCGGAAATATTCGGCCACGGTCAGCCCCGTCAATCCCACGCGGAGGCGCGCGCCCGGGGGTTCGGTCATCTGTCCGTAGATCAGCGCGGCCTTCGATTTTTCACAATCTCCGGGATGGATGACGCCGGATTCGGTCATCTCCAGCAAAAGATCGTTGCCCTCGCGAGTGCGCTCGCCGACGCCGGCAAAGACGGAAACTCCGCCGTGCTTCATGGCAACGTTGTTGATCAGCTCCATAATGATGACGGTTTTGCCCACCCCTGCTCCGCCGAACAGGCCCGTCTTGCCGCCTTTGACATAGGGTTCGAGCAGGTCCACCACCTTGAGCCCCGTCTCAAACATTTCGGACTCGGTGTTCTGGTCTTCGAGCGAGGGCGCGTGGCGGTGGATCGGAAAGGAAATATCGGAATTGATGGGTCCCAGGTTATCGACAGGCTCCCCGATGACGTTCATCACCCGTCCCAGCGTGGCTTTGCCCACGGGCGTCATGATCGGCTGTCCGCTGTCGATGACCTTCATCCCCCGCACCATGCCATCCGTGGGTGACATGGCGACGCACTTCACGCGGCTTTCGCCCACCTGCTGTTCGACCTCGACAATCACGTTGATCGGCTCGGGAACATCGAATCCATCCGAGACAACCCGAAGGGCGTTGTAAATGGGAGGAAGTTCGTTCTCTTCGAACGCCGCCACCACAACAGGCCCGATGATTTCCACAACTTTCCCAATCTTTCCCTGCGTCATAATTCTCCCTTGGGCGCTCGATCGTTCCCCAGCCAATGCTCTCCGCAGAGGCCATGCGCCTCGATGCCTTAGTATTCCAAAGCCTGCGCCCCGCTCACGATCTCAATAATTTCCCTGGTGATTCCGGCCTGGCGGATCCGATTCAGTTTCAGCTTGAGCGATTCAATCAACTCGTCGGCGTTATTGGTGGCGGAATCCATCGCCGTCATTCGCGCCGCATACTCGGCAGCCTGCGACTCCAGCAAAGCCCGGAAAACCTGCACTTCGACATAACGGGGCAGCAGGCTCTTCAAAATCTCGGCCGGCGGCTGCTCATAGATGTAGTCCGCCAGGAATTCGCCTGGCGGCGGTACGAGCGGATCAATCGGAAGGTATCGCTCCACTTTCACGTTCTGGGTCATCACGGATTTGAATTCGTTATAAACAAAATCAACCGCATCCACCGATTCCCCGGTGTAAAGCTCGATCACCCTATCCGCCAGGTCTTTTGCGTGTGAAAACTCCAGTTGCCTGAAGATGTCCACGTACTCCGCCGCAATCTTGACCGGATACCTGCGAAAGAAGTTGCGAGCCTTGCGGCCCACGGTGACCAGCGATACCTTGTCTCCGCCGCGTTCCTGAAGGTATTGCTGCGCCGTGCGAAGCAGGTTGGCGTTAAAAGCGCCGCACAATCCGCGGTCCGCCGTGACAACCACCAGCAGGGTCTTGCGCTCCGGGCGCCGTGCCAGCAGCGGATGTTCCCGCTGTTCAAGGCGGGCGGCAAGGCTTTCAAGCAGCGCCATCATCTGGTTGGCGTAAGGGCGCGCGTTAAAGATCCGTTCCTGGGAACGCCGCAGCCTGGAAGCAGCAACCACCTTCATGGCACGAGTAATCTGCTTCGTATTTTTAACCGAGCCGATGCGGCGCCGGATGTCCCGTAAGGTTGCCAATTTCCTCTTGCCTCAAACTTTCGCGGCTTCGCGGTCTGCCTTGAATTTCTTCCGGTATTCCTCAAGCACCTTTTTGATTTCGGAACGCAGTGAGTCATCAAGCTGCTTCTTCTCGATGATTTTTCTTCCGAGCGCCGGGTAAGAAGAATCCAGAAACTCATAGAGCCCGGCTTCGAATGGCCGGCATTCTTCCACTTCCAGATCATCCAGAAAACCCTGAGTGCCGGCAAGAACTACAATGATCTGCTTTTCGACGGGCAAGGGCGAATATTGGTCCTGTTTAAGGATTTCGGTCAGCCGGCGCCCTCGCCTGAGCTGCGCCTGCGTCGCACGGTCCAGGTCACTGCCGAATTGTTCAAAGGCCGCCAGTTCGCGGTATTGCGCAAGGTCCAGCCGCAACGTTCCGGCCACCTGCTTCATGGCCTTGATCTGTGCGTTGCCGCCGACCCGCGAGACCGACAGTCCCACATTGATGGCAGGACGAATACCGCTGTTGAACAGGTCGGCTTCAAGGTAGATCTGGCCATCGGTGATCGAAATCACATTCGTGGGAATATAAGCGGAGATATCGCCCGCTTGCGTTTCAATAATCGGCAGCGCGGTCAAGGACCCGGCGCCCCGCTCCTTGTTCAACTTGGCGGCGCGCTCCAGCAGCCGCGAATGAAGGTAGAACACATCACCGGGGTACGCCTCGCGCCCGGGAGGCCGGCGCAGCAGCAGGGAAATCTCCCGATAAGCAACAGCGTGCTTGGAAAGGTCATCGTAAATCACCAGGGCGTGCCCGCCCCGGTCGCGGAAGTACTCGCCGATGGCGCATCCCGAATAGGGGGCCAGGTATTGCATGGATGCGGGGTCGGTGGAACTGGCCTGGACGATGATCGTGTATTTCATGGCGTCGTGCTGTTCGAGGGTCTTCATGACCTGCGCGATCGTCGAACGCCTCTGGCCAATCGCAACGTAAATACAGACGACGTCACCGCCACGCTGGTTGAGAATGGTGTCAATCCCGATCGCGGTTTTGCCGGTCTGCCGGTCGCCAATAATCAGTTCCCGCTGGCCGCGCCCGATGGGGATCATGGTATCGATGCCCTTCAAGCCCGTTTGCAACGGCTCACGCACGGGCTGCCGGTCAACCACGCCGGGAGCCAGCGTCTCAAGAGGATTGAATTCCTGGGTGGCAATGGGTCCCTTGCCGTCGGCGGGCTGGCCCAGCGCGTCCACAACGCGGCCGATCAGGGACTCGCCCACCGGAACCGACATAATGCGCTTGGTCCGCTTGACCACATCGCCTTCCTGAATCTTGGCGTAATCCCCAAGCAGCACCGCACTGACCTGGTCTTCTTCCAGGTTCAGGGCCAGGCCCGAGACGCCATGGGGAAGTTCAAGCAGCTCGGTCGCCATGACGTTCTCAAGCCCGTGAATGCGCGCCACACCGTCTCCCACGGACATGACGGTACCCACTTCGCTGACACTCACGGTACGGTCAAAGTTTTCGATCTGCTCGCGCAGGATTTCAGTAATTTCGTCTGGTTTAATTTTTGCCATGTCACTTTACTTTCGACCGCCCCAAAGCCTCAGATCTCCTCGGTAGCGAATCCGGATGTGCCTGCAATCAGGCCTTTCTCATTTTCAATTCTATCGTTAAGCAGGACACTGAAGATACATGCCATGCTAAAAAACCGAAGGCAAGGAAGAAGCTTTCCGGAGACAGTTCCCCTTCCAAGGCGATGCTTCACTTTACTGTGAATATTGAAATCGATAAAGGGCTTTTTACTTTTCGGCTAAGTTGATATCAACTGCCCACGAAGGCGCTCCAGGTATCCCTGGGCTGACCCGTCATAAATCGTGCTGCCAACCCGAGCCTGTACTCCTCCTAATAATTTCTCCTCGCGACGGAACTTCATTTCCACTTTCTTGCCGGTTAACTCGGAGAACTTTCCCCGAAGCGCTTCCTGTTCATCAGAAGTCAAATCCTGAGCGACGAGGACTTGCACCTCGATAATTCCCAGCCGCTCATTCGCAACCTTATGAAACGCCTGCAACACTTCCTCCAGCAACGCCATGCGGTAGTTCACCAGCAGAATCCGCAGAAAGTTCCCCGAGGTTGCAGACATCTGAAGCCGCTCCAGGATCGCATCCAGGACGTTTCGCTTCTGCTCCACCGGGATGGCCGGGCTCACCAGAACCTGGCGCAAATCGACGCTCTCCCGCCAGAGGGCGGCAAAATCCTCAAGTTCCCTTGTTGCTGCGCCAAAGTCGCCCTGCGGGCCCAAAACATCGGCAAGGGCTCGCGCGTACCGGCTGGCAATGGCCATCGACATAACTCACTTCCCTTTCGTCCCCATCCGCCCGGCGGAGTTCGCATCCTCCGGGCATCTCCGCCGCTTAGTTCCGTTTAATCTTTGAGCCTAGATCATCAAGGAAAAAGCTGACCAGCCGTTCGCGGCTCTCTTCGTCCATCCGCCGCCGGATCATGCCCCGCGCCTGATCGAGAGCTTGCTCCACCGCGTAATCTTTGATCTCAAGCTTGGCGGCGTTGGTCGCAGCCTGAATCTGCACTTTGGCAAGTTCTTCAATTCTGCGAGCTTCGTCGTCCGCCGCGTGCCGCATCCTCTCCCGCTCATCCGCAATCTCAGCTTCCGCCTGCTTCTTCAGCGCCTGGACTTCATCCTGAAGCCCAGCCAATTTCTTTTCTGCGTCAGCAAGCCTGGCTTGCGATTTCTCAAGGGCCTGGCGGCCTTCTTCCAGATTTTTTCGGATCGATTCCGAACGCTCGTTGAAAAACGCCTTGCCGCGCTTCCGATACAGATAAACGAAAAGCCCCGCAAGCAGGATGAAATTGATAATGTCAAAAATAAGTTCCCGGCTCATGCCTGGGCGCCTCCCGGCCCGCCCTCGGCTAAACGGGGAGCCAAAAGCGAATTTGCAACTTCCACGGCCAGCGATTCCACTGCGGCACGCAACTCAACCTTGGCAATGGCCGCTTCCTTCTCAAGATTGGCCTGGGCGTCTTTCACCATGGATTCTGCATGAGCGCGCGCCTTCTGGAGCTTGTCGTCACGCTCACCCAGGGCTTCCCGCCGGACCTCGTCACGATGTCGATAGATCGCCTGCCGGGCCGCCTGGATTGCCCGTTCGTACTCCCCCCATCGCTCCTCCGCTCTGGCCGCCTGCTGCCGGGCCTCAGCCAGAGCCCCGCTTGTGGCTTTGGCACGGGCGTCCAGAGTTTGAGAAAGAGGTTTAAAAAACAGGCGGTTGAGAAACGCCACCAGAAAGATGACAAAGACAACGGTCGGAATCGACTGGACAAGAAGATGCCCAAGCTGGTTCGCTATTTGGTCCATACGTGTCGGTCAGTCCCACAGATCGGAATTCCTGTGACTGTAAAAGACTAAAAATGTAGCATGCCCGTCTTCCCTATGTCAAGAAGAGCAAGATCCCGCTCGTCCGATGAACACCGGGACTCACTCATAGCGAACGAAGCCGGGATTCACCACGCCGTGCGGGTCGAATTTTCGCTTCCATTTCACCACATCGGCCCATTTCTCGCCGTAGTGGGCCTTCCATTGAGCGGCGTCAAAGGAGATCCATCCGGAAAGATAACGCTTCCCGCCCATCGTCGTGGACGCCTGGCTGGCCATGTTCAACCGGGGAAGCACCTCGTCAACAAAGCGATGAGGGAGAGCGGGCAGGATGCCAAAGCCCATCAGATACTCGCTTGCAGGGCGCATAAATAGGGGAACCGAAGAAGAGTTGCCGCGGGCCGGCCACAGCAGGATATGGCCTCCGGCAATCGCTTGCGGAGGCAGGTTCTTCAACACTTGCCCGATATAAAGCGAAGTGGTCTGCCACGGAAGCACGCACTCCATCCAGGGATGGGCATATTCCCAGAAACCTCCGCGTCTCCAGATGGCAAACAGGGCGTCGAGCCGCCCGTAGAAATCGATGATGTTCCCTTCTTCGGTGTGAACGTGTTTGTAAAACTTGAGCCCAGCCAGCTTTTCGTCGCTCGGGGCGGTGGACTTCCCATCAATTTCAATCGTGGCGTGCAGCGGAAAGAACCACTCAGCAAACGCCTGGCGAGTGTCGCCAACCTGTTTGAATCCCTGCGGACAGGGAACGCACCATGATTCGAGGAAATCGAACCTTTCGTCCGACATCACCGCCTTCAGGTCATCGAGAAGAACCGGCAGGTCGTCATAAAGCAGGTAGTACGAACGAAATCGCGGCAGGTGAGAACGAATCTTCAGGCTGGCGCCGGTGATGACGCCGAACTGGCCCATCCCCGCCCTGACGGCATCGAACAGCTCCTGGTTCTGCTGATTCGAGCAACGAAC
>Ga0307373_10012929_pt1 | contig 11764 bp, 11 predicted proteins | sample OX2MG_FD_202534 | JGI IMG/M metagenome (GOLD analysis project Ga0307373, IMG submission 202534) | Soil microbial communities from Risofladan, Vaasa, Finland - OX-2 | ecosystem: Environmental > Terrestrial > Soil > Coastal area > Acid sulfate soil | place: Finland: Risofladan, Vaasa | collected...
ACCTGGAACGTCACGAAGCGGGCCCAGGCCACGCGGGTCCGGCCCACCGGTTCGAGCGGTTGGCCCAGTTCAGCGCGTCTGCGGCGTCGTCGTCGGCCGATCACCTGGCCGATCCCGTGGTAGAGGCCCCAGGCCACGAACGTCCAGGCCGCCCCGTGCCAGAGACCCCCGATGAGCATGGTGACCAGGATGTTCATCGAGATCCTCCCCTCACTGCCGTGATTGCCCCCGAGCGGGATGTAGAGGTAGTCGCGCAGCCAGAACGAGAGGGTGATGTGCCAGCGCCGCCAGAAGTCCTGCAGGGAGATGGAGCTGTACGGTCGCCTGAAATTCTGGGGGAACTGGAAGCCCATCAACAGGGCGATGCCGATGGCGATGTCGGTGTAGCCGCTGAAGTCGGCGTAGATCTGGACGGCGTAACCGTAGACGGCGAACAGCACCTCGAGGGCCGAGTGCTGGCGGGGGTCGGCGAACACTGGATCGACGACGTACGTCGAGAGATACGACGAGAGCACCACCTTCTTGGCCAGGCCGGCCGCGATCAGCCAGCAGGCCTCCACGTAGTCGACGTGACGTTCGTCGCGGCGGCGACGGATCTGGGGAAGGAGCTCGGTCCCCCGCACGATGGGACCGGCCACCAGATGGGGGAAGAACGAGAGGTAGACCGCGGTGTCGATGGCCCGGGCCGGCTTCAGGACCCCCCGGTGGATGTCCACCACGTAGCTGATGGCCATGAAGGTGAAGAACGAGATGCCCACCGGAAGGGTGACGGCCAGGAGGGGGAGCGGCCGGCCCAGCCCCAAGAAGTGGAACGCGTTGTCCAGGTTGACGGCCAGGAACCCGTAGTACTTGAACCAGGCCAACAGCCCGATCAGGCCGGCCAGCGTGGTCCACAGGGTGGCACGGCGCCGGGCCCCCGATGCCCGGTGGATTGTTCGCCCTCCGACCTGGGCGATGGCCGTCGAAGCAGCCAGGAGGAAGATGAAACGCCAGTCCCACCAGGCGTAGAAGAAGTAGCTGGCCACGATCATGAACGCCTTCCACGGCCCGGGATGCGGGTTGAGCAGCCACTGCACCGTGTAGACCACGGCGAAGAAGATGGCGAAGTCGATCGTGGGAAAGAGCACGTGACCTCTCGGCAGTCGGACGGGGCTGGGCGAGGCGTGACGCGCGAGGCGTCCTAGGCTCGGAGATTACCCGTCCGGCTGTGTGCGGCCCGTGACCGGGTTGGGTCACATGATTCGGTGTCCACCGCCGGTGGACAGGCGTGCCCCGGACGGCGACCGAACGGGGCTGTCCGGGTCAGCTCCGGGACTTCAGCGCCTCGATCAGCTGCGGCAGGACCTTGTGGACGTCACCGACGATCCCGAGATCGGCCACCGAGAAGATGGGGGCGTCCCGGTCCTTGTTGATGGCCACGATGTTCTTGGAGTTCTTCATCCCCACCAGGTGCTGGGTGGCGCCCGAGATCCCGCACGCCACGTAGACGGTGGGCTTCACCGTCTTGCCGGTCTGCCCGACCTGGTGGGAGTACGGCACCCAGCCTGCGTCGACGATGGCACGGCTGGCGCCGGCCGCCCCCTTGAGGAGGGTGGCCAACTCCTCGATGAGGGCGTACTGGTCCTTCTCGCCCAGTCCCCTCCCGCCGGACACGACCACGTTGGCCTCGTCGAGCTTGGGACCGCTCCGCTCCTCCACATGGCGGGCCACGATCTTGGCGGCGGAGGTGGCCCCGGTGTCCGGCGGCGGCGCGGCCACGACGGCCGCCGGCGCCCCACCCGCGGGTTCGGCGGCGAAGGACTTGGCCCGGACCACGAAGATCTGCGGGCCGTCGCCGGTGAAGCGGGCGGAGAGCATCTGGCTGCCGCCGAAGACGGCGTGCTGGGACACCAGCCCACCGTCGACCGCGGTCAGGTCCACCACGTTGGTCAGGACCGGTCGGTCGAGCTTCACCGACAGCCGACCGGCGATGTCCCGACCGTCGTAGGTCGCCGGGAACAGGATGGCGTCGGGACCGGTGCCGGCCTGCACGGCGGCGGCGATGGCTGCCGCCACCGGTGCCCCGGGCAGGGCCCCGCCCAGGTCGCCCGCGTCGTGGACGGTGGTGGCACCGTGATCGCCGAGGGTGCCGGCCACCGAGGCCGTGGCGTCACCGTAGGCAACGGCCTCGACCGTGCCCGCCAACGCCCTGGCGGCGGTGAGGAGCTCGAGTGACGTGGTGATGGGGGCCCCGTCCGCAACTTCGGCGAGGACCCAGATCTTGTCGACGGACATGTGTGCTTGCTCTCCTACCGGCCCTAGAGGACCTTCAGCTGATCGAGGAATTCGATGACGCGTGTGTAGCCCTCACCCTCGTCGACGACGACCTCGCCGGCCGACCGGGCCTCGGCGTCGGCCACGTCGGTGACCTCCTGGCGGGCACCGGCCGATCCGACCTGGTCGGCGTCGATGCCCAGGTCCGCCACGGTGAGGACCTCCACCGGCTTCGACTTGGCCGCCATGATGCCCTTGAACGACGGGTAGCGCGGCTCGACCACCCCGGCGGTGACGGTGACCACGACCGGGAGCGGGCTCTCGACCTCGTCGTAGCCGGCCTCGGTCTGGCGCTCGACCTTGACCGCGTCGCCTGTGATCTCGACCTTCTTGGCGAAGGTGACCGAGGGGAGGCCGAGCAGCTCGGCCACCTGCACCGGTGTGGTGCCGGTGTACCCGTCGGTTGACTCGGTGGCCGCCAGGACCAGGTCCGGCTCGGCCCGCCTGATGGCGGCGGCCAACACCTTGGCCGTCCCGAGGGCATCGCTCCCGGCCAGGGAGTCGTCACTGATCAGGATGGCCTTCGCCGCACCCATGGCCAGGGCGGTCCGCAAACCGGAGGTCTCGCCGTTGGGTGCCATCGAGACCAGGGTGACCTCACCGCCCCCGGCGGCGTCGGCGAGCTGCAGGGCCATCTCCACGCCGTAGGCGTCGGAATCGTCCAGGATGAGTTTTCCCGCTCGGACAAGGTTCTTTGTCCCGGGATCCAAGGCGCCGGGAGCGGCCGGATCGGGGATCTGCTTCACACAGACAACGACGTTCATGGGCGTGCATTGTTGTTGAAATCCGGGCCTCCGACCAATCGGGCCGCGATCCCAGGTCAGGACCCACGGTCCCCCGGTCTCCGCTTCCGGCTCGATGCCGGCGGGAACCGGGCCCGCGTCCGTCCCGCTCAGGCCCGGCCGAGGGCCGACAGCGCCAGCGGCACGTCGTCGGTGATCACCGTGTCCACCCCGAGCCCCGCCATCGCCCCCACCTGGGACCGGTCGTCGACCGTCCAGACCGCCAACGACAGCCCGGCGCGCCGGGCATCGGCCACCAGGGCCGCGCTGACCAGGGAGACGTGGGGATGCAGGGCCCGACATCCGTGCTCGACGGCGTGCTGCACCCCGACGGCAGGATCGAACCACGAGGCCAGCAGCAGCCCGGTGGACAGCTCGGGACGGTCCTGTCGCACGGCGTCGAGGGAGCCCGGCCAGAAGGACGAGACCACCACGGTGGTCGCCCGTCCGGTGGTCGCCACCAGTTCGGCCACGGCCCGGGCCATCCGCTCGTCGGGGTCGAACCCCGGCTCCACGGGGAGGTTCTTGAGCTCGATGTTCACATCGAGTCCCTCGCAGGCCTCCAGAGCGTCCGTCAGGCGGGGCACCCAGCCCGGGAGCTGGTCGGAGTGCAGTTCGTGGATGGGCCCGACCCCGAGGATCCCCGGGCCGTGGTGGACGGCGAGGGCCCCGTCCACCGTCCGCCGTACGTCCAGTTCGACCCCTTCGGCGCCCAGCCGGCGGGCCCGGAAGAAGGCGTCGAGCGTGTTCTCGCGCACCCCGGTGGCCGGGTCCGGACTGCCTCGGTGGGCATGGACAGCCGGTACCGTCATCGCTCCGGGCCCTCCTCGGGGTGGCCGTCACCGGGACTGGGCGTTCGGGCGGGAACGGGCTCGCGTTGGAACCAGAACCGGTTGCACCCCCGAGTGCCGGTGATTACTCTAGTGAACGAAACCTGAACGCCCGGTGACAGCTTGGCGCCGAGCTATGTGAAACGAATCACAAACAGGAGATCTCGGGAACGGGAGCGGAGGAAGCATCGTGGCCCTTATGTGGAACCGAACGGTCGAATGGGACGACGGTGACTGGCGCTATCTGGCAGCCTGTCGCAGTACCGAACCCGATCTCTTCTTCCCCATCGGGACGACCGGGCCGGCCGTCGACCAGATCGAGGCGGCCAAGCGGGTCTGCCGCGGCTGTGACGCACAAGAGCCGTGCCTGGACTTCGCCCTGGCCACCAACCAGGAGTCCGGCGTGTGGGGGGGAACCTCCGAGGAGGAGCGCCGCAAGCTTCGCAAGGCCTGGTTGGCCGCCCGTCGTCAGGCCTCCTGACCCCGCCCGTCGTCAGGCCTCCTGACCCCGCCCGCCAGCCAGCCGGATCGTCCGGCCCTGACGGCATCCCCGGCGCGATCCCCCGCCCGGGGGGGGTGTCAGAGCCCCACGGTCTCGCCGGCGTGCACCGGCAGCCCGATGGCCACGATGGTCCCCCTCAGGCCGGGGTGATCGGCTCTCCGGTTCCGCATGGTGATGGTGCCGTCCAGCTGGCTGCGAACCAGATCCCGGACGATGGAGAGCCCGAGGCTCTGGGTGGCGTCGATGTCGAACCCCTCGGGAAGCCCCGAGCCGTTGTCGATGACCTCGAGGGTGAGATCCGTCCGGTCGTTGACCAGGTGCACCCGGATCAGGCCCGGCGACTGCGGAGGGCGCGGCGAATCGTCGGAGGCGTCCCCCGACGCGTCGGGGTCGCTAGAGTCGTCCTCCCCACCGGCATCGGTGAAGGCGTGCTCCACCGCGTTCTGCAACAGCTCGGCCAACACCACGGCGAGGGGCGTGGCCACATCGGCCGGCACCTCGCCGAGCTCACCGGTGACCTCGAAGGTGAGCCCGCGGCCCTGCACCACCGAGTCCTCGGCCATCCGGATCAGCGACGTGACGATCTCGTCGAAGGGGACCTGGTCGCTGGGCTCCCGGGAGAGGATCTCGTGGACGATGGCGATGGACCGCACGCGGCGCTCGGCCTCGAACAGGGCCACCCTCCCCTCGCCGCGCGGCAGACGCCGGGCCTGGAGGCGCAGGAGGGCCGAGATGGTCTGGAGGTTGTTCTTGACCCGGTGGTGCACCTCGCGGATGGCGGCGTCCTTCGACAGCAGCAGCCGGTCCAACCGGCGGACGTCGGTCACGTCCCGCAGCAGCACCAGGCAGCCGGTCACCACGTCGTCGGCCAGCAACGGGATGCAGTGGAGCAGGACCGTGACGTCCGGTCGCCGCTCCACCTCCTCCACCACCGGCAGCGCCGAGGCCAGGGCCCACTCGATGGCCGACTCCTCGATGCCCAGGTCGGTGAGGCGACGGCCCTCGGTCTGGGAGTACATGCCCATACGGTGGAGCGCGTTGGTGGCGTTTGGGGACGCGTAGCGGACGCGACCCTCCTCGTCGACGACCACGACTCCGTCGCCCACCCTCGGGGCCTCCTCGGTGGCGACCTCCTCGCTCGGGAACGGGAACGTCGACTCGGAGATCATGACCGCGAACCGGTCGAAGAGGTCCCGGTAGGTGCGCTCGAGGTGTCCGGGGCGGCGACCGGCCCCCGCGGCCAGGCGGGCCAGGACGGCCACCGTGGTGCCCTCGCACCGCACCGGGATGCAGTGAAGCCGCACCGGCTCGTCGCCGGACTCGAGCAGGACCTCGCCGCGGGTGACCTCGCCGGTCTCCACCGTCTGCACGGCCAGGGGCCAGTCGGTGGCCACCACGGTCTGGCCCACCAGGTCGTGCTCGACCACGGTGGCGCTGTTGGACGGGCGCATCTGTCCCAGGATCACCAGCTCGGCCCGATCGGCGCGCGTCGAACCCGCGCTGAGCCCCCGGGGGTCGCCGGGGTGCCGGGCCATCGGGGCCAACAGGACGAGGTCCGAAAAGGACAGGTCGGCCAGGATGCCCCAGGTCCCGAGCAGGCGCTGGAGATGCCCGAGCTGATCGTCGTCGAGGTTGGTGCGCTCGAAGGCCAGTTCTGCCGGGGTGGCCACGAATCAGGCCCCCGGGGGCTGGTCGACGTCCACGTCGTAGGCCCGGCGGCCCCGGTAGCCCCGGAGGGTGGTCACACCGGCCGCAACCAGCAGGGCTCGCAGTTCCGAGGCCCGGTCGGCCACGTCGGGGAGGGAGTGCGCATCAGAGGCCGTGGTCAGGGGGACACCCCGGTCGACCAATCGCTTGAGGAGGGGTGGTGCGGGATACTCCTCCCCCGCCGGCTTCCTCCAGCCGGCCGAGGACACCTCGGCGGCCATCCCCGAGCGCGCCGCGGCCTCGGTGATCCGGTCGTAGTACTCGTCGGGAACCGCCGGCACCCGCCCGGCCACCTTGACCAGGTCGGGATGGGCGAACACATCGCACACCCCCGACGCCCCGAGTTCCTCCATGGCCCGGGCGTACTCGTCCCACACCGCGTCGACGTCCCGAACCTCCCATTCCGCCATGACCAGCGGCTCGTTCAGGACGTCGAACCGCCAGGTACCGAGCCAGTGGACCGAGCCCAGGAGCACGTCGAAGGGGTAGCCGTCGAGGAGTCCGGCCACCTGGTCCATCCGGTCCTGGTAGTAGTCGACCTCCAACCCGAGCACCACCGGCAGGCCCTCGGCCTTCACCGCCTCGACCACCTCGACATACGCGTCGAGGTCCACCCGGGCGTGGTGGTCCCAGTAGGCGATCATGCCCGGTCGGAGGGCATCGCCAGGAAGGTCGTCCCAGAACCCGTCGAGGAGGTCCCTGGCCTGTGTGAACCGGAACAGGTGCTCGGTCAGCGCGATTTCGGTGACGCCCGCCTCCGCGGCACGGCGGCTGTACGCCGTCACCTGCTCCACCGTGGCCTCGGCATCGGCCTGGGCGTGCGGCCACAGGTGGAGGTGGTAGTCGAGCACCGCCCGTTCGCCCTACCCGGCCCGCCGGACGAGGGTGACCCCGTCGCGGACCGTGGTCTGCACCACCACCACCCGGGGATCGACCACCAGCGCCTCGTTGAAGCGACGCAGGGCCACCGTGTCGTCGCTCCCGTCGTCCGGGTCGAGCACCCTGCCGCTCCACAGGGTGTTGTCCGCGGCGATCAGGCCGCGTGGGGCCAGCTTGGGAAGCACCGCCTCGTAGTAGTCGCTGTAGGCAGCCTTGTCGGCGTCGATGAACACCAGGTCGAACGGACCGTCCAGTGTGGCGATGGTGTCGAGGGCCGGCCCCACCACCACATCGATGCGGTCGCCAAAAGGGCTGGCCGCGATGTGGCGCCGGGCGAATTCGGCATGGGCCGGTGCGATCTCGCAGGTGGTGATGCGGCCCCCCGGGGCCAGGCCGGCTGCCATCGAGAGCGCCGAGTAGCCGCCGAAGGTCCCGATCTCCAGGACCCTGCGAGCCCCCAGGGCAAAGGTCAGCAGCTCGAGGAAGCGTCCCTCCAGCCGGCCGACCATCATCCCGGGCGACGGGAGGGTGGCCTCGAGCTCGGCGGCCAGCTCCTGGAGGTGGGCCGGTGGAGCAGTGGTGTGCATGGTGGCGTAGGCCTCGAGGGCGGGGTCGACGATGTCGGTCACGGATGCATCGTAAGGCAGCCGGAGCACGGCGCCGAGCGCCCGGTCACTCCCAGATCTGCTCGCCCAGCCGGAGCAGCCCGGCCAGGTCGAAGATGTCGGTGTCGAAGAACGGCACCGTGGCGAGCACGTCGGGCACCACCGAGAGCATGGATCGCTCCTCCATCTCGCGGAGGGCCACCACCTGGAAGTTGAGGTAGCTGTCGGCCACCTCGGTCAGGACCCGGGCGATCTGGTCCTCGTCGCCGAGGGCCGGGTCCACCGCGGTCAGGCCCGGGGCCAGCACGCCGGCCAGCTCGGTGGCCCGGTCCCGGAGGGACTCGGCCACCCGGGCGCCCTCCGCACCCCGCAGGTAGTCGGGGAGCACCTTGTTCAGCACGATGGCACCGAGGTGCAGGCGCCGGGCGGTGAGCTGCTGGGCGAAGAACTCGGCCTCCCGCAGGGGCACCGCCTCCAGCGTGGACACCACGATGAAGGTGGTCCGTCGATCGGAGAGCAGGCGCCCCACCGACTCCGACCGCTCGACGAACCCCTGGTACATGGACTGGAACAGGATGAAGAACTCCGAGATGTCGGCCAGGAACTCGGTGCCGAGGATCCGGTCGGCGACCTGGTAGAAGGGCTTGGTGGCCACGTTGACCAGGCGGGACCGGTACGGAACGATCAGCCACCGGAGCAGGCGGGAGGAGAAGAAGTCGGCCATCCGCTGGGGGGCGTCGAGGAAGTCGAGGGCGTTGCGGGTGGGAGGCGTGTCCACCACGATGAGGTCGTAGTCGCTCTCGGAGTGGATCTCGTACAGCCGCTCCATGGCGATGTAGTCGTGGCTCTGGACGAACTTCCCCGAGATGTTCTGGTACAGCGGATTGGCCAGGATCTCGTCTCTGGTCCGGGCGTCCGGTGCGTGCCGGCGGACCAGATCGTCCCACGACTGCTTGGTGTCGAGCATGGCCGCCCACAGTTGGCCGCGGGCCTTGATCCCAGCGGCCCGGAAGGCCTTGTCGGGGACACGGTGCTCGGTGTTGCCGATGCCGTCCAGGCCCAGGGCATCGGCCAGCCGTCGGGCCGGGTCCACGGTGAGGACCAGCACCTTGCTGCCGTGCCGGATGGCCGCCATGACGGCGGCGGCGGCGGCGGTCGTGGTCTTCCCGACCCCCCCTGGTCCACAGGCCACGACGATCTCCTTGGTGGCCAACAGGCCGTCCATGGAGCCGCTCCCGGCCGAGGAGACGTTGGTCCCCCCCTCGGGTGGTCGGGCCGGTCCCTTGGCCGGCCCCTGGCGCCCCGGGCGACCCCCACGGGTGGACCGACCGGCCATCAGTACCCCAGCTCCTCGCCCAGGGACGCCGCAACCTGGCGGGTGGTCCGCAAGCCGTGGGAACGGGTGAACAGATACGGGAGGTAGAGCATGGGTACGGTCTCGTCGATCCCCTGGCGGAGTCGGTCGAGGTGGGTGGTCCGGGTGCGGCGCATGGTGACAGCCAGTCGAGCGGCGTCCAGAACCGATCCGGCGTCGCCCCCCACCAGCTCGTCCAGCTCCCGGAGCGGCGCGGGACCCCCGAGGGCGTCGAACACCGCCTCCTCCTGACGGCCGAAGAGCTCGGGGAGCACCCTGTTGACCACGACCGCCGACAGCTGCACTGTCGTCTCCTCGCGCACCCGGGTCGCCAGCTCGATGGTCTCGTTGACCGGCATCTCCTCCGGGGTGCACACAGCAACCAGGCCGGTCTGGTGCCCATCGGAGAGGATATCCAGCATCCAGTCGGTCTGGGAGCGGATCAGCCCCACCTTGACCAGGTCGTTGATGGCCTGCGGCGCGGCCAACTGCCCGACGATGTGTCCGGTGGCCGGGGCGTCCACCACCACCAGGTCGTAGTTGCGCTCGCGCACCTCGTAGCAGAGCTTGCCCACGGTGAGGATCTCCCGCACCCCGGGCGCCGCGGTGGCCACGAAGTCGAAGGCCTTGGCCAGCGGACCGATGCGGCCCACCACCGGGATCCGCAGCTGGAGCTTGAGGTACTCGCGGAGCGACGCCTCGGTGTCCATGGTCATGGCGAAGAGCCCCGGCAGGATCTCCCGCTCGTCGAAGCCCGTGGGCGGCGCCTCGTAGAAGCCGGCCACGTCGCCCTTGGCGTCGACCTCGCAGACCAGTACCCGCCTCCCCCGGAGGGAGGCCAGCAGGGCCAGCGCCGAGGCCACGGTGGTCTTGCCCACCCCACCCTTGCCGGTGACGAAGAGCAGCCTGAGGTCCAGGAGCGGGTTCATCGCATCCGTGCCGGAAGCCGTGACCGACGGTCCTGCGGCGCCGGCCTCACTGCTCGCAGCCGGCGGGAGCGCCGTCGCGCGGTCGGATCAGGAGATCCCGAAACCGACCCGACGATCGGAGGCCGGCGGGTCCACCTCGACATAGGCCACCTTGCCGACAGGCACCCCCACCTGGCGTCCCTTCCGATCAGTGAGCCAGAGAATGGTCCCATCCTCGCCCAGCGCCGACTCGATGTCGGCCAGGACCTTCTCGCGGTCGGCATCGTCGGGCAGCTCGATGTCGAGCTCCTTCATCGACTGCACGATCCCGATACGCACGTCCACCTGGCACGCTCCTCTCAGCTGAGCCCGGCAGCACTGCCGGCTGTCTCCGACGATACAAGGTCCACGGCGCCCGGCGTCCCGCCGTGACAGCCATGGGGCACACTGGCAGCATGACCGACGAGCAGCCGCCGCACCCCGGCCCGTCCCCGCTGGGCGGCGTGGGGGGAGCCCCCGGGGTCGGCGGGGAGAAGGGCGCCGGATCGGCGGCGGGCCGGGACGCAGACGCAGGCCCGAACGAGCGCAATCGACGCTGGGCGGCCACCATGGCCGGACACGGTGGTCCGGGGATCACCTTCGCCCACGCCGACAGCCACGCGTCGGCCGGTGCCTCCACCGGTGGCGGGCCAGGTGACGGCGCCGACGCGGGTGGGGTCGGGCCCGGCCTCGACCGCGTGGGGCGGGAAGAGAGGGAGACGGAGCAGCTGGCGCCGGGGGCCACCCGGGGCCGCGGGGCTGGAGATCGGATGCGGCCCGAGGGTCCCGACCGCTGGCGGACCTGCTTCGAGCGCGACCGTGACCGCATCCTCCACGCCACGGCGTTCCGCCGACTGGCCGGCAAGACCCAGGTCTTCGTCTTCCCCGACGACCACCAGCGGACACGCCTGACCCACGCCCTGGAGGTGGCCCAGGTCGCCACGAGCGTGGCCCGTGCCTGTCGACTCAACGTGGCGCTCACCGAGGCCATCGCCCTCGGGCACGACTGCGGCCACGGACCCGGGGGCCACGCCAGCGAGGACGCCCTCTCCCCGTATCTCGACGGCGGGTTCGACCATGCCCCCTGGGGGGCGGACGTCTCGCTGGCCTCCCTCAATCTGTGTCTCGAGACCCTGGACGGCATCCGCAACCACTCGTGGTCCCGGCCGGCGCCCTCGACGCCCGAGGGGGAGGTGGTGAGCTGGGCCGACCGGATCGCCTACGTGTGTCACGACTTCGAGGACGCGGTGAAGAGCGGCATCGTCACCCCCGCGGCGCTGCCAGAACTCGTGAGACAGCGCTGTGGTGACCAGCGGAGCCAGCAGCTGGGCACCTTCATCGACGCCCTGGTGTCCACGATCCTCCGGACCGGCCGCATCGGGATGGCCGACCGGGAGGCCGAGGCGCTGGCGGCGTTCAGGGCGAGCAACTACGAGCACATCTACCTCCGGCCGAGCTCGGTGGCCCAGGGGAGGGCGGTGGTGGCGGTGCTCCAGGCCCTGATCGACTACTTCGGCGACCGGCCCAACCTGATCCCGACGACGGGAGACGAGGCCCTCGACCTGAACGGGGGCGAGGCGGAGGCCGTCCGTGCAGCGGTGGCCTACGTGGCCGGCATGACCGACAGGTTCGCCTTCAGCCAGGCCGTCGCCCTCCTCGGCTGGGACCCGGGCAAGCTTCCGGCCGGCATCGGGGTCGCCGGCCGGGCCTGAACCGGTCCGGGCCCGGATTCAGCCGACCGCGGAGGACCCGCGGTCCCCGGTGACCACCACGGTGCACGGGGCATTCCGCACGACGTGGTCGGAGACCGAGCCGAGCACAGCACGCCTGAGGCCTCCCCTCCCC
>Ga0307373_10012930_pt1 | contig 11763 bp, 9 predicted proteins | sample OX2MG_FD_202534 | JGI IMG/M metagenome (GOLD analysis project Ga0307373, IMG submission 202534) | Soil microbial communities from Risofladan, Vaasa, Finland - OX-2 | ecosystem: Environmental > Terrestrial > Soil > Coastal area > Acid sulfate soil | place: Finland: Risofladan, Vaasa | collected...
GTCACCGCCCTTCTCCAGGGCGTGACCGAGCTGTTCCCGGTATCGAGCCTGGGCCACGCGGTGATCCTGCCGCATCTCTTCGGCTGGAACATCGACCAGCACGCGCCGCAATTCCTGCCCTTTCTGGTGGTGCTGCATGTCGGCACGGCCACGGCGCTGCTGCTCTATTTTTGGCGCGATTGGATCGGCCTCGCGCTTGCCGTGGTCGGTATCGCGCCGCACCGTGAGCGCGCGAATCGCTTACGCCTTCTCGGCCTCATTGTCGTGGCGACGATTCCCGCCGTCATCCTGGGTTTCGCGCTGGAGAAGTTCTTCCGCGACCTGTTCGGCACGCCGGTGGTCGCTTCGGTGTTCCTGATCGTCAACGGCGGCCTGTTGTTCTTCGGCGAGCGACTGCGCCGTGCCGGCAAGGGCGCGGGCAAGCTCGAAAGCATGCGTTGGCGCGACGCGATCTTTATCGGACTGTGGCAGTCAACCGCGCTGATTCCCGGCATCTCGCGCTCCGGTGCCACCATGGTCGGCGGCCTGCTGGCGGGCCTGCACCACGAAGAATCGGCGCGTTTCTCGTTTTTGATCGCGACGCCGATCATCGCTGGCGCGGCGGTGCTCGAAGTGCCGAAACTGATCCATACCGGCGGCAGCTTCGGGCCGGTCGCGTGGTTGGCGGGCATCGTCGCCGGCGTCACGGCGTTTCTCAGCGTCGCGTTCCTGATGCACTACTTCAAGCGCCACGACTTCGAGGCGCTCGATCCCTTTGCCTGGTACTGCTGGACGTTCGGCGCCGTTTCGCTCGCGCTGCTGCTCTTCGTGCTCTAGACTACGCGCTCCGAAACGAGCGGACAGACGAGCTCGCCGTCGCCGGTCTCGATCTGGATTGTCGCATGGCCGATGGCGAAGCGGCGGTCGAGCTCGCCGATGAGCGCGGACAGGGCAGCGTCGCCCGGGTGCCCCGCCGGCATGACGAGATGGACGGTCAGCGCGGTCTCTGTCGTGCTCATCGGCCAGATATGAAGGTCGTGCACTTCCGTGACACCGGGCATCGCGGCGAGCTGGGCGCGCACCGCGACCGGATCGATCTGGTGCGGTACCGCATGGAGCGCCATGGCGAGGCTGCGCTGCAGCAGGCGCCACGTGCCGGCGACGATTACGACACCAATCACGAGGCTAACGGCAGGATCGAGCCGCAGCCAGCCGGTCGCCAAGACTAGCGCGCCCGAAGCGGCGACGCCGAGGCTGACGCCAGCGTCACTCAGCGCATGGACGAGAGCGCTCTTGACGTTGAGATCGTGCCGATGGCCGGCGCGCGACAGCAGCAGCGCGACCACGCCGTTGACGACGACGCCTGCCAGCGCCACGGCGATGACCGTGCCGCCGGCGACCGGTGTGGGCGCGATCAGGCGCCGGATCGCTTCCGCGGCGATCGCGCCGACCGCGATCAGCAGGATGATGGCGTTGAGCAGCGCGGCGAGGATCGACGAGCTGCCGAGGCCGTAGGTGAAGCGATGGCTGGGCTCGCGCTGTGACAATTGCGTCGCGACGAAGGCCGCGCCGAGGCCCATGGCATCGCCGAAATTGTGGCCGGCGTCGGCGACGAGCGCCATCGATCCGCCGATCAGGCCGAAGATAGTTTCGGTGGCGACGAACGCGAGGTTGAGGGCAAGCGCAAACGCGAACGGCGCCGCGTTGCCGGCGGCGCCGTGATGTGCATGACGATGAGGGACATGCGCGTGGCCCATCGCCCTACTGTGCCTCCGATTGGGAGGCAAAGGCGAGGGACCGCTGCGGTGCTCAATACCAGCCTTGCGGCGGTTCCCTGCGGTTTTCTTCAGAGGCGCCGGCAACGCTGTCAAATGCCAGGCCGGCGACGCCAACCACAATCGCGAGGAGGAGTAGTACGGTCAGCGCCATGGCTGAACCCCTTGATGGCGATGTTCAAACCCCGATAGTCGGCGCCAACTGCCGCCATACCGGGTCGCGGCCGTTAAGCCGCGCTCAGTGCGCGTGCGAGGTTCGGCTCGGCTTCGCCCAGACCGGCGCGCGCGACGGGCGCGGATGGCTCAGCACATAGGGAATCTCGGCCCGGCTGATGCCGATATCGGCCAGCGACCGGTCGTCGAGCTGCGCGAGCTCGGCATAGGCATGCTCGCGCTGGCGCCACTCGGCGTAATGCTCGGCGAGAGCGTGGAAAGCGTGGCTGATGAGGTTCGACATGGCGTATGTCCTTCAGATGACAGGCCTATTGCACTGCAATAAAGATAATACGTATTGACCTATTGTGCAGTGCAATATTGGCATACCAGGACCACAGCCAGCGCATCACGCGGCGTGGGAAAGGTTAATTGAGGGCCGGCTGCGGCCGGCTTTGAGCCGGTCTCCCAACGGGAACGCACTAAGTGTGGCAGTACGAAAAGAACAGCGGCCGCCCTACGCGCCGGAACGGTTTGCTATTCTCCGGCGCATGGATGCGCGCCATATCAATCGCGAGATGTCAGCCAAAGAGACTGCCGCCGAGAAGCTGGCGCGGTTGCGCGCGGAGCTTGCCCGCCAAGGCGTCGACGGCTTCATCGTGCCGCGCGCCGACGAGCACCAGGGCGAATACGTGCCGCCCGCGGCCGAACGGCTGGCGTGGCTCACCGGCTTCACCGGCTCGGCGGGTCTTGCCGTGGTGCTGCGCGACCAAGCGGCGGTATTCGTCGACGGCCGCTACACGCTCCAGGCCGAAGCGCAAGTCGACGGTGCGCAGTTCCAGCGACACCATCTGGTCGAGCAGCCCGCGGGCGAGTGGATCGCGGCCAATCTGAAAGCGGGTGAGACGCTCGGCTACGATCCGTGGCTCCTGACTCCCGGCGATGTCGACCGCTACCGCGCTGCATGCACGCGCGCCGGCGGCAAGCTCGCGCCGCTGCCAGCCAATCCGGTCGACGCCGTGTGGCGCGATCGGCCATCGCTGCCGCTGGCGCCCGTGGTGCCGCATCCCGTCGAATTCGCCGGCAAGAGCAGCGCCGACAAGCGCCAGGAGCTGGCGCAGCGCTTGGCCAGCGACAAGCTCGACGCCGCAGTGCTCACCGCGCCCGATTCCATCGCCTGGCTGCTCAATATCCGTGGCGGCGACGTCACCTATTCGCCGCTGCCGCTGTCCTTCGCGATCCTGAACGCCGACGCTTCGGTCGTCCTGTTCATCGATAGTCGCAAGGTTTCACCCGATCTGGTGCGCCATCTCGGCAACGCCGTGCATTGCGCCGAGCCGGCCGAGCTGGGTCCGGCGCTCGATGTGCTCGGCCGCAGCAAGAAGCGCGTGCTCGCCGATCCGTTCACCGGTGCGGCGTGGATTTTCGACCGCTTGGCACAGGCCGGCGCGAACATCCAGCGCGGTGCCGATCCGTGCCAGCTGCCCAAGGCCTGCAAGAACGCTGTCGAGCTCGAAGGCACGCGGCGTGCCCATCAGCGCGACGGCGCGGCGCTGACCCGGTTCCTCGCCTGGCTGGCGCGCGAGACCCCGGGCGGCAAGCTGACCGAGCTCGTCGCCTCGGACCGACTGGAACAGTTCCGCGCCGGCGGCGAGCATTTCAAGGGCCTGAGCTTCCCCACCATCTCGGGCGCCGGTGCCAACGGCGCCATCGTGCATTATCACGCGTCGCCCGAAACCGAGCGGCGGCTCGAGCCCGGAAGCCTGTATCTCGTCGATTCCGGCGCGCAGTACCTCGATGGCACCACTGACGTCACGCGCACCGTCGCCGTCGGTCGGCCTTCGGCGGAAATGCGCGACCGGTTCACTCGCGTGCTCAAGGGCCATATCGCGCTGGCATCGTGTCAGTTTCCGCAGGGCACCACCGGCTCGCAGCTCGATGCACTGGCGCGCAAGCCATTGTGGGACGCCGGGCTCGATTACGACCACGGCACCGGCCACGGCGTCGGCTCCTATCTCGGCGTGCACGAAGGACCGCAGCGCGTCTCCAAGATGCCGAACGCGCAGCCGCTGTTGCCGGGCATGATCGTCTCGGACGAACCTGGCTACTACAAGACGGGCGCCTATGGCATCCGCATCGAGAACCTGGTCGCGGTCGCGCCGGTCAATGGCGTCAAGGCCAACGGCAAGGCGATGCTCGGCTTCGAGACGCTCACCCTGGCGCCGCTCGATCGCGCGCTCATCGAACCCAAGCTGCTCGATGGGGCTGAAAGCGCCTGGATCGACGCCTATCACGCCCGGGTGCGGACCGAGCTGACGCCGCTCCTGGACAAGGAAACCGCAGGCTGGCTGGCGGCGGCGACCCGGCCGCTATCCGCCGGCTGAAAGCCGTGGCAGAATGAACCAAAGCCGTCGAGGAACGCCATGATCCATCTGCACGATATCCGCTATGTCCGCATGGGCACGCGCGATCTCGATTCCGCGATCGAGTTTGCCACCAAGATCGTGGGGCTCGAGCTTGCGGGTCGGGACGGCAAGTGGGCTTACTTCAAGAGCGACAAGGTGGCGGTGCGCGGCGACACGCGCGATCACACGCTGGCTTATTTCGAGGGCGATCCGGCCGACCACACCGTCGGCCTCGAGCTCAAGAACCCGGACGATCTCGACAAGGTCGGCGCCGAGCTCGATAACGCGAAATATCCGGTGCGGCTCGGCACCAAGGACGAGTGCGAGCAGCGCCGTGTCACGGCATTCATCGCCACGCAGGACCCGACCGGCAACAAGATCGAGATCCTGGCGCGGCCCTTCCACACCGGCGTGCGCTTCTTCCCCGGCCGCGATGCCGGCATCACCCATTTCAGCCATATTGGCCTCAACACCACCGATCCGAAGCGCGACGAGAAGTTCTGGACGACGGTGTTCAACGCGCGCGTCTCCGACTGGCTCGGCGACACGCCGCTGTTCCGTATCCACACCGCGCATCATTCGGTGGTGCTGTTCCCGACGACACGGCCGGGCATCCAGCACATCAATCATCAGGTCGAGGACATCGACGACGTGATGCGCTCCTGGTACTTCCTCAAGGATCGCAACATCAACATCGTCTTCGGCCCCGGCCGCCATCCGCTGTCGGGTGCGATGATGGTCTATTTCGAGGGACCGGACGGCATGGTGTTCGAGTACTCGGTCGGCGTGAAGCACATCATGCCGGCGGACGAAGCGACCTATCGTCCGCGCCAGTTCCCGTTCGAGCGTTATGCCCTCGACATGTGGGGCTCGCTGCCGACCGTCTCCGGCTTCGCCGAGAAGAAGCCCGAGCGCGAGAAGATGCGCGTCGTGGTCTGAGCGCGGTTTAGCCGCGCGCCATTTTTAGCCAGTCGTCTTCGCTCAGGATCTTGACGCCGAGCTCGCGCGCCTTGGCCGCTTTCGAGCCCGGGTCAGTGCCCATCACGACGTAATCGGTCTTGGCCGAGACGCTCGACGTTACCGTCGCGCCCATGGTCTCGGCGCGCGCCTTGGCCTCGTTGCGCGACATCGCTTCGAGCGTGCCGGTGAAGACGATGGTCTTGCCGGCGAGCGGCGCCGAGCCTTCGGCTGGCGCCGCGTAGTCGGCGATCTCGAGCTCGGTTTCGAGTTCGTCGAGGACCTTCTGGTTGTGCCGTTCGGCGAAGAACCCGACGATATCGGCGGCGGTATCCTCACCGATGCCATGCAGGTTGTTGAGCTCCTCCCAGGCGGCGCTGTCGTGGTCCTTGGCGGCAGTCATCGCCTGGCGCCAGCGCTTGAAGCTGCGGTAATGCCGCGCCAGCAGCTTGGCGGTGGCCTCGCCGGTCTGTGGGATGCCGAGCGCGTAGATGAACCGGTCGAGCGCGATGTTCTTGCGCGCCGCGATCGCCTCGATCAGCTTCCGCGCGCTGGTCTCGCCCCAGCCCTCGCGGCTCTCGATCTGTGCCGGCTTGAGACGGAAGATGTCGGCCGGCGACCTAATCAGCTTGTCCTCCCAGAACTCGGTCACGTGCTTGTCGCCGAGGCCCTCGATATCGAAGGCGTTGCGCGAGACGAAGTGTCGGAGCCGCTCGACCGCCTGGGCCGCACAGATCAATCCGCCGGTGCAGCGCCACGCGGCCTCGCCCTCTTCGCGCATCGCGAGGCTGTCGCAGACGGGGCATTTGTGCGGGAATTTGAACTTCGCCCGCTTGTCATGCTTGGCGTCCTTGATCACCTCGACGATCTGCGGAATGACGTCGCCGGCGCGCTGCACCATGACGGTATCGCCCTCGCGAACTTCGAGGCGGCCGATCTCGTCCTCGTTGTGCAGCGTGGCGTGGCTCACCACCACGCCGCCCACCGTCACCGGCTCCAAATCTGCAACGGGCGTCAGCGTGCCCTGGCGGCCGACCTGAATGCGGATGTGCTTCAAAGTGGTCTGCGCCTGCTGCGCCGGGAACTTGTGCGCGATCGCCCAGCGCGGCGCGCGGCTGACGAAGCCCAGGCGATCCTCGAGGTCGAGGTCGTTCACCTTGTAGACGACGCCGTCGATGTCGTAGGGCAGGGAGGCGCGCTTCGCTGCCATGTCGCGATGGAAGGCGAGCACCTGCTCGACGCCATGGCAGAGCTTCGCATGCGGATCGGTGGCGAAGCCCCAGGCCTTGAGATGCTTGAGCGCTTCGGAATGCGACTTGGCGAAAGGCTCGCTGGCCTCGCCCCAGGCATAGGCGAAGAACTTGAGCGGCCGCTGGGCGGTGATCGCGGGATCGAGCTGGCGCAGCGAGCCCGCGGCGGCGTTGCGCGGATTGGCGAACAGCGGCTCGCCCACCTTCTCGCGCTCCTGGTTGAGTTTGGCGAAGCCGGGATGCTCCATATAGACCTCGCCACGCACTTCGATCACGTCGGGCCAGAAGCGGCCATCGAGACGCTTGGGAATCGTGTCCAGCGTTTCGACGTTGCGCGTCACGTCTTCACCGGTGACGCCGTCGCCGCGCGTCGCGCCGCGCGTCAGCTTGCCGTGCTCGTAGCGTAGCGAGCAGGAGAGGCCGTCGATCTTGGCCTCCGCCATCACCGCGATGCTGTCGGGCTCGACGCGTTTCACATCCTCGGGCGCGCGGAAGAAATTGCGCACGCTCTTGAAGAATTCACGCACTTCCTCCTCGCTCATGGCGTTGTCGAGCGACAGCATCGGATGCGGATGCCGCACCTTGGCAAAACCGGTGGTGGGCGGCGCACCGACGCGCTGCGAGGGGCTGTTGGCGCGGACAAGATCGGGAAAACGCGCCTCGAGGGCAGCGTTCCGGCGCCGCAGCGCGTCATACTCGGCGTCGGAAATCTCGGGCGCGTCCTTCTGGTAATAGAGCCGGTCGTGATGGGCGATGGTCTCGGCCAGGTGCTTCAGCTCCGCCTTGGCGTCGGCTTTGCTGAGCTTATCGACCCGGGTTTCGCCCTGCTGCGCGCGGCTCACGCCCGCGCTCCGGCCATCAGCGATGCCGCGGCGGCTCTGGCTTCGGCCGTGATCGAGGCACCCGAGAGCATACGCGCGATCTCCTCGCGCCGGGCGTCGGCCGACAACTCCTCGACGCGCGTCGAGGTCTTCTGCGCCGCTTGGCTCTTTTCAACCCGCCAGTGATGCGCGCCGCGCGCCGCCACCTGCGGCGAATGGGTGACGACCAGGACCTGAAGCTCCTGGCCGAGCCGGTGCAGCCGCTCGCCGACCGCCGCCGCCGCTGCGCCACCGATGCCGCTGTCGACCTCGTCGAACACCAGGGTCGGCACCGGCGAGGTCCGCGCCAGCACCACCTTGAGCGCCAGCATGAAGCGCGACAGCTCGCCGCCCGAGGCGACCTTGGCCAGCGGCCCGGCCGGCGCGCCGGGATTCACCGCCACCTCGAAATGCACCCGTTCGCGACCGAGTAGGCTCCAATCACCTTCCTCGAGCGCGGTGAGCACCGTGGCGAAGCGCGCCTTTTCGAGCTTCAGCGGCTTCAGCTCCTTCATCACCGCCGGATCGAGCTTCGCCGCGGCGTTGCGCCGCGCCGCCGACACTTTGTCCGCGATTTTGATATACCCGTCGCGGGATGCGTTCACGGCGCGCCGGAGGGTTTCGACGGCACCGCCGCCGTCCTCGAGTGCGCTGAGCTTGACGGCGATTTCGGCACGGAGCCCGGCGAGGCCGTCGACCGCGACATTATGCTTGCGAGCCAGCGCCCGCAACGCGAAGAGCCGCTCCTCAATTTTCTCCAGCCGGGTCGCGTCGCTGCCGAGTTCGCGTGCCTGGGTTTCAAGCGCGGCAATAGCCTCGCGCGCCTCGACGGCTGCGCGTTCGAGCGCCGCCGCCGCTGCGTCCAGCCTTCCAGCGGCCTTGTCCCTGACGCGGGTGACGTGTCGCAGCGCCGCCTGCAACGCGTGCTCGCCGCCGCGGTCGCCCGCGAGGTCGGCCAGGGCCGATTCCAGCGCCTCGGTCAGCCGTTCGCGGTTCTGCATCAGGGCGCGTTCGTCGGCGAGACTGGTCTCCTCGCCCGGCTTGGGATCGAGCGCCTCCAGCTCCTTCATGGCGTGCCGGAGAAATTCCTCTTCGGCTTGTGCCGCCTTGAGCCGCTGTGTTGCGGCTTCGTGCGCTTCGACCGCCACGCGCCAGGTCTGCCACGCTTCGGCCAGCGCCCGCGTATCCGCCTCGGCCACGCCGTAGGCATCGAGAGCCTCGCGATGCGTCGCCGGGTCGAGGAGGCCGCGCTGAGCGAATTGGCCTTCGATCTCCACGAGCGCGTCGCCGACTTGGCGCAGCAGCGCAATGCTTGCCGGCTGATCGGCAATGAAGGCCCGGCTGCGGCCGTCGGTGCCGACAATCCGTCGCAGCACCAGGGTGTCATCGTCGACCGTCAGGCCCGCATCTTTGAGCAGCGCGCGCACCGGATGCTTGGCGGGAACGGTGAACTCGGCACTGACGGTCGCCTGCTCGGCACCGCGGCGCACGAGGCCGCTCTCGGCGCGCACGCCCAATGCCAGGCCGAGCGCATCCAGCAGGATCGACTTGCCCGCGCCGGTCTCGCCAGTGAGGACGCACAGCCCTGGGCGGAATGAAAGGTCGAGCCGATCGATCAGCACGACGTCGCGGATGGCAAGGCCGATCAGCATGGCCGCGAAATGATATCGCCGCCGTCGGGCCGAGGCTAGCGGGGCCGGGTTCGATGCGACTCGTCTAGAAGACGAAGCCGAACATCTTTCCGAACCAGCCCTCGTTTTGTTTGCTGGCGGGCAACGCCGGCGCCTTGCCGTTGGCGGCGACCTCTTGGCCGGTCACCAGCGTATATGTGGCGGCGTACCACGAGCTGCCGGGATAGTTGTAACCGAGCACCGCGGCTGTGCGGCGGGCCTCATCCTTGAGGCCGAGCGCCAGATAGCACTCGGTCAGGCGCTCGAGCGCCTCCGGCACGTGGGTGGTGGTCTGGTAGTGGTCGGCCACCGCCTTAAACCGGTTGAGCGCCGCCAGGTAGTAGCCCTGCTTCTCGTACCAGCGGCCGATCTCCATCTCCTTGCCGGCGAGATGGTCGCGCGCCAAATCGATCTTGAGGCGCGCATCGCGAGCATAAGCGGTATTGGGGAAGCGGCGGATGACCTCTTGCAGGGCTTGCATCGCCTGCTCGGTGGTTTTCTGGTCGCGTCCGACGTCCTCGATCTGGATGTAATAGTCGAGCGCCTTGAGATAGTAGGCGTAGGCGACGTCGCGGTTGCCGGGATGGAGTTGGATGTAGCGGTCGGCGGCAACGATCGAGTCGTCATACTTGCTGGCTTGATACAGCGCATAAGCCGACATGAGCTGCGCCCGGGTGGCCCAGACCGAGTAGGGATGCTGCTGTTCGACCTCGTCGAAGGCGTCGGCGGCCTTGGAGTAGTCCTCCTTGGCCAGCAGCTCCATGGCGTTGTTGTAAAGCACGTCAACCGGCTGCTCGACGTAGGTGTCCTTCTTGCTGCTGGAGCAGCCGGCCAGCGCAAGCGCCAGCAACAGGCCGCCCGCCAGCACGGTAGCGCGCCGGCCCAACTGCATACCCATGAAATGACCGAGGGTCCCCACGGCCGCTCTTATACCATGAGGGATGGTTAAGGAAAACTTGCAGTGTCCGAAGTGACGAGGTTCTAAGCCGAGTCTCGGGCTCAGGCTACGGCCGCGGCCGGGGCGGTTTCGGCGCTGGTGTAGCACCAGGCCGAACGGTCCGCGAACAAGGCAGCCAGCAGCTGGCGGTTGAGCGAATGTCCCGACCGTGTGCCGTGGAAATGGCCGAGCAGGGGGGCACCGGCCAGATAGAGGTCGCCGACTGCATCAAGCATCTTGTGGCGTACGAACTCGTCGACGTAGCGGAGCCCTTCCTCGTTCAGCACGCGATCGCCGGCAACAACCACTGCATTCTCGAGCGAGCCGCCGCGTGCCAGCCCGGCCTCGCGCATGCGCTCGACCTCGTCGAGAAAGCCGAAGGTGCGCGCGGCGCTGAGCTCGTGCTTGAACGTCGCTGGGCAGGGCGAAAGCGTCAATTCCTGACGCCGGATGGCGCTCGACGTGAAGTCGATGGCGAAGCTCACCGAGAACCGGTCTTCCGGCACCAGCGCGGCCGATTTGCCGGGCGTGCCGACGGAGATCGGCTTCAGGACGCGGATCACCCGGCGCGGCGTCTCCTGGACGGTCAAGCCGGCGCATTCGATGAGGAAAACGAAGGGCGAAGCGCTGCCGTCCATAGCCGGAACCTCTGGCCCGTCGAGCTCGACCACGACGTTGTCGACTTCGAGGCCGGCGAATGCCGCCATCAGATGCTCGATCGTGCCGACCGACACGCCTTTGTCGTTGGTCAAGGTGGTGCAGAGGGGCGAATCGACAGCGTTGCGCCAGTTGGCGGCGATCTCGGTGTTCAGGTCACTGCGATAGAAGCGGATGCCGGTGTCCGGCGCGGCCGGCCGCAGCACCATTTCGATATGCGCACCCGAGTGAAGTCCGATGCCGCGGCAGTGAATCGGCGCCTTGAGCGTCTTCTGCATGTCAGAAATTTGGGCCATTCCCCCGTAACTCCTTAACGGGCAAAGGGTTACCGACCGCGTCGCAGTGCGGCAAATCACTCTTTATTTCAGTTTGTGACGAACATTTCTAAGAGAATTCAAGAACTTATACAGCGGCGGCGGCTCGCGCTGGCCCGCGGACGCCGCCTCTTGGCGCCCGCGGGTCGCGCGAATCGCTCAGTTCGCCTGGCGGCGGAGGAACGCGGGAATTTCCAGCAAATCCTCGTCCTTCGCACGCGGGCGCTCGGCGGCCGGTTCCGGCCGTGTCGCGACCAGCGTTGGCTGGGTCGGCGGAATCGGCGCCGGCTGTGGCACGGCTTGCGGCCGTGCGGCGGGCATCGTGTCCGCTTTCGGCGTCGCCGGCTCGTCCTGCGGATGCAGCAGGCGGCCGGCATTGGCGACCCGTTCGAACAGGCTCGGCGTCCGCTTGGGCTGCGGTATCGGCCGTTGTGGCTGGCGGGCGCCGTTGGCGATCGCCGCGTCGGCGAAGGCGTTCGGTGCTGGCGCCGGCCGTACCGGTGCCGGACGGACCATCATCGGCTCGACCGGCTGCCGCTGCGGCATGAAGCTGCCGCGGCTGAGTGCTTGGGCTTCGAAGGCGTCGAGCCGCGGGGCGGCCCGCTCGGCCGAAGCGGCGGCCGGCTCGACAAAATCCGGCTCGGGCTCCGGTTCAGGCGCGAGCACCGGTGCCGCCGCCGCGGCGGGTTGTACCACGTAAGGCATGACCGCCAGCGCCGGCGCGGCCGCGGGTCGTACGACCTGGCTCGCCGCATCGCGCGCCGCCCGTTCTTTCTGCACCACTTCGAGCGGCTTTGGATGCTCCA
>Ga0307373_10012931_pt1 | contig 11763 bp, 8 predicted proteins | sample OX2MG_FD_202534 | JGI IMG/M metagenome (GOLD analysis project Ga0307373, IMG submission 202534) | Soil microbial communities from Risofladan, Vaasa, Finland - OX-2 | ecosystem: Environmental > Terrestrial > Soil > Coastal area > Acid sulfate soil | place: Finland: Risofladan, Vaasa | collected...
ATTCGGTCAATGGATTGCCCGACGATTATGTCACTACATGACGGATTCCAGGTCTTGGCCTAGTCTTTTACTGGAGATTTCCGAAGTCGTTACGGAAAATGGGACCCGGACTGTCAAAGATGGGGTAGGCGACGCCCCTTACGACTCCCCTCGTATTTCAGACCGCCCCAAGAACCTTCGTGAACAGCAGCAGTTGCTCCCGCATGGCGCCGAAGCATTCCATCAACGGGCGCAGGCGGGCCTCGGGCATGTTGGGGATCAGGTCGTAGAGCATGCAGCCCTGATGGAACAGGGAATGGGTCCGGCGCTTGACGGTGTTGGTCTTGAGCAGCCGGTCCAGCTCAACGGCCCCGCTCGCTGCCTCCAGCAGAGTCAACAGAACCACCGCGAGCGCATTGAGCAACGTCCCTGCTTACCGTCGAGATTGCACGTGAATTGCGGCGGTCTCAAATAAAGAAAAACGGCGTCGAATTTGTCTCACTCGAATTCAGCCCGCGCACGATTCCTGATGAGTCCGAACCACGAAGGCGCGGCAGGCTGGCGCAAGATCCGCGTTCTAGCGGGAGAATAGACGTAACTCGGTATGATCGCGAATTCCCAAAGGGAGTGGTGGAGGTGAAGCGCTTCAGCGGAGACTCTTCCGGCTTGTCCAAAGATGCGGCGAGGCTTGCGGTGCTAATGCGCGTATCGGAACGAGCGCGGGCGGGACAGTCCGATACGCCGCTTTGGTGGCCCTTAGAATCGCGTAGGAAATGGATATCACGGCCAAGATCAAGGAGATCGCGGCGCGCATAAAAGACAAATTTGAAGAATCGACGTTTGCATAGTTACACCAGCCCGAACCAGATGCATGCTAACTGGTCCGGAAATTCGGTTTTCCACGCAGTGTGCATCACATTGCGCGCTCGTTAATTCTTGAGTTGAAACGCGTGGCACTCAGCCGTCCGCGCCAGATTGCGGCAACGAGCTCGTTCGCTCTCGTCGCGTCGTTACCCGCGCCGCGCGTCGAACTGCATTTCGGCCAGAAGACAGAGTGTCATTCACCCCACCTGCCATGGCACCGTTGCCACGCTGTCACAACGGCGTCATCGTTTCCAGTCTGTCCACGCCGTTGCCATCGAGGCCATGAAGACGCGTGGATGGCCGGGACGAAGCCGGTAATGCTGGCGGGGAAGATCGGTCACCCCCGTTGCGGCATCGCCTGCGGCACCACCGTCGTGACGATCGAAGCATCCAGCGCCTCGTAATCATGGTACCCGATCGTCGCATACAGCTCCGCCCGCGTCTGCATCCGATCCACCATGTTCTGCGTGCCCCCGTCGCGCCGAATTGCCGCGTACAGCTCCGCCTGCACCTTGTTCGCCACCCGCAGCGAACTCACCGGCCAGATCACCATCTTGTACCCCATGTCCTCGAACTCGCTCGCGGTGAAGAACGGCGTGCGGCCGAACTCGGTCATGTTGGCGAGCAGGGGAACGCCGGGTAACTGCCTGGCAACCAGGCGGAACATCTCCGCCGTTGTCAGCGCCTCCGGAAAAATCGCGTCGGCGCCGGCCTGCACGAACAGTTTCGCCCGCGCCACGGCGCCGTCGATGCCCTCGCTGGCGGCCGCGTCGGTGCGTGCGACGATGAACAAATGCCGCCGAGCGCGCGCCGCGGCGGCGATCTTGGCGGCCATGTCGTGCGGGTTGGCCAGTTTCTTGTCGTTCAGGTGGCCGCATTTCTTCGGCAGCAACTGGTCCTCGATATGCACCGCGGCGGCGCCGGCATCCTCAAAGCAGCGCACCATGTGCATCACGTTCAGCGCCTCGCCATAGCCGGTGTCGCCATCGACCAGCAGCGGCAGCCCGGCGGAGCGGGCGATTTGGCGGACGAAGAAGCACACCTCGTCCACCGTGATCACCCCGAGATCGGGCAGGCCCATCGAGGCGCTCATCGCCGCGCCGGACAGGTACAGCGCCTCAAACCCCGCATCCCTGGCCTGCAAACCGGCCTGACCGTTATGCGCGCCGGGCATGGCCAAGATGCCGGGACGGGCGAGCAAGGCGCGGAAGCGCTCGCCGGCGGGCGCAACGGGAAGATCAGCAGCGACGAGGTAGGTCATGGCGCACGGTCTCCAGGTGGGCGGGCTCCGGATAGCCGAAGGCGACGCGGAACAAAAGGCGAGCGCGTTAACCATTTGGAAACCGGTCTCCGGCATGATGCGCGGCAACGAGGAACCCAGGACCGACCCGAGGTAACGAAAACGGGCAGCAGAACCCGGCTTTCCCAGGGTCTCCGACGGACTGGCCGACCACCCGTGACCCTGTCGCGCATTCTGGTCAGCAACATGTCGTCCCGGCTCCGCGGTGATACCGTGGGACAGGAAGGTCCGCGCCAGGTTTCCGTGCGTGGGTGAATTATTGACGGAGCAACATGCCTGTTGCCCGAATGTGCTGCGGAGAACCCGTGCCATGGCTGTTGCCGACAATCAGAGTGCGTTCGTCGACTCCGGTACGGTGTCGATCGGGCTGTCGCAAATGTTCACCGTCACCGCCGGCAGCACCGATCCGGCCTATCTGGTGCTTACCGCGCTCGACCGGAACGAATACACGGCGGGCGCCAGCGGTGCCACGGGCAGTCTGTCCGGGGGCGGCAACACGCTCGGCCTGAGTGGCGTCGGCGGCGATGGCCGGGGCGCCGGGATCGTCTTCACCTACCAGGCATCGACCGGCCGGTACTACAGCAGCGTCTATGGCTACCTGGACCAGTTGACCTACAATTCATCGGGCAGCGCGGGCGACGTGACCAATCTGTCGCTGTTCGGCACCAACAATCTGAGCCTGGCCGACGCCTACGCCGGCAACGCCGCCACGATGATGGAAGTCGATGCCTCGGGTTACCTGGGCAGTGCGACGGTGGTGACCCGGCCGGGCTACACCGCCACCGTGCCCGTCCAGGCGACGCCCAACTCCGTTGCCTCGGCCGCGGCCAGCTTCGTCGGCCAGGCCTGGAACATGGATGGCTGCTGGGTGCTGGCCAGCAGCATCGCCGCCGAGGCAGGGGCGTCGCTGCCGGTGCAGAGCACGCTGGTCGGCCTGCCCGGCCAGGCAAACGGCGAGTGGATCGTCGCCTTCGATGGTCCGGCCGGCCTGACCGGCAACTGGGAAAGCATGGTCACCGCCGGCGAGATGGTCGTGATTCAGACAGCCGGCGGGGGAGGCCACATTACCACCTGCGTCTCCGGCTCCGGCGGCAGCGCCATGCTGGTGGACAACATCACCTATGTAAACGGCAGCGGCCAGATCGTGAATTCGGCCAACGACGGGTCGAGCGCCGACGTCACTGTCGCTCCGCCCCACGCCGCGTCCCAGGAATGGGCGGGCGTCGCGGTCTCCTCGGTGGTGATCTATGAGCTGGACACGCCGATCGTCACCGCCGCCGCGTCGTCGGACCGCCTCGCGAGCCTGGCGTCGCAATCCCTGGGTTCGCTGTTCTCCGCGAAGGATCCCGTCAACAAGGCGATTGTTTCCTGGCAGGTTTACGACACGGCGGCCAGCGACATGCTGGTGCTCGGCGGCACCGACTACAGCGACCATTCGGTCTCCAATGCCCTGACCGCCTCGACGCTCGCCTCGATAGCCCTGCTCGCCGGCACGACGGCGACCACCGACACGCTAGAGGTGCGGGCATACAACGGCAGCTATTGGGGCGATTGGGCCTCGATGAACGTGGCGATCGTCGCGGCGGCACCGGCGGCAGCCTCGGTTCCCGTCCTGGCGACGCTGACGGCGAACCAGACCTGGACCGGCGGCAAGGCGATCGCGCTGGCGCTGCCCTCGGCCACCTTCCAGGATCCGCAAGGCGAGGCGCTGACCTACAGGGCCACGCTGTCGAGCGGCTTGGCGCTGCCGGGCTGGCTCACCTTCAACGCGACCACCGACACGTTCGGCGGTATCGCGCCGCTGACCGCGGAGACGCTGGCGATCACGGTCACCGCGACGGACACCAGCTTGTTGTCGGTGTCCGACACATTCTCCGCCACCGTCATTGGCGCGCCGGTGGTGACGGCGCGGACCCCGAGCCAGAAGTGGGCGCAGGGCAACGCGGTGTCGCTCGCGCTGCCCGCCAACACGTTCACCGACCCGCAGCACGAGACTTTGGTCTATACGGCCGCGCAGACGAGCGGCCAGCCGCTGCCGGCCTGGCTCAGCTTCAACCCCGCTTCAGACACGTTCGCCGGCATCGCCCCGGCCACCGCGCAGGCCTTTAACATTTCGGTCACCGCGACGGATACCAGCGGATTGTCGGTGTCCGACAGCTTCGCGGTCACCGTCGCCCCGCCCGGACCGGTGGTGGCGGCGCGGACGCCGGCCCAGACCTGGAAAGATGAGCAGGCGATTTCCCTGGTGCTGCCCGCAAGCACGTTCAGCGATCCGACGGGCGCGACGCTGACCTATACGGCCAAACAGGCGAACGGCCGGGCACTCCCGGGTTGGCTCAGGTTCAATGCGGCGACGGACTCGTTCAGCGGCACCGCGCCCATCGCCGCCCAAAGCGTGGACATCACGGTCACCGCGACGGACACCAATGGATTGTCGGCGTCCGACACGTTCCTGGCTACCGTCGTGGGTGCGCCGATGGTGGCGACGCACACGCGGAACCAGACCTGGACGGAGGGCAAGGCGTTCTCCCTGGTGCTGCCCGGCAACACCTTCGCCGATCCGCAGGGCGAGAGCCTGGTCTATACGGCCACCCAGCAGAACGGCCAGGCGCTGCCGGGTTGGCTGGGATTCAACGTGGCGACGCACTCGTTCAGCGGCACCGCGCCCACGGCCGCGCAGACCGTGGACATCAAGGTGACCGCGACGGACACCAGCGGCTTGGCCGCATCGGAAGCTTTCGCCGCCGTCGTGCGGTCGCCGCCGGCAACCGCGAGGCCCGGCATCGCCGTGACGGCGCCGACGCCGCACCAGACCTGGACAGACGGGCAGGCCGTCGGTCTCACGCTGCCGGCGAATACCTTCACCGACGCGCTGGGACTGAAGATGACCTTTGCCGCCTATGAGATCAGCGGTCCGAACGTCACAAATTGGCTGTACTTCAATCCAGGCACCGACGAATTGTTCGGGACGGTGCCGATTTCGGCGAGCGGAACCGTGGAACTCGCGGTGGTCGCGATGGATTCGCGCTACATTATGGCCGAGGATCTGTTCAGCGTGACCCTCGCGCCGAGTCCCTCTGGGCACATTGGGCATACCGGGCAGGCCATTGCGTCGCTCGGCGCCGTGCGGCAGGTTGATCCGTCGCACGTGGCTGGCTTGCTGGCGATGCACTTTCAGTAACTGGGGCATTATCGGAACGTGGCCGCGCGCGCCACGGACCCTGTTTGCCCGGATTGTGCCGCCACCTGTGTCGGGGGCCTTTGGCGGCGTCGCCGCCTTCCCCCTGCGACACCGACTGTATTGCACCGGACGGCAGCCGAGTGCCGCGCGGCTCCAGCCGCCGCATTACCTGAAGAACACCACGCTCAGCAGCACGAAAACCGGCAATAGCAGCGCACTGCTCAGCAGCATGAAGCCGATGAATCCAGGCATCCGCACGCCGCGATGCGCCGCGATCGCGCGCAGCATCATGTTTGGCGCGTTGCCGATATAGGTCAGCCCGCCGAAGAACGTCGCTCCGGCCGAGATCGCCTGAAGGATCAGCGCCTGGGTGCCGGCCAGCGTCTGCGGCCGGATGCCGGCGAGGTCGAAGAACACCAGGTAAGTCGGTGCATTGTCGAGAAATGCCGACAGCAGCCCGCTCAGCCAGAAATACAGCAGGGGGATCGGCCGGCCGCCGCCGTCCAGCGTGAGCCGTAGCAGCGGCGCCAGCGGCCCGGCCAGCCCGGCTTGCAGCATCGCCGACACCGGCCCGATGGTGACGAAGATGCCGGCAAACAGCATCGCCACCTCGGCCATCGGGTGCCAGACGAAGCCGTTGGCCTGGCGGATCGCGCGCGGCGTGAAGTGCAGCGAGACCTCGGTGACCGCGATGAACATGCCGATGGCGGCCAGCCGCTCGATGCCGATGCTCTGTCCGAGCAAGGTGACCGCGCCGGGGTGGACGTAGCCCTGCGCAAGGACGGTCGCGGCGGCCAGCGCGATCAGCCCGACATTGCCCCAGCCGCGCAGCCGCAGCCGCTGCGGCCGTGGCGCCGGCCGCTCCGATGCCGCCAGCCGCCGGTCGAGCAACCAGAACACGGCCAGCAGGATGCCGGTCAGCAGCAGGAAGTGCGGCAACAAGTGCGTGGCCGGCCAGAAGAACGGCACCCCGCGCAGCAGCCCGACATACAGCGGCGGATTGCCCAGCGGCGTCAGTGCGCCGGCCGCGTTGGCCACCAGCACGATCAGGAACAGCACAAGGTGCGTGCGCCGGTGGCGATGGGCGTTGGCGTGCAGCAGCGGCTGGATCACCACGACCGCCGCCGCGGTGGTGCCGACGACCAACCCCAGCACGACGCCCAGGGCGAGCATGGCGGTGTTGCCGCCGGGAGTCCCCGCCGGTCCGCCTCGCAGGTGCACGCCGCCGCCGGCGGTGTACAACGCCAGCAGCAGCGTCGCGAACGGCAGGTATTCGATCAACAGCGCGTGCCACGCCTCGGATGCCGCCGCGCCGAATCCGGCCTCGGCAGCGCGCGGCAGCAGCAGCGCCAGGCTCCAGGCCAGCGCCACCAGGCCCATCCGCCGCGCCCAGAAACGCGGTGCCAGGGCTGGCAACATGGCGATCGACAGCAACAATCCCAGGAACGGCAGCCCCCATGGCAGGCCGGGCACCGGGCTGGGCGCGCGGCTGGACGTTTGGCCGGCCAGCGCGGCGGCGCCACCGGCGGCAGCCCAGGCCGGTGCCGGCGCCAGCAGCCATGCCAGACCGCACGCTGCGTTGCGCCACACCGCCGACAGGACGGTCGCGGCCCGCCGTGGGCTTGTCCTGGGGCTTGCCCTGGGGCTTGTTTGCATGCCCGCGACCCTGCAAGTAACGTCCGCCGCACGCAACAAGGACAGGCAAGCGATGGACATGACGGGCGAGCGGCGCATTCCCGCGCCGCGGCAAGTCGTTTGGAACGCGCTGAACGATCCGGACGTGCTGCGGGTCAGCATCCCGGGCTGTGAGAGCCTGGAAAAGCAGTCGGATACGGCGATGAAGGCGACGGCCTCGGTCAAGATCGGGCCGATCTCCGCGCGCTTCACCGGGAATGTGCAACTGTCCGACATGGATCCGCCGAACGGCTACACGATCAGCGGCGAAGGGCAGGGCGGCGTCGCCGGCTTCGCGAAGGGCGGCGCGAAGGTCAATCTGGAGGACGGCGACGGCGGCGTCACCGTGCTGCGCTATGAGGTGCATGCGCAGGTGGGCGGCAAGCTCGCCCAGCTCGGCGCGCGGCTGGTGGACGCCAGCGCCAAGCAGTTGGCCGACCAGTTCTTCGACCGGTTCAGCGCCCGGGTGGCGCCTGCCGCGGCTGCAATGCCGGCTCCGGCCGGTGCCGCGGGCGGTCCGGCCCACCCCTACCCCGACCAGCGGCAGGGCTTCCCCCCCGCGCCCGGTTCCGTCGTGTCCGAGCCGGTGCCGGCCTATCCGCAATCCTCGGTCAGCGTGCTGGCATTGGTCCCGCGCGAGCCGTTCGGCCTGCCGATCGCCGCCTGGATCGGCGGTGTCATCTACCTGTTCATCGTGCTGCTGTTCCTCGGAAGCATCTTCTAGTGGCCGAACTGCCCGCCACGGTCGCCGAGACCGCCAGGCTGCTCGCCGACCAGGGCTACATCGCCGACCAGGAGCTGGCCACCACGGTGCACCTGGCGCTGTCGATGCGCCGGCCGCTGTTCCTGGAAGGCGAGCCTGGCACCGGCAAGACCGAGATCGCCAAGGTGCTGGCCGCCGGCCTCGGCCGCCGCCTGGTGCGGCTGCAATGCTACGACGGCATGGACATCGCCGCCGCCGCATACGAATGGGACCACGCTCGCCAACTCATGGCGATCCGCCTCGCCGAAGCCGCCGGCCAAACCGACCGCGACGCGCTGTCCCGCGACATCTACACGCGCGAGTTCCTGCTCGCCCGCCCGCTTCTGTCGGCGATCGACCCGGACCTGCCGCCCTCGGTGCTGCTGATCGACGAACTGGACCGCGCCGACGAGCCGTTCGAGGCGTTCCTGCTGGAGCTGCTGGCCGACTTCCAGATCAGCGTGCCGGAGTTCGGTACGGTGAAGGCGAAGACGACGCCGGTGGTGGTGTTGACCTCGAACCGCACGCGCGAGGTGCATGACGCGATCCGCCGCCGCTGCCTGTATCACTGGGTGGACTATCCGGACGCCGCGCGGGAGCAGGCGATTTTGGCGGCGAAGGCTCCCGGGGTGCCGCAGGCGCTGTCGGCGCAGGTGGTGGCCTTCGTGCAGAAGTTGCGCGGGGAGGATCTGTTCAAGCTGCCCGGGGTGGCGGAAACGATCGACTGGGCGCAGGCGCTGACCTACCTCAACCAGAAGGAACTGGCGCCGGCGGCGGTGGACGAAACGCTCGGCGTGCTGCTGAAGTACCAGGACGACATCGCCAAGGTGCGCGGCGCCGAGGCGGCGCGGCTGGTGACGGAAGTGCAAGCGGCGGCGGAGTGAAATCCTCTCCCGCGCCACTGCGCCGCCGGACGCAGCCTGCCGCACCGTCACGCCTCCCCTTGGAGCCGGCATATCGCCTCGATGCTCCGCGGCCGGGCCGGCCGCTTCCCGGGAACATCGGGATGGCGCGGCGTGCGGCGTGATCCTCGCCCCCTCTTGCGCGAATGGCATGAACCTGCGCCGCGGTCGCCGTTCCGCTTGCCATGGGGCTTGACCCGGCCATGCCATCGCCCGCCTGATGCGGCCCGGTCCACGCGCCGCCGACGGAACAGCGGCTGAACCGAGGGAGGGTCCCATGACCGATCCGCCATCCACCCAGGCACCGTCCACCCAAGCCCCCCAGACCCAGGCCCCCCAGACCCAGGCCATCGACTGGGAAGGCCGCTACCGCGACGGTGCCACCGGGTGGGAGCGCGCCGGCCTGAATCCGACCTTCGCCGCCTGGCGTGACGCCGGCACGCTGGCGCCCTGCCGCATCCTGGTGCCCGGCGCCGGCCGCAGCCCCGAACCGGTGGCTCTCGCCGAGGCTGGCTTCGACGTTACGCTGGTCGATGCCTCCCCCACCGCCGTCGCGACCCAGCGTGCCCGGCTCGAGCGGCTGCATGTCAAAGCGCAGGTGATGCAGGCGGATCTGCTGCTGTGGAACCCGCCCACACTGTTCCAGGCGATCTACGACCAGACCTGCCTGTGCGCCCTGCCGCCCGCCATCTGGCCGGACTACACTGCGCGGCTGCACCGCTGGCTCCAGCCCGGCGGCGCGCTGTTCATCCTGTTCATGCAGTCCACCCGCGCCGGCGGCCCGCCATTCCACTGCGACCTCGGCCAGATGCGGCTGCTGTTTCCCGAGTCCAACTGGATCTGGCCCGAGACGCTGCCTCACACCGTCGCACATTCGCCCGGCATCGCGGAGCAGCCCGCGGTGCTGCGGGCTCGCTGAAGGCGAGGAGGGAAAGATGGACGGAGGCTTCGAATCAGTCTTGCAGAACCGGACGCGGGAGGTGCTGGAAGACTGCACCGCCTGCGGCCGTTGCGTGGAGGTCTGCCCGATGCCCGGCCCCGCCGGCCTCAGCGCCGCCGACGCGCCCGGCATCGCCGCCGGCGTGCTGGCGATTCTGCGCGGCGACGTCTCCCCCGAAGCGTCGGCGCGCTGGGCCGCAGTCTGCTCCGGCAGTGGCCACTGCATCCCGGCCTGCCCGCACGGCGTGAACCCGCGTTTCATGCTGACCATGGCGCGGCTGGCCATGCAGCGCCGCAACGACGCCGCCGCGCGCCGCAAGGACGGTTTCGCCCGATTCACCGGCATGACCACCGGCGTGCGCGTCCTGTCGCGCCTGCAACTGCCGCCCGAACTCCTGGCCCGCTTTCGCCCCGACGCCGACGATCCCGGCGCCGCCTCTCCCGACGTGGTCTTTTACACCGGCTGCAACTTGCTCAAGACCCCGCACATCGCCCTGCTGTGCTTCGACATCATGGACGCGATGGGCTTGCGCTACCGCGTCATGGGCGGGCCGTCGCATTGCTGCGGCGTGCTGCAGTTCCGCGCCGGCGACCTGACCACCTCCGGCCGCATCGCCTACCGCACCGTGGATCGGCTCGGCAGCGCCGGCGGCCGTGTGCTGACCTGGTGCCCGACCTGCCAGGTCCAGCTCAGCGAGGTGGTGATCCCCGGCCGGTCCGACGATCCCCTGGCGCTGACGCCGTTCATCCGCTTCCTGTCCGACCATCTGGACGACCTGCGCCCGCTGCTGCGCCATCCGGTGCACAAGCGCGTCGGCCTGCACGAGCACCCCGGCATCGCCGGCGTCGCCGCCGCGGCGGAAACCATCCTGCGCATGGTCCCCGGCCTGGACTTTGTCGATCTGGCGCAGCCGCGCGTCGGCTACCAGTGCAACACGCTGAACCCGCTGCCGGCGTTCAAGCGCGAGGTGCATCGCGCCCAGTTGCAGGCGGCGGCCGATGCCGGCGTGACCACGCTCGCCGGCATCTACCACGCCTGCCATCGCGAGCTGTGCAGCCACGAACGCGACTGGCCGTTCGAAGTGGTGAATTTCCTCGAGCTGGTCGGCGAGAGCATGGGGCTGACACGGCCGGATTTGTTCAAGCGGCTGAAGCTGATGCAGGACGTCGATGCGGTGTTGGCCGACGCGGCGCCGATGATCGCGGCGCACCACCTCGATCTCGACGAGGCGCGCGCGGTGGTGCTCAGCGACATGCTGGGTGAGCAACCGCTGCCGCTGATGCGATGAACCGTCACCCGGCCGCGCCCGGCTTGCTTGGAGCAGCCCGGCGAGCGCGCCGCTTGTGTCAACAATCAGGAATTCCATAGTCCCGGTTGCGCCAGAAGTTGCGATAGGGCATTTCAGATATGAGTGAAGAAGCAATTGTGGTGCGCATGTCCGAAGCTGGCCGCATCAGCATTTCCGCCAAGCAGCGGAAAGCTGTCGGGTTGGAAGAGGGCGAGCTTGCGATAGCACGGGTGGACAATGGAGAAATCCGCATCCGGCCGGTGCGGACTGTCCTCGCCGGCCTGCGGGCAACGGTGCGCGAGCACGTGGCCAATTCCGGCGAAAGCGCGGATCGGTTTCTCGCCGACCGCCGGGAGGATGCGTCGCGCGAGGAACGCCAGTGCCCTGAGTCACTCATCATGCGGGGACCAGCCGGAGCGGTCGATCGGAATGCCGTGTCAGGCTCTGGCAACGGGGATTTGCAGTCGGCACGAATCAGGACGGCGGGGCCAGCCATGCTCTGGCCCCGGTCGTTCAGGCATAGCAGACATGGTGCGCCCGGATCGCGGGCGGCCCGGTCGGCGGACCCGTGGCGGTACGGGCAAAGACCTGCCGGCGGAACACAGGCGGCCGTGCAGGCTTGGCTGCCGAACGCACAATGTTCCTGGGTGGCGGCGATGGAGCGGCAGCCGCCTGCGGCGACAGCAGCACGGCCATTGCCGCGGCTGCCGGAGTGGCCACGGTCTCTCCGATTATCCCCGGCAAGATGGCGGGGTTTTCCCACCATTGCAGCCCGCACGGCCTGGCGCCGGCGCGGAACCCCTTCACGCTGCCGCCAAACGCCACGATGGTGCGGGCCAGGTACGGCCAGTCCGGGTGGCCCGGCCCGATGCCGCGGCGCTGGCACATCCAGG
>Ga0307373_10012932_pt1 | contig 11763 bp, 12 predicted proteins | sample OX2MG_FD_202534 | JGI IMG/M metagenome (GOLD analysis project Ga0307373, IMG submission 202534) | Soil microbial communities from Risofladan, Vaasa, Finland - OX-2 | ecosystem: Environmental > Terrestrial > Soil > Coastal area > Acid sulfate soil | place: Finland: Risofladan, Vaasa | collected...
CGACCCCCAACCCGACGAGCGCCGCGATCGCGTCGCCGGCGAGACTGACCGATTGCACCAAGGCCAGCATCAGCGCGCCGACCCCGATGACCAGCAGGACGGCGCCGAGATAGTCGATGCGGTGCGGATGGCGCTCGACCCGCTCGTCGAGAAACATCCAGAACATCGCGACGCTGGCGAAACCGATCGGCAGGTTGACCCAGAACACCACCGACCAGTGGACGTGCAGCACCAGATAGGCTCCGAGCCCCGGGCCGAGGATCGCCGCCACGCCGAACACGCTGGAGATCCAGCCCTGCACGCGAGCCCGCTCGGCCGGCGTGTAGATGTCGCCGACGACGGTGCTGGCGATCGGCTGGATCGCGCCGGCTCCCAGCCCCTGCAACCCGCGGAACAGCACCAGCGCGCTCATCGTCGGCGCAAAGCCGCACAGCGTCGTGCCAATGAGGAAGATGCCGGTGCCGGTGAAAAAGACCGGCTTGCGGCCGTAGATGTCGGCGAGCCGGCCATAGAGCGGGATGCTGACGGCCATCGCCAGGAGGTAGGCGGCAAACACCCAGCTGAACAGGCGGAAGCCGCCGAGATCGGCGACGATCGTCGGCATCGCGGTGGCGACGATCGTGCTTTCGACGGCCGGCATGAACGTCGCCATCAGCGCCGCCATCAGCACCAGGCCCCGGCGCGGCACGATCGCGGCCGGGCGCGCCTCCTCGACCACTGCCCGATCCACCAACGCCGCTCCGATCTTGCCGAACGATTCCAGGATTAGGCGCAGCCGCTCAGAATTCGAACGCCTCGACGATCATCGGCTCGTTCTTTGCCGCGGCGAGCCATTCCTGCATCGCCGGCAACGCCAGGATCGCCGCGCAATAGGCCTCGGCCTCGCGCTCCAGGTCGGTCCGGTAGGTGCGGAAGCGCGTCACCACCGGGGCAAACATCGCGTCGGCGATGGTGAATTGGCCAAACAAAAACGGGCCCTTGCCATCGCCGAAGCGGCTGCGGCAGTCGCGCCAGATCGCCATCACGCGGTTGATGTCGGCCTGCGCCTCGGGGGTGAGGTCGCGGCCGGGGAAGCTGGAGCGGATGTTCATCGGCAGCTGCGCGCGCAACGCGCCAAACCCGGAATGCATCTCGGCGCTGACCGCGCGCGCCGCCGCCCGCGCCGTCGAATCCTGCGGCCACAGCGCGAAATTGGGGAACGATTCGGCGAGGTATTCGCAGATCGCCAGGCTGTCCCACACCGTGATCGAACCGTGCTGCAACGCCGGCACGCGCCCCGAGGGCGAGTATTTCAGGATCGTTTCCCGGCTGCCGGGCTGATAGAGCGGGATCACCACCTCGTCGAACGTGATCGTGGTGCGTTTCAGGACGAGCCACGGGCGCAGCGACCAGGAGGAATAGTTCTTGTTGCCGAGATAGATCGTCATGTCGGCCATCGGCGGCTCCGCGATCGGGTGTTACAGCATGCCGAGCGGCGTGCCGCCCTCGGGCGGCGGGAAGGCGCGGTCGAGCGCGGCGAGATCGTCGGCGGTGAGCCGCAACTCCGCGGCGCCGCGGTTGTCGCGCACATGCTGCTGCGTCGTCGCCTTGGGAATGACCATCATGCCGTCCTGCCGCAACAGCCAGGCAAGCGCGACCTGCGCCGCGGTCGCGCCGTGCCGCGCGGCGACCTCCTGCAATGCCCGGTTGCCGAGGATACGGCCCTGTTCGAGCGGGGTATAGGCCATGATCGCGATGCCCCGCTCGCGGCACCACGGGATCAGCTCCCATTCCGGGCCGCGGCGGCCGAGATTGTAGAGGATCTGGTTGGCCGCCACGGTCTGGCCGCCCGTGGAGCCACCGGCCAACCCGACCCATTCGCGCATCTCATCGATGTTGAAATTACTGACCCCGTGATGGCGGATCTTGCCGTCGCGCTGCAGCCGGGCGAAGCCCGCCAGCGTCTCGGCGAGCGGCACCGAGCCGCGCCAATGCAACAGGTAGAGATCGATCCGGTCGGTCTTGAGCCGCTGCAAGCTGCGCTCGCAAGCCTCGATCACGCCCTTTTGCGAGGCGTTGGAGGGCAGCACCTTGCTGACGATGAAGAGGCGTTCGCGCACCCCCGCGCCGGCCCGCGCGACGATCTCCTCAGCGGTGCCGCTGCCGTACATTTCGGCAGTGTCGATCAGCGTCAGGCCGAGTTCGATGCCAAGCTTCAAGGCGGCCTCTTCGGCGGCGGCGCGGCGCCGATCCTCGCCCATATGCCAGGTGCCCTGACCAAAGGCCAGCACCGACTCGCCATCGGGGAGGGTCACGCGGGGCAGGGGGTCGGTCATCGCGGTTCTCCGGTTGTGGCGCCGTCGCGGCGCAGGAAAACGAGCCGCGCCGCGCCGTAGAGGCGCTGGTCGATCACGCGAAAGCCGGCGACCGGCGGCACTGCCTCGCGCGCCGCGACCTCGATGACGACGAGCGCCTCGGGGATCAGCCACCCGGCGGCGGCAAGCCCGGCCACCGCCGGCGCGGTCAGCCCACTGTGATAAGGCGGGTCGAGAAAGGCCAGCGCGGCGGCAACCCGGGCGCGCGGCGGCCGGGTTGCATCGGCGGTCACGACCTGCGTGCGGTCCTCCTCGTCGAGCGCGGCGATGTTGCGGCGCAGCGCGGCGAGCGCCTCGCGGTTGTTTTCGATGAAGAGAGCGTCGGAGGCGCCGCGCGACAAGGCTTCGAGACCGAAGGCGCCGGTGCCGGCGAAGGCGTCGAGCACCGGCCGGTCGGCGAACGGCAGGCCGGCAGCGGCAAAGTCTCCGTGCGACAGAATGTTGAACAGCGCCTCGCGCGCCCGGTCGCTGGTCGGCCGCACCGCGTCGCCCGAGGGCGCGACGAGCCGCCGCCCGCGATGGCTACCGCCGACGATGCGCATGGCTCGCCGCCGCCGCCGCTACGCCCGTGCCGAGCTGTTCGGCGAGCACCTTGCGCGGCACCTCCTCGACGGCGCCACGCGCCAGATGGCCGAGCTGGAACGGGCCGTAGGCGAGCCGGATCAGCCGGGTCACCGGATAGCCGAGATGCTCGAGGACGCGCCGCACCTCGCGGTTCTTGCCCTCGCGCAGCGACAGGGTGACCCAGGCATTCGATCCCTGCTGGCGATCGAGCGTGGCGCTGATCGGGCCATAGGCGATGCCGTCGATCGTGATGCCGCGGGCAAGGCTGGCGAGGCGTGCCGGATCGACCAGACCGTGCACCCGCACCCGGTAGCGCCGCACCCAGCCGGTCGCCGGCAATTCGAGGCGGCGCGCCAGCCCCCCGTCATTGGTCAACAGCAGCAGCCCCTCGGAATTAAGGTCGAGCCGGCCGATCGATACCAGACGCGGCAGCTCCGCCGGCAGCGCGGCAAAGACGGTCGGGCGGCCCTTCTCGTCGCGATGGGTGGTGACGAGCCCGGCCGGCTTGTGGTGGCGCCACAGCCGGGCGCGCTCCGGCTCGGGCAGCGGCTTGCCGTCGACCCGGATCGCGCTGCCCGCGGTCACCGTGACGGCCGGGCTCGTCAAGATGGCGCCGTCGACCGCGACTCGCCCCTCGGCGATCCAGCGCTCGGCATCGCGGCGCGAGCACAGCCCGGCGCGCGCCAGCACCTTCGCGATCCGCTCGGGGGCAATCCGCTCGGGGGCAATCCGCTGCGGATCTTCGGAGGTTGCGCGGGGCGCGTTGCGGTTCATGCGCCGGCGGCCGCGACAAAGGCGCGGAAGATGCCGCGATCGCCGTCGCTCAGCAGAAATTCCGGATGCCATTGCACCCCGAGGCAGAAGCGATGCCGCGGATCCTCGATGCCTTCGATGATGCCGTCCTCGGCGACGGCGTCGATGACGACACCCGGCCCGGCGGCGTCGACCGCCTGGTGATGCGCGCTGTTGACCGCGAGCCTGATGGCGCCGGTCACGCGATGCAGCAGCGTGCCGGCGAGGATCTGGACATCGTGGCCGGGCTCGTCGCGCGGGTTCGGCTGGCGATGCGCCAGACAATTCGGCACCGCGTCCGGGATGTGCTGGATCAGGCTGCCGCCGAGTGCGACGTTGAGCAGTTGCTGGCCGCCGCAGATGCCGAGCACCGGCCGGGCGCGCGCCAGCGCCGCCCTTGTGATGGCCAGTTCGAAGGCGGTGCGGCGGTCCTTGGTCCGGACCGTCGGATGGCGCTCCGCCGCGCCAAACAATGCCGGATCGACATCGAACCCGCCGCCGGTCACGATCAGCCCGTCGATGCGGTCGAGATACTGCTCGGCATAATCGGGGTCGTGCGGCAACAGGATCGGCACCCCGCCGGCGAGGCGTACCGCGCTGCAATAATTCTCGCGGATCGCATACCACGGGAATTTGGCGTAGCCGCCGGGCTTCTCGCCGGGCATTTCATGGTCGAGGGTGAGGCCGATCGTCGGTTGTGGCATGGTGGCGATCCCGTGGGGCGCGGATTCAGGAGAGGCATGCGCAGGGACGAGATAGGTCGCGCCGGCGATCTCGGCAATCACCGGCGCATTCACCGGCGCAATCGCCGGCGATGAATCAGCTGCCGACGGCAGCGCTGATGGCGCGCGCCCTTGACGCCGCGGCGGCGGCCGGGGCGGCGGGCGACGTACCGGTTGGCGCGGTATTGGTCAATGATGCCGGCGAGGTTGTTGCCGTCGCCGGCAACCGCGTCGAGCGCGACCATGACCCGACCGCGCATGCCGAGATGCTGGTGTTGCGCGCTGCCGCCGCCCGGCTCGATGCGGCGCGGCTGGCCGGCTGCGATCTCTATGCGACGCTGGAGCCGTGCCCGATGTGCGCCGCGGCGATCGGTCTGGCGCGCATCCGCCGGCTCTACTTTGGCGCCTACGACCCGAAAGGCGGCGGTGTCGAGCACGGCCCGCGCATCTTCGAGCAGCCGACCTGCCACCATCGGCCGGAGATCTATGGCGGCATCGCCGAGCGCGCCGCCGGCGACTTGCTGCGCCGGTTCTTCCGGGCGCGGCGGTGACGGCGGGGCAGGGCGCAGAAACCGCTTGTCAGGGCGGACCGGCCGGGCGAATCATCGGCCACGCATCAAGGAGAAAAGCAGGATGGCCTATCAGAGCATCAGCGCCGGCCGGATCAGCGGGGCGCTCGGCGCCATCGTCGACGGCGTCGATCTGTCGCGCGATCTCGACAACGCGACCGCGTCCGACCTGCATCAGGCGTTGCTCGATCACTGCGTCATCTTTTTTCGCGACCAGCATCTGACGCCGGAGCAGCACCTCGCGCTCGGCCGGCGCTTTGGCAGCCTCAATGTGCATGAGTTTGTCGAGGCGATGCCGGGCCATCCCGAGATCCTCGTCGTCGCCAAGAACGAGGCCGATACCAAGAATTTCGGCGGCGGCTGGCATTCCGACGTGACCTATCTCGACGAGCCGGCCTTGGGCTCGATCCTCTACGCGCTGGATGTACCGGATTATGGCGGCGACACGATGTTCGCCAACCAGTATCTCGCCTACGAGGCGCTGTCGCCGGGCATGCAGCGGATGCTCGACGGGCTGACCGCGATCCACAGCGCCCGGCACGTCTACGGCACCGACGCCGACAATGATTACGCCCGCCGGCAGGGCCTCTCGGCGATGAAGATCACCCGCAACGAGGCGGCGCACCGCGAGACCGAGCACCCGGTCGTCCGCACCCATCCCGAGACCGGCCGCAAATCGCTCTACGTCAACCGCAACTTCACGGTGCGCTTCAAGGACATGACGGTCGAGGAAAGCCGGCCGCTACTGAACTACCTCTACGAGCACGCGGTGCGCCCGGAATTCACCTGCCGCTTCCGCTGGGAGCGGGGGTCGATCGCGTTCTGGGACAATCGCTGCGTGCAGCATTACGCGCTCAACGATTACAACGGCCAGCGCCGCGTCATGCACCGCGTCACGATCGACGGCGACCGGCCGTTCTGAGGCGCGCGACGGCAGCTGATTGGAACCGGATTTCGCCTGTTGCGTGGCGTACACCGCAATTCCGCCGTCCCGATTCTGACGATCGACGCCTGCGCGGCTTCGCCAAACTCGTATTGAGCAGGTAACGGCCGTCGCCGGCGATCGAGCGGGAAGGGCAGACCTACGAGGGGGTCGAAACCTTCCAGCAGTAACGCAAGGCGCAATTTCGCAGCAGCTGAGGTCGCCGTTGCGGCGCCGCGGCCCTCGTCCTACGGTGGCGCGGCATAACCCAGCGACCGGAGCGACCGGTGCCACTGCCCCCGCCTGTGCTCGATCATGTCGTCATCGATGTCCGCGAGCGGATGGACGAGGCGGCGCGCGCCTTTGCCGCGCTCGGCTTCCAGCTGACGCCGCGCGGCCAGCACACGCTCGGCTCGATGAACCATCTGGCGATGTTCGCGACCGACTACCTCGAACTGCTCGGCTTCGGTGCCGGCGCCGCGGGCCGCCCGGAACTGGCGCCGTTTCCCGTCGGGCTCAACGGGCTGGTGTTCAAGACGGCGGACGCCGATGCGGCGCACGCCCGCGCGCAGGCCGCCGGGCTGCCGATCCTGCCGGTACAATCGTTCTCGCGGCCGGTGGAGATCGACGGCGTGCGGCGGGATGCGCGCTTTCGCACGACCCGGCTCGACCCGATGAAAATTGCGATGGGCCGGGTCTATTTCTGCGAGCACTCGACCCCGGAGCTGGTATGGCGAGCGCAATGGCAGTCGCATCCGAATGGCGCCCGCGCGATCGCCCGGGTGGTCGTCGCAACGCCCGACGCGCGACGAACCGCCGGCCTCTTCACGGCACTGTTCGGCGCCGATGCGGTGGCGGAGCGCGACGGGAGCTGCATCATCGACGCGGGCGCGGCGCGGGTCGAGCTGGTGACGCCTGCAGCCGTCGAGGCAGAGTTCGGCCTCGCGGCAGCCGATCCGGCCGGGCGCGGCGAATACCTGGCGGCGCTCGAATTCCGGGTGGCCTCGCCCGGCGACGCCGCCGAGCGGCTGCGTGCCGTGCCGGGGGTGCGGATCGCGCCGCGTCGCGTTGTGGTGCCGGCCGCCGCTGCCTGCAACACAACGCTCGCCTTTGCGGCGTGACCGGGTTCGGTATCGGCGCCGATTTGTCACAGCGACGGTAGAGCGCAGCGGCCGCACGGTCGGCATCGGCGACATTGGCAGTTGCGAATGAGGCCGGCCGCGAATGAGGCCGGCGAGCTCTTGACCACTGGTGACCGCTGGGTGGCATGGCGCGCTCGCGGCGCGAGGGGCACCGGCTGCTTGAAACCCGCGAAATACCTTGAAGACGCCGAGGATTTGCGATTGATAGGCATAATCTGGCCCGAGCGATGAGCCCGGTGCGCCGATCGGCCCGTCCGACCACGGCGATGATCCACAAAACACGGGGAAGAGGGAGTGAAACGATGACGTTTTTGAAGCCGTCACCGATTGGGCGGCGGACCCTGTTGCGGGCCGCCGCGGCCGCTGGCGTTGCGCAGGTCGCGGCGCCGTTTGTCATTTCCGCCCGCGCCGCCGAGACGATCAAGATCGGCCTCGACGATCCGCTGACCGGGACCTATGCCGAACTGGGCAAGAACGAGCAGATCGGCTGCAGCCTCGCGGTCGATCAGATCAACGCGAAAGGCGGCATTCTCGGCCGCAAGCTCGAGCTGTTGGTCGAGGATTCGACAAGCGCCAACACCGGGACGGCGGTGCAGAAGGCGCACAAGCTGATCGATCGCGACAAGGTCAATTTCTTCCTCGGCAACGTCAATTCGGCGATGGCGATCGCGCTCGGCGAAGTGACAAACCAGGCCGGCATTCTGCACATCGTCACCGGCGGCCACACCGATTCGGTGACCGGCAGCGATTGCCACTGGAATGTCTTCCGCGTGTGCAACACGACTCGCATGGAGACCAACGCGGTCTCGGCGACGCTGTTCAAGAAATACGGCAAGAAATGGTATTTCCTGACCCCCGACTACGCCTTCGGCCACACCCTGCAGCAGGGTTTCGAGGCGAGCCTCAAGAAATTCGGCGGCACCGAGGTCGGCGCCTCGCTGACGCCGCTCGGCACGACCGACTATTCGTCCTTCCTGATCAAGGCGCAGGCCGCCAACCCCGACGTGATCATCTTCCTGCAGGCCGGCCAGGACGCGGTCAACGCGCTGAAGCAGGCGGTGCAGTTCGGGCTCAACAAGAAATTCCACATCGCCGGCGCGCAGCAGGAGCTCGAGGTGCTCGACGGCCTGCCGCCCGAGGCGCGCATCGGCACCTGGGTCTTCGAGTGGTATTGGAAGCAGCCGAATGTGCCGCACGTGACCGAATTTGTCGCCGAGATCCGCAAGCGCAACGGCGGCAAGGTGCCGACGGCGCGCCATTGGTTCGGCTATGTCTCGGTGTGGAGCTGCGCGCTTGCGGCGCAGGGGACAAAGTCGCTCGACGCGGGGAAGATGGCCAAGTTCCTGCAGAACTTCAAACTGCCGCCCGAGGTCGCATTGATGCCCAACAACCCATTCTACCGCGAGGGCGACAACCAGCTGATGCCGACGCTCTATGTCGGCCATGCGCAGGAAACGGGCAAGGACGATCCCGAAGACTTGTTCGTCGTCGACGAGGAGGTCAAAGGCATCGCCGCCGCGCTGCCTGTTGCCGAGACCGGCTGCAAGATGAAGTGGCCGGCCTGAGCCACGGCGGGAGCCGGGCGCGACGCGCGAGCGGCGTCCGTCTCCCGCGTCCCGGATCGATGCGCCCCGTCCGATGACCCAGCTCATTCTGTACAATGTGTTCAACGGCCTGATCATCGGCGCGTTTTATGCGCTGATGGCGCTCGGGCTGTCGCTGATCCTCAACCTGTCGGGGGTCATCAATTTTGCCCATGGTGGGTTTCTCGCGGTCGGCGCCTATCTCGCCTACACGCTGATGCCGTATATCGGGTTCTGGGGCGCCCTGGTGGTGTCGCCGTTTCTGACCGCGCTGCTTGGCCTGGCGATCGAGCGGGTGTTGATTCGCCCGCTTTACGGCCGCGATCCGCTCTACAGCCTGTTGTTGACCTTCGGGCTCGCGTTCATGCTCGAGGATGGCACGCGCTTCATCTGGGGACCGGCAACCCTGCCGTTCGCGATTCCCGACTGGCTGGCGCAGCCGCTGAGCGGCCAGTTCTTCTTTCTCACCGGCTACCGCCTGTTCATGGTGCTTTTGGTGACGGGCACGGTCGCCGCGCTGTTCCTGATCCTCAACCACACGCGGCTCGGCATCCGCATCCGGGCCGGCACGCTCGATCTCGAGACCGTCTCGGTGCTGGGCGTCAATGTGCGGCTGCTGCGCAGCCTGAATTTCGGCCTCGGCATCTTCCTTGCCGGCCTCGCCGGCGTGCTGGCCGCCGGCATGCTCGGATTGCAGCCGACGATCGGCAGCGATCTGATCATGCCGAGCTTTGTCGCGATCATCATCGGCGGGCTGGGCAGCCTGCCCGGGACGCTGCTCGGCGGATTGCTGATCGGCGTCGCTTCGGGGCTGACGACGGTGTTTTTCCCGTCGGCGAGCGAGGCGGTCATCTATGTGCTGATGGGCCTCGTCCTCCTGGTGCGGCCGCGCGGCCTGCTCGGCGAAGAGGGCCGGTTCTGATGGAGCGCATCGGCCGGCGCGCGGCCGACGCAATCGTCTGGATCCTGTTGCTGACCATGCCGCTCTGGCTCAACGCGGTCGGCGGCTATACGCAGCTCGGCACCCGCGTCGTAATCCTGGCGCTGGCGGCGATGTCGCTCAATTTCCTGCTCGGCTATACCGGCGTCCTGTCGTTCGGGCATGCCGCCTATTTCGGCCTCGGCGTCTACGGCACCGGCCTCACGATCAAGTACCTGGTGGCCAGCACGCTGGCCGGCATGCTGGTCGGCGTCCTCGCCGCGGTGGCGGCGGCGGCGGTGATCGGGGCGCTGATTGTGCGCCTGCGCGGCATCTATTTCGCGATGGTGACGATCGCCTTCGGCCAGGTCTTTTATTTTATCGCCTACCGCTGGAATACCGTGACCGGCGGCGATGACGGGCTGTCCGGCTGGCGGCGCCTGCCGATCGATCTTGGCGTCGGCACGCTCGACATCGTCCACGACGACAAGGCGTTCTATTACCTGGTGCTGGCGTGCTTTGCCCTCGCCGTCGGCATCATGGCGGTGCTGTTGCGCTCGCCGTTCGGCCGCACCCTCCTGGCGATCCGCGAGAACGAGCGCCGGGCGCGCTTTCTCGGCATCCCGGTCGATCGCCATATCTGGCTTTCGTGGGTGATCTCCTGCACCTTCGTCAGCCTCGCCGGCACGCTCTACGCGCTGCTCAACAATTTCGCCGACCCGCACGATCTGCGCTGGGACCAGTCGGGTGATTTCGTGATCATGGCGGTATTGGGCGGCATGCGCAGCTTCTGGGGGCCGCTGATCGGCGCCGCGATCTTTGTCGTGCTGCAGGATTACGTGTCGAGCCAGACGCAGAACTGGATGTCGTTCATCGGCCTGTTTTTCGTGCTCGTCGTGCTGTTCTTTCCGCGCGGCGTGCTCGGCATGTTCAGGCGGCGCAGCGCGCCATGACGCTGCTGCAGGTCGAGAACGTCTCGAAGCGGTTCGGCGATCTGGTTGCCGTCGACAATGTGTCGATGGCCGTCGAAGCGGGCGAGTTGCGCGCCGTGATCGGCCCCAACGGCGCCGGCAAGACCACGTTCTTCAACATGATAAGCGGCTTTTTGACACCGTCTGCGGGCCGCATCCGGTTCGACGACGAGGACATTACGCGGCTGCTGCCGGCGCGTCGGGTGTGGCGCGGCATCGCCCGCACCTTCCAGATCACCGAGGTGTTCCCCGAGTTGACGACCCGCGAGAACCTGCGCATCGCGGTCGAATCGGCGGCCGGCTACCGGCTGCGGCCATGGCTGTCGCGCGCGGCCGACGGCGAGGTGCGCGCCCGGGTCAGCGAGCTGCTCGAGATGAGCGGATTGAGCGATCGGGCCGACCGCCTGGTCGGGGAGCTCGCGCACGGCGATCAGCGCGCCGCCGAAATCATGATGGCACTGGCGCTGAAGCCGCGCCTCCTGCTGCTCGACGAGCCGACCGCGGGGATGGGCGAACAGGAGACCTATGACATCACGCGCCTCATCCACCGGCTGCACCGCGAGCACAACCTGACGACGGTGCTGATCGAGCACGACATGCGCGTCGTCTTTCACCTCGCGGACCGCATCATGGTGCTGGCCGAAGGGGTGATGCTCGCCGAGGGCACGGCCGACCAGATCGCCCACAACGAGGCGGTGCAGACCGCCTATCTCGGATCGGCGGCATGACCGAGCTCGCGCTTCATGTCGAGGGAATCCACACCTTCTACGGCAAAAGCCACATCCTGTACGGGGTCGATGTCGAGGTGCGCGAGGGCGAGATCGTCACCCTGCTCGGCCGCAACGGCGCCGGCAAGACCACGACCCTGCGCAGCGTCGTCGCGCTGACCCCGGCGCGCGAGGGGGCGGTGCGCATTTTCGGCCGTGCGACGACCGACTGGGCACCCTATCGCATCGCCGCTCTCGGGGTCGGCTATGTGCCGGAAGGGCGGCGCATCTTTGCCAACCTGACGGTTGACGAAAACCTCAGGGTGCCGCTCGAACGGCCGGGGCCGTGGACGATTGCCCGGGTCTACGAGCTGTTTCCGCGCCTGGCACAGCGCAAATCCAACAAGGGGCGCCAGCTGTCGGGCGGCGAGCAGGAAATGCTGGCGATTGCCCGCGCGCTGCTGCTCAATCCCAAGCTCTTGCTGCTCGACGAGCCGTCGCAGGGGCTGGCGCCGCTG
>Ga0307373_10012933_pt1 | contig 11762 bp, 6 predicted proteins | sample OX2MG_FD_202534 | JGI IMG/M metagenome (GOLD analysis project Ga0307373, IMG submission 202534) | Soil microbial communities from Risofladan, Vaasa, Finland - OX-2 | ecosystem: Environmental > Terrestrial > Soil > Coastal area > Acid sulfate soil | place: Finland: Risofladan, Vaasa | collected...
TCGGTGTGGAAGCGGCGGACCCCAAGGGTCTTACCGTCCGGCGACCAATGAAACTCAAAAATTTGTTGAGAGCTGAAATTCGTTATCTGGCGGCCTTTCGATCCATCGAGCGGCTGGACCCACACATTATCCACTCCATTTTCGCGCACAACGTACGCCACCGCTTTTCCATCCGGGGTAAATTGTGGGCCCGGTGGTCCCGCGATGTTCGCGTTGGGCTCCAGAAGGCGCAGTGGGGAGCTTGCGCCTGAGCCTACGCTGACGATCGCGACCTTCTGCCCGCCTTTCCGCGTTTCTGGATTCGTCACCGATGCGAGGAACGCCACTAGCTTGCCATCGCCGGAGACCGTGGGTGCGCCCCCAGCATAGATGCCGTTTGGAATCGAGGACCCCTGAACAACTTCCGCATGGCCGCCGTCGATGGGCGCGCGCATCAACTGATCCGCCGCAGCATCCAGGTAATACACTTGCTTCCCATCGGAGGAGCAGACGGGAGATGTCGCATTCTTTTCATTCGTCAATTGAACGGGGTTCGAGCCGTCCGCGTCTGCGCGCCAAACGTTCCTCGCGTTCGAGTTTCCCGAGAACGCCACAAAGACGATGTAGCGCCCATTGACACAGGCCGCAGCCCCACTGGCTAGTGCGCTAGAGCCGTTGATGAGCATTCTTCTTGCGCTCCCATCAGCGCCGATCTTCACAATCTGGTTTTTCTCTTCGAGCAACAGAGTGCCATCAGCCGCCCAGTTGAAACCGTTAATCGGCTGCTCTTGCGCAAGCGCCTGGCCGGGCGCGCTCTCCTGACTCCCCGAGCCGGGAAGTAGATCGAGTTCTCGTGTGATCTTAGCCTGAACCGTGGCCAGGCTCTTGCCATCCGCCGAAAGCGTGAGTGTCCGATAAGCGTTCGTATCCCGGGTGATGGTCTGAAAGTTCCAACCGGGAAAGGAAACAAATCCGATTTGCCCTCGACCGATGCCCTTAGCGATGTACAGCATCAACAATCCGTGACCGTCAGGCAGCCACGCCAACTCGAATACACGTTTGTCATCGAACCGGGCAACGGAACGCGCTTTACCGCTGGTCACATCGAGCACGTCGATTCCACCCAGAGCGTTGTCGGGCTGGAGTTGGCTTTCGGCGATTTCATTTCCGTCGGATGACCACGCCAAAAACTGCGGCGGATTCTGCCCCGGTTCGATTTGAAGGACCTTTTCGTCGCCGCCGTCAATATTCGCCGTAAGCAGGCGCCATTTGCCAACTTCCGGATCATTTGCGCGCATGTATGCCATGCGCTTGCCGTCCGGTGAAAACGTCACGCCACTGTCAATGTCGCGGACGATCTCCTGCGGCATCCCGCCGAGCACCGGGGCGCGATACAGATTGAATTCCGTGCTGACATTTGATTCCGCCTGGCGGAAATAAACGTAATTTCCGTCTGGCGAAAATGCGAGACTCTGGTAAGACACTGCCGCGGGCTCGACGATTTGCGTGTCGCTAGCGGTCGGTACGTTGCGCAACCACAAGCTTTGCTTCCCGTTGTCGTTTTGTGCGCTCAGGATGTATTTGCCGTCCGGCGAGATGGCGGCGAGTAGGGTTTTGCCCGATGTTGTCACCTGATTAATGCTGAAAGTTTGAAACGGCGCGGGCCGCGCGCGGTTCAGGAATGCATAAATCCCGTAACTTGCCGCCACGGCCAGAACCACAACAATTATCACGATTACACTCAGGCTCAGTTTATGCTCGCGCGCCACGGCCGCCACTGCCGAAGATCCCGACGCATTTGTCCGCGCGGCTCCGCTTGCGGTGGCGGCCGCGGGAACCGACCCACTTGAGGGGGCGCCAAGTGTCCCCGGCGTGGGAATCCCTGTCGCCGCCGTTGATGGAGACGACTCCATGCCGCTGGCAGCGCGCCGCCCCGAGTCCGAATCGCGCTTCAGCCGCTGCGCGTCCGTGCGCAAATCCGATGCGTGCTGATAGCGAAGCGCCGGGTCTTTTTCGAGCGCTTTATTGATGATGCGCTCCATCTCAGCTGGGATTTCAGGATTCAGACGCACCGGTGAAACGGATGCGCGATTCAGGATTCCATCGAAAATTTCCGCCGAAGTACTTCCGGAAAATGCCTGTCGGCCCGTCGCCATTTCGTAGAGCACCACGCCGAACGAAAAAATGTCCGTGCGCGCGTCGAGCTCGCGTCCGCGCGCCTGCTCGGGCGACATGTACGCGACCGTCCCAAGTGCCGTGCCCGGGCTCGTCAGATTTGTTTCTTCTTGCGTCCGCGTCACGCCTGCGGTCATGGAATTCGCTGGCGCGCGCGTCTCAACTTTTGCCAGTCCGAAATCGAGCACCTTCGCCTGCCCCCGGTCCGTCACGAAAATATTCGCCGGCTTGATATCGCGATGAATAATCCCTTCCGAGTGCGCGGCGTCCAGAGCGTCCGCTACTTGGATGGCAATTTCGAGTATCGCATCCAGCGGCATCGGCCCGTCGGCAATGCGATGCTTCAGCGTTCTGCCTTTCAGCAGTTCCATGGCGATGAAGGGCTGGCCCTCGTATTCGTCAATCTCGTAAATTGTGCAAATGTTCGGATGGCTGAGGGCTGATGCAGATTGCGCTTCGCGCTCGAATCGCTCCAGCGCTATCCGATCTTTTGCGACATCCTGAGGAAGGAATTTCAAAGCGACGAAGCGCCGTAGCTTTGTGTCTTCAGCCTTGTACACCACGCCCATCCCGCCGCCGCCCAGTTTTTCAGCGATTCGGTAATGTGAAATGGTGCGGCCGATAAAAATCTGCGAATCCGCCATGCGCTCCTGTTTGGGGTCCGGTTGGTTTGCGGACGGCAGCGCATCATAGGCTGCGCCTCGGACTAAGTCAATTTATCCGGTGATATGCACACCGGGAATGCGTCCTTTTATAGTGTTTTTGCCGATCTGCCGTTGGCGAACACTCAATCCTCAACCTGCTCACAACCGATTGTTTCTAAATGAGATACGGTGCATCCAAAAGGAAGAATTGCCTTGTCCAATACCCAACTTTCCGTTACAATTCTTGTGTTACAAAACACATTTTTGCAGCAGTTTTTTCTACCGGCAGAACCTCCGTGCCGGCACTTAGTTCAGGCAAAACTGGAAGTGTTTTCTTCGCGTTCGCGCCAGAGCGCGTCTAAGAGAAATTCGTCAGCCTGCCTGAAAACGGCCCGCAAGGGGCCCTCAGTCTTCGCCACGCGCCACCGGATCCGCCGGAGCGGCGCGGGATGAAGCGAAAACCCTTCGAGCTTCATGCCGCGTTTTTGCAAAAAAATGCGCTGAGGCCAATGGGCAAGGCAAGTGTCGAGCCAATCCGCGCGACCGCCTTCCCGATTTGAAATCTAGGAGCACTCCAGAATGGGTGAAAAAGAAAATACGCCTGCCAAAGGCGCGGGTCATAAGTATGACGCCACTTCCATCAAGGTCCTTGGCGGCATCGAAGCCGTGCGCAAGCGTCCCGCGATGTACATTGGCTCGACCGGCGAGCTCGGCTTGCATCATCTGGTTTGGGAAGTTTGCGACAACTCTGTCGACGAAGCCCTCGCAGGCTATTGCGACGACATCAACGTTGTCGTCCATGACGACAATTCCGTCACTGTCACGGACAACGGCCGCGGTATTCCCGTCGACATGCACGCCACGGAGAAAAAGCCCGCCGCCGAAGTTGTCATGACCGTGCTCCACGCCGGCGGCAAATTCGATAGTGACACCTACAAAGTTTCAGGCGGCTTGCATGGCGTCGGCGTTTCGGTCGTCAACGCTCTTTCCGATTGGCTCGACCTGGAAATTTGGCGCGATGGGCTAGTCTGGGAACAAAGCTACGAAAAAGGCCAGCCCACGTCGAAGCTGAAAGACACCGGCAAAACCAAAAAAACTGGAACGAAAATTACCTTCCATCCCGATCCTTCTATTTTTGCTGCGGCCACTTACAGCTACGACACTCTTTCGCAGCGCCTGCGCGAGCTTGCCTTCCTCAACAAAGGGCTGACGATCACGCTCGAGGACGAGCGCAGCAGCAAAAAATCCGAGTTTCGTTTCACCGGAGGCATCGCGGAATTCGTCAAGCATTTGAACCGCGGCAAGCAAGTCCTTCACGACTCGCCCATCTATATGGAAGGCAAGCGCGACACCGTCGACATGGAAATCGCGCTGCAATACAACGACAGCTACGCCGAAAATGTTTTTTCCTTTGCCAACACGATCAACACGGTTGACGGCGGCTCGCACCTTTCCGGTTTTCGCTCCGCGCTCACGCGTACCATCAACTACGCCGCCAGTTCTTTCGGCATGCTCAAGGAGCAGAAAGACGAAATCTCCATTACCGGTGACGACGTTCGCGAGGGCCTCGTCGCTGTTGTCTCCGTAAAATTGCCTCAGCCGCAATTCGAGGGGCAAACGAAAGGCAAACTCAATAGCGACATCAAGGGCCTTGTCGAGCAGCTCATCAACGAAAAGCTCGGCGAATATTTCGACAAGCATTCCTCCATCGCGCGGAAAATCATCGGCAAATGTATTGACGCCGCGCGCGCCCGCGAAGCCGCTCGCAAAGCCCGCGAGCTGACGCGCCGCAAATCCGCGCTCGATTCCAGCGGCCTTCCCGGGAAGCTCGCCGATTGCCAGGAGCGCGATCCCACGCGCTGCGAACTCTTCGTCGTCGAAGGCGAATCCGCCGGCGGCTCCGCAAAACAGGGCCGCGACCGCAAATACCAGGCGATCCTGCCGCTCAAGGGCAAAATTTTGAATGTTGAAAAAGCCCGCTACGACAAAATGCTCGGCCACGAGGAAATCCGCGCCATCATCACGGCGCTCGGCACGGGCATTGGCAAGGACGATTTCGACGCGGCGAAATTGCGCTACCACAAAGTGATCCTCATGACCGACGCCGACGTCGACGGCAGCCACATCCGCACTCTACTGCTCACTTTTTTCTTCCGCCACATGCGCGAGCTGATTGAAAAGGGCCACATTTACATTGCGCAGCCGCCGCTCTATCGCGTCAAGCGCGGCAAGATGGACCGTTACATCCGCGATGAGCGCGATTTTGCGCGCGAACTGATGAAACGTGCCACCGAGGAGCATGTCGTCACCGCCAAGGGCGGCAAGCAACTCGAAGGTGGCGACCTCACTCAGTTCCTCCTCAACGTGCAGGAATACGAACAGGTCGCGGCCAAGCTCGCCCGCCGTTTGCGCGATCCGAAGCTCGTCGAACTGCTCGCCGAAAGTGATCTCGACAAAAAAACCGATTTCGCCGAAAAGAAAAAATTGCAGGAACTCATCAAGGAAATCGAAAAGGCCAAGCTGAAACTCGAAGCCAAGCTCGAATTCGATGAAGAGCACAGCTTGCACGAGATTGTCCTGCGCGACGGCTCGGCCGACAGAAAAATCAATTGGGCGCTCGCCGCCACGCCGGAGTACAAGCGCATCCGCACGCTGCGCCAGGCCATCTCCGAGCACGACAAGCCGCCTTTCGCGATCGCCCACAATGGCGACAAAGTATCGAAGGAAAGCGCAGTCGGCCTCCTTGCTTACGTCCTCGAAGACGCGAAAAAGGAATTCACCATCACGCGCTTCAAGGGCCTCGGCGAAATGAATCCCGACCAGCTCTGGGCCACCACCATGAATGCCGAGACGCGCACTTTGCTGAAAGTCCGTCTCGAGGACGCCGTTGCCGCCGAGGAAATTTTCGCCACGCTCATGGGCGAAAACGTCGAGGAGCGCCGCAAATTCATCCAGGAAAACGCCCTCGAAGTTGTGAATCTCGATATTTAGAGGAGAAGCTCGACGAAGGATGCCGCTGGGTTGATGGGCGGAGTTTTTGCGAATCCGGCGAGCATGGTTTAGAGGGTTTTGGCCCGGCGTGGGCCCGCATTTTTTTAATTGTCATCCTGAGCGCAGCGAAGGATCTGCTTTTGGTTTACCAACTTTCGTGGCAAGCATTGCCGGGACTGAAAGGCCTGAGCTGCTCGAATTTTCGAGCTGTCGCAGCTCATGCGCCTGACATGGATCGCGGCGTCGCATTTGAATGCGCGAGCGAGGCCGAATGCGCCGATTTGTTGCAGCGCCTCGAAGCTCACTTCGGCGCCCAGCATTTTTCAAATAACGCTGCCGCCTTCGAAACAGTGAAAGCATATGTGCTCGAGTGGGGTACGCACAGGAAAGTCTAATCGGTACACTAAATTATTGGAAGTGGCCGTAAGTTGCTGAAAATAAAGGAATGGGTCACTTTCTAATCGGTACAAAACAGCGCTTTTGACTTCTGGCCTTGGGGGCAATGGAATGGCTGACGAGCAATCACAACAAATCCTGACTCCGGTTGATATCGAATCGGAAATGAAGAAGTCGTACCTCGATTACGCCATGAGCGTAATCATTGGCCGTGCGCTCCCCGACGTGCGCGACGGTCTGAAGCCCGTTCACCGCCGCATTCTCTACGGCATGTATGAGCTTGGCCTCACTTCCACCAAGCCGTATCGCAAATGCGCGAAGATCGTCGGCGAGGTTCTCGGCAAATTCCATCCCCACGGTGACGCTCCTGTTTACGACGCGCTGGTCCGGCTCGCGCAGGAATTCAACATGCGCTATCCGCTCGTCGACGGCCAGGGCAATTTCGGCTCGATCGACGGCGACCCGCCCGCCGCCATGCGGTACACCGAAGCGCGCCTTTCGAAAATCGCCGAGGAAATGCTCGCGGACATCGAAAAAGAAACCGTCAATTTCGTCCCGAATTTCGACGAGAGTACCGGCGAACCTACCGTTCTGCCTACCAGAATTCCCTGCCTGCTCGTCAACGGTTCCAGCGGCATCGCCGTCGGCATGGCCACCAATATCCCGCCGCACAATTTGAAGGAAATTATCGAAGCTACAGTCACTCTGATCGACGATCCCGAAACGAATTTGAAGAAAATAATGAAGCTCGTCCCCGGTCCGGATTTTCCCACCGGCGGCTACATCTACGGCCGCGACGGAATCGAGCAGGCGTACAAAACGGGCCGCGGAACATTTCAAGTACGTGCGAAAGCGGCGATCGAGCAGGCTGGCAAAGAGCGCGAGAACATCGTCATCACCGAGCTGCCCTATCAAGTCAACAAATCGCGCCTCATCGCGCACATCGCCGATTTGGTGCAGAACAAGAAAATTCAGGGCATCAGCGATATTCGCGACGAATCCGATCGCGACGGGATGCGCATCGTCATCGAAGTAAAGCGCGACGAAGAACCGCAGCTCATTCTGAACCATTTGTTCAAGCAGACCCAGATGCAGGAATCGTTCGGCATGATTTTGCTCGCGATTGTCGCGGGCCAGCCGCGCGAACTCGGCCTGATCGAGTTGATCAAGCTTTTCATCGAGCATCGCGTCGAAGTGGTTCGCCGCCGCACGCAATACGATTTGCGCAAGGCCGAAGAGCGCGAGCATATTTTGGTCGGCTTCAAGATCGCCCTCGATCATCTCGACGAAATCATCAAACTGATCCGCCGCAGCAAGTCTCCGAAAGAAGCCAAAGAAGCCTTGATGGCCATAGACGTTCGCGGCGCGCACCAGCCGTATGAAGACACGCGCCGCAGCGCAGCCGCCGGCTTCACCGACCGCCAGGCCCAGGCGATCTTGGATTTGCAACTCCACCGGCTGACGCAAATGGAACGGGAGAAAATCCTCACGGAGTTGAAGGAAATCCAGGCGCGCATCGCTGAGCTGAAAGAAATTCTCGCGAGCGACAAAAAATTGCGCGCCGTAATCGTCGCGGAGCTGAAGGAAATTCTGAAAGACTATGGCGACGATCGCCGCACGCAAATCGTCGACCGCGTCGAGGAAATCAAGCTCGAAGATTTGATTAAAGACGAAGAGATGGCCATCACCGTGAGCCATGCGGGCTACGTGAAGCGCACGCCGGTCGATGTCTATCGCCACCAATCGCGCGGCGGCAAAGGCCGCATTGGCGCCAAGACGCGCGAAGAGGATTTCGTCGAGCATTTGTTCGTCGCGTCGACGCATACATACATTTTACTTTTCACGTCCAAGGGCCGAATTTACTGGCTGAAGGTTTACGAAATTCCCGAAGCCGCGGCGGCCACGCGCGGCAAGGCCATTAATAATCTTGTCCATTTTCAAGAGGGCGAAAAATTAACCGCCGTGGTCGCTTCGCGAAATCTCGAAGAAGAAGGTCGTTACGTTTTTCTTGCCACCAAACAAGGCACCGTGAAAAAAACCGGCCTCGCGGAATTTTCCAATCCGCGCCCCAGCGGAATCATCGCCATCAATCTCGAGCCCAACGACGAGTTGATTGGCGCGAAGCTCACTGACGGCAAGCAGATGATCTTCCTCGCCAGCCACGAGGGTCAGGCGATTCTGTTCCGCGAAACGGAGGTGCGCGCGATGGGCCGCCAAGCTGGAGGCGTCAACGGAATGGATCTTGCTAAAGGCGACTACGTGGTTTCGATGGACGCGGCCAAGCCTGACTTCGAAATCATCAAGAAGGAATTCAAGCAGGAAACCGAAAACCTCGACGAGCTCGAAAGCGATCAGATTCGCGAATCGCTCACGTCGCTGATGCTCACGGTTGCCGAAAAGGGCTATGGCAAACGGACGCCGCTCGCGGAATATCGCGTCACTTCGCGGGGCGGCAAGGGTGTCATCAATTTGAAAACCACGGAGCGCAATGGTTCGGTCGTCGCCGCGCTGCAGGTGAAGGAAGATTCCGACGTGATGATTATCACAGGACAAGGAAAGGTCATCCGTGTCCACTCCGCAGAAATTCGCGAAGCCGGCCGGTCCACACAGGGCGTCCGATTGCTGCGCCTCGATGAAGGCGACCGTATCGCCGCCGCCGCCTCCATTTTGGAAGAGGAAGCCGCCGTCGCGCCTTCGGGCGAAAGTTCGTAGCAAAGGAGGGAGCAAGTCATGACAACAAAACTCAGTTATGTGATCGAATTCGTAGCGGATATGGACCGCACGGTGAAATTTTACCGTGATGTTGTTGGCCTGCCTTTGAAATTCCAGTCGCCGGGTTGGAGCGAATTTGCTACCGGCGAAACATCTCTCGGCCTGCATCCTGCTTCAGAGAAAAATCCCGCGGGCAAGCTGGAAATGGGATTCAACGTGCCGGACATCCAGAAGTTCCACGACGAGATGCGCGCAAAAGGCGTTATGTTTTCGATGCCGCCGAAGAAACAGGATTTCGGCGGGACGCTGGCGCAGTTCGTTGATTCCGAAGGCGCGCACGTCAGCGTCAGCGGGGCGTGAATGCGAATCTGCTTCGGCACACGCCCGGCGCCACGGCGCGCTACTCCGTTGGCGGAGCGAGGTAGTAGCCGGGGCGGGTGCGAATTTTCAGACTTGGCTGCGTGACGCGCACTTCGATGTTGTGATAGCCATAAGGTTCGTTGCCGGGGGGATGGTATGCGATTAAGTATTCGCCGTGAAGATCGTTGCCGATTTCGTTCATCGCTTTTTCAATGGAAGCGTCTTTGAATGTACCCAGGTGCAAACCGCCCGTCCCTTGACTCACCAGCACCAGCGAATTCTTCCCAACAGCGTTTGCGCCGTGCTGCACAAGCCAGACAATCAACGGCAGTAGGGCAGCTCCGTTCCCGCCCATTTGTTCTTTTAACGAATCAGGCGTCTGGGCCGTCCCCGGCACCGGTGGTTCGGGATATGTGCCTGGTGGGCTGACCTGGACGGGCTTTGCCGCCTCGGGCGTTTTGCGAAATTCCGCGGCCGTGCTGCTGAGCCCGATTGTGTAGATCGAAATATTGGCGAGCTGTGCGCGGCGAAGCACGAGTCCGAGTTTGGATTCGCTTCCGCTGTCATTTTTTTCGCCCATCACAATGATGATGCGCCGGCGCTCCGGGGGCTGTTTCTCCAAAATATCTTCGGCGCGGTCCATCGCGTCATAAAGCCGCGCGCCATCGAGTCCGACCTTAATGTGACGAATCGCGTTCAACACGCGATCCGAATCGGTGGTCATGGGGCGGAGCAAATCAATTTCGTCGTTATAACCAATCACCGCCGCTTCGCCCGTACCGGCCATCACCATCTGCGTGAAAATGATTCCGGTTTTGCGAATCTCCGGGAGCAGCGGTTCAACGCGCGAGCTTGTCTCGAGGACCAGAACGATGGATAGCGGGTCGCCGCCTTGGTCGAAGTGGGTGATTTGCTGCGGCACGCCATCATCGAAAATCTGGAAATCTTTTTGCGTAAGATTGAGCACGGGATGGCCCGCGCTGTTAGAGACGGCGACGGGAAGGGTGACGAGAGTCACGCGCCGAATTATGGTTGGCGTCTGCGAAGTTGGCAGCTTTTGTTTCTGCTGCGCACCAGGTTTTAACTGAATGGGCCCGGCAGGCTGGCCTTGACCGCATGCGGGTAACGCGAGAAATGCGATAAGCAAAAAGCTAATCACTAAAGCGGGTTGGGTGGTACGTCTCATACCCTCACTCTATCTGATTCTTCGGCGCAGGTCGACGTTGCACGGTTCGCAGAACCGGGGGAACCAGGAACGACAGAATGGCGCAGCCGTTCAGACGCAGGATTCCCGCTACTCAGGCGCTGATAGCGCGGAACGTGAGCCAGTCGGTTCGCACCTTCTCCCAACCCTGCACGAGCAATCCGTGGGATTCGAAAAAATGGCGGATTTGAGGCCGTTCGAGACCCACGATCTTTTCGAGGATGGGCACGAGAACGGAAATCGCGTTGTCGCTGAGGACCGTGCGGCTGGCGATTTGCGAAACGTGTTTGGTTTCGGAAACGGCAATCGTGAAGCCGTCCCTCACTTTTACATGCAGCATCACGTGAACATCGGAACTGCCGTCACCCACGTAAACGATGTGATCCGGTCCAATCTGCAGGGAAGCTTGTAATTGGTCCAGGACGGCTACCTTCCCGTAGCCCGCCGTGGCGCGCACCAGCGCCTCGATTTCGCCGGAATCGGTGTAGCGGAAATCGGTCCCGTAAATATGATCGCCGGGAACGATCCCCTCGAGCGCCGACTGAATAACCTCGGTGGGAGCGGCGGAAAGGACATAGAAGTCGAAGTGATAGCCTTCGATGCCGTGGTCAAGGATCTCATACAACAGGGCGATATTCTGCTTCAAGCGAATGCGCTTGCCCACCTGATAGAGATGTTCCCGGCGAACCCGCGAGCGGAACTGGGGATCGTGCAGCAGCAGGTAGGCGAGCTCCGCGCCCTGCTGGACGAGGTTGAGTTTGGCCATACCCGCCGCCTTGCGTTCGAACTCCGCCGTGGGGATCCCCAGCAACTCGCTGAGGACGTAGCCGGAGTCGTTGAAGCTCAGGGTGCGGTCAAAATCACTGGCGAACAGAAACCGTTTTATGGGCGATTCACTCATGTGTGTATTTTGATTCAACCAAAGCAAAAAAGCTGAATAAATAATCGTTATGCCGGCAATAAGGGGGAAAATGAGATCGAACACCCATTATTCATGGAGGATCCGGGAGAAACGGAATTAAAATGCTAGATTCGTACTTTGCACCGGGGAGAACGAATGACTCTGAGAAGGCACAAAGCAGCGCCGAAGCTGATGTATCAAGATCCGAAATTTATGGAGAGCCCCGCGGCACGGCCGATGCGAATGATGGCGGAATATTTCGATCCGCTGACGCGGTTGCGTCGGGAACACATCGGCGACACCATCGTGATGTTCGGTTCCGCGCGAATTTTGCCGCACGACCGAGCCGTGGCGAAACTAAAGCGTTTGCAGAGCAGCAAGCTCAAAAAAAACGATCCAA
>Ga0307373_10012935_pt1 | contig 11761 bp, 10 predicted proteins | sample OX2MG_FD_202534 | JGI IMG/M metagenome (GOLD analysis project Ga0307373, IMG submission 202534) | Soil microbial communities from Risofladan, Vaasa, Finland - OX-2 | ecosystem: Environmental > Terrestrial > Soil > Coastal area > Acid sulfate soil | place: Finland: Risofladan, Vaasa | collected...
ACGCGTCAGCTCGCGGATATCGCGCAGGTCGACGATTACGGCGTTGGGGTCGTCCTTGAGTTTGATCGCTTGCTGTGCCGAGATCGTTTCGATTTCGGCATTGGCTTCGGCGACCATCTGCTTGATGCCTCTGGTGATTTTCGCGGCCATCGTAAGGCTCCTGTTTTGAATAGTGCTGCGGTTCGGTCTATCACCTAGCTCGCCGCGAACGGGTCTCGGGATTCTTCGCTTCGCTCAGAATGACGGCGAGCGCGTGCGGTTCGCTCAGAATTCTATTGTCAGCGTCCCGTGTAGTGCGGCTTGCGCTTTTCCAGGAAGGCGCGCGGACCCTCGCGGGCGTCCTCGGACGAAAAGACCTCGCGCGCGATTTCGTTTTCGATCTTGAACCCTTCGCTCAGCGGACGCCCGACGCAGCGCAGCACCGCCTCCTTGATCTTGCGCACGGCGAGCGGGCCGTTAGCCGCGATCGTCGCGGCCAGCTCTTCCGCTTTCGCCATCACCTGCGCCGCCGGCACGACGTAGTTGATCAGGCCCAGCCGCAGCGCCTCGGCCGCGCTGATTCGATTGCCGGTCAGCAGGATTTCCATCGCATTGCAAAACGGCATCTGGCGCGGCAGGCGCGGAATCGATCCGCCGGCCGGTATCAGCGCCCATTTTACCTCCTGCAGGCCGAAGCTCGCATGCTCGGCGGCGACGCGCAGATCGGTCGCCTGCATCAGCTCCATCCCGCCCGCGATACAAAACCCGTTGACCGCCGCGATGATCGGTTTGAAGACGTCGTACTCGCGCAGCAGGGACATCCCGATATAGCGTTTGTTGGCGACCAGCTTGTGGTCCCATTCGTCCTCCGGCTGGCGCGCGCCGGTGGTCAGCGGAATCAGGCGGCCTAAATCGGCGCCCGCGCAAAACGCCTTGTCGCCCGCCCCGGTGACGATCACGGTGCGGATCTCGTCGTCGGCGTTGACTCGCTCCCACGCTTCCGACAGCTCGACCACCAACTCCGGATTCATCGAGTTATGCACCTGCGGGCGGTTGAGCGTCATGCGGGCGATATGGTCGCGGACTTCAAACAGCAATGCGGGCATGGTCGAAACTCCGGGCGTGTGCGTTCACTGATCTCCGCCTGACTGCTAGCGAACTCGGAGTGGCCTTGCAATCGAGCGCCCGGCCACGCGCCGGCGAAGCGCCGCGTGCGCCTTCGCCAGCGCGGCGATTTCGATTCTCAAAAATTTGCCTTTCGCGCTATAGTGCGCTCGCGACATTCGATCCCGCGCGAAGCCGCGCGGACGCGGCGTTGGAGGTTCAGGCGCGATGGCGGAAAAAGTCCTGCACACGGCGATGTGCGACATTTTCGGAATCAAGTATCCGATCATGCTGGCTGGGATGGGCGGGGCGTCGACGCCCGAATTGGCGGCCGCGGTCTCCAATGCCGGCGGCCTCGGCGTGCTGGGCGCGGCGGCCTGCGGTCCGGATCAGTTGCGCGAATGGATCAAGCGCACGCGCAGCCTGACCGACCAGCCATTTGGCGTCGACACGCTGTTGCCGTCGACCGTGCCGTCGTCGGGCAGCGCGCAGAAGTTCAAAGCCGAATTGCCGCAGGCGCACGTCGACTTCGCCAAGGAGTTCAAGCGCCGCCACGATTTGCCGCCGATCGATCCGTCGCGCGCGCCTGGGCGCGGATTGGCCTTCTCGCGCGATTTCTTCGCCCATCAGATTGAAGTGGTGCTCGACGAGCGCGTGCCGGTCTACGTCGCCGGGCTGGGCGACCCGGGCTTCATGATCCCCGAGGCGCACAAGCGCGGGATGAAAGTGATGGCAATTGCGGGCGCGGTGAAGCATGCGCGGCGCTTCGTCGATTCGGGCGTCGACGTGATCGTCGCGCAGGGCACCGACGGCGGCGGCCACAACAGCCGCGTCGGCACGATGGTGCTGGTGCCGCAGGTGGTCGACGCGGTGCGGCCCACGCCGGTGTTGGCGGCGGGCGGTATTGCCGACGGGCGCGGCCTGGTCGCGGCGCTGGCGCTGGGTGCGATCGGCGTGTGGGTCGGCACGCCGTTTCTGGCGACGCCTGAATCGGGGATCGAGGATTTCCAGAAAGAGGCGATCGTCGAGGCCGGCTCCGAGGACACAGTGGTCTCGCGCACGCTGACCGGCAAGCCCGCGCGCGCGATCAAGAACAAATGGGCGGAGGAGTTCGAGGCGTCGGGGCTCAAGGCGTTGCCGATGCCGTTTCAGGCGCTGATCGCAATGCCGATCATGGAGGCGGCGCGGCAGGCCGGGCGCAAGGATATCGTGCCGGGTTTCGCCGGACAATCGATCGGGATGATCACGCGGGTGCGGCCGGCGCGCGAAATCGTCGAGGAGATGGTCGCCGAGGCGATCGAAATCCTGGCGGCGCGGATGCCGCGGACGGTGACCTTTGGTAAATGAAAGGCGCGGCGCGCGGGGGAAGAGCGGAGCAGCAGGTGGAACCTCTGAGAGGTTCCACACCTCCCGCAATATAATTGGGGAGTCGGTCTTGCGCAGGCAGTGAACGACTCCATCGGGCGAAGCGGAAGCGACGGTTAGAAAAACGGAAACGAGCGATTACGGCGCGGCGGGCATGGGACGCGGGCGAGTCTGCGAAGCCGCGCGATTAAGATTCTGAGTTATGGGGTGCGGGCGAGTCCGCGCAGCCGCGGTTGTAAGAAAGAGGTGATCGAGTGGCGAGCCAGGCGCTGAGCGATCTGCGAGTTGTCGAGTACGCCGAGATGGTCTCGGGACCGATGTGCGGCAAGCTGTTCGCCGACATGGGCGCCGAGGTGATCAAGCTCGAGCGGCCCGGCGCGGGCGACGAAGCGCGCCGCCATCCCCCGTACCCGGGCGATATCCCGCATCCCGAGAAGAGCGGATTTTTCCTCTATCTCAACACCAGCAAGAAGAGCGTCACGCTCGATCCGGCGACGCCGACCGGCGCGGCGATTTTCAAGAAAATAATCGCGAGCGCCGACGTGCTGATCGAAAATCACGCGCCCGGCTTCATGGCCTCGATCGGTCTCGGCTACCAGACGCTGCGCACGATCAATCCGCGGCTGATCGTCACTTCGGTCACGCCGTTCGGACAGATCGGGCCGTATCGCGATTGGAAGGGCACCGACCTGATCGAGTTCGCGATGAGTCTCACCGGCTACAACACGCCGACGATGGTCGATGATCCGGACAAGGAAAATCCGCTGCGCGCGCCCGGCCATGCGGCCGAGATGATGGGTGCGGCGACCGCCGCGGCCTCAACCATGATGGCGATATTTCAGCGCGACCTGACCGGCGAGGGCCAGTGGATCGACGCGCCGTGCTGGCAGTCGACGGTGAACACGGCGAAGATCGAGATGGCGGCGTTCACCTACCTGGGGATGCCGTTCAGCCGCCAGCGCGGCAAGGTCGCCGTCGGCCTGGAGCCGCTGCCATGCAGGGACGGCTTCATCTATACGTTGTGGGCGGCCGACGCGCATTATCTTGCGCTCAAGACGTTGCTCGGCAATCCGCCCGAACTCGATAGCGAATTGTTCGATACGCTGGCCGGCCGCCAGGACAACGACGACGTGCTGCGGCGCATCTTCCGCGAGCATCTGCTCAAGCATGACGTCGAATTTCTGGTGCGCGAGGGACAGCGGATGGGCCTGACGATCGGCCCGGTGCATACCGTGGCGCAGGCCGCCGAGCATCCGCATCTGCGGGCGCGCAATGCGTTCGCGCCGATCGATCATCCGATGGCGGGGCGCTTCGATTATCCGGGCGCGCTGGTGCAGATGACGGTCACGCCGCCGGTCGCGACACGCGCGCCGCTGCTCGGCGAGCATAACCTCGAAACCCTGCAGCGGATTGGGTATGGGGTGGCGGATATTCAGGAACTGCGCGCCGCGGGTGTGATTTAGGCGAGGGGTCAAGACTATGGGACGACTGCCGCTGGAAGGAATCAGGGTCGCCGACTTCAGTTGGATTATCAACGGCCCGCAGATCGCCCAATGGCTCGCGACGATGGGCGCCGAGGTGATCAAGATCGAGTCGCAGGTCTATATCGATATCGGGCGCACCAATCCGGCGGGCTGGGCCGATCGGCAGGCAGGGGTGAATCGCAACGGCTTTTACCATGCGCTGAACTACGGCAAGAAGGCGATCAGTCTCAACCTGGCGACGCCGCGCGGCCACGAACTGGCCTTCGAGATTATCCGCAAGAGCGACATCGTGCTCGAATGCTTTCCCGCACCGACCGCGCGGCGCCTGGGCCTGACTTACGACGCGGTGCGCGCGGTCAAGCCCGACGCCGTGATGATCTCGGTGTCGCTGCTTGGCAAGACCGGACTCGAGCCGGCCGAGTGGGTCGGATGGGGTCCGATGGCCTGTTGCTTCGTCGGGATGTTCGACGCGCAGGGCTATCCGGGCGGCGGACCGCGCCAGACCGGCGGCACCTGGCCCGACTACGCGATCGCGGCGACGGTCGTGTTCCACGCGTTGGCCGCACTGCGGCATCGCCGGCAGACCGGTGAAGGACAATGGATCGACGCGAGCATGGGCGAAACAGTCATCGGGCAGATGCCGGAATGGTTCATGGATTATTTCATGAACGGACGCGACCCAGGCAAGATTGGCAATCGTGACGATGTGATGGCGCCGCACAATACCTATCCGTGCAAGGGCGACGACAGTTGGATCGCGATCGCGGTGGCGAATCAGACCGAATGGGATGCGCTATGCGGCGCGATGGGCGATCCGGCGTGGACCCGCGACGCGCGCTTCGCCGATCAGTTCAGCCGCCATCAGAATCGCGACGCGCTCGACGCTCTCCTTGGCGCATGGACGCGCGGCTATGAGCATCGCGAACTCGCGGCGAGCTTGCAGCGCGCGGGCGTGGCGGCCGGGCCGGTGCTCGACAGCGTCGAGATCCACGAGGATCGGCATCTGTGGGAATGGGGCTACTGGTGGAAGATGGACCATCACGAGGTCGGCGAGCGCATCATGCCGGGGATGCCGGTGCGGATGAGCGGCGTGCCGCGGCTCAATCTGTCGCACGCGCCCGACCTGGGGCAGCATAATCGCGAAGTGTTCGGCGGGCTGCTGGGACTGTCGGACGCGGAGATTAATCTGCTGATCGAGCAGAAGGTAATTTATTGAGCGCAGTCGCATTTCCCGCATGCGCGACGCAGTTGCGCGCGAGCGGAAATCACGCGGAGCGCGGGGAGGAGCATTCGATGTACTCGCTGAAGGACAAGGCTTGCATCGTGGGCGTGGGCGAAAGCGCCTTCACGCGCGGATCGGGCAAGACCGAACTGGGGCTGATGCTCGACGCGTCGGTCAAGGCGATCGCCGACGCGGGACTGACGCCGCATGACATCGACGGCGTCGTCGGACCGCCGGTCGGATCGGTGGCGGAGCATTTCGCCGCCAACCTGGGAATCGAGGATCTGCGCTACGCGACGACCGTGCATATGGGCGGGGCGAGTCCGGTGGTGGCGCTGCAGAGCGCCGCGATGGCGGTGGCGTGCGGCGTGGCGAATCACGTGCTGGTGCCGCTCGGATGGAACGGCTACTCGTCGAATCCGGTGCGCGGCGGCGGTGCGCGCGCCGACACCGGCGAGCGTCCGATGCCCGAGCCCAATCCGATGATGAACACGATTGGCGCATACTATCTGCCCTATGGCGCGACGGTGCCGGTGCAATGGTACGCGTGGCTGGCGACGCGCCATAAGCAGCTCTACGGCACGCCGTTCGAGGCGATGGGCAATATCGCGGTGGCCGAGCGCAAGCATGCGCAGCTCAACGACAAGGCAATGATGCGTGGCAAGCCGCTGAGCCTCGCCGATTACCTTGCGGCGCGCTGGGTCTCGTATCCCTTCCGGCTCTACGATTGCTGCCTCGAGACCGATGCCGCCTGCGCGATTATCGTGAGCGCGGCCGACCGCGCGAAAGATCTGCGCCGTGCGCCGGTCTATATTTCGGGCGTCGCCGAGGGCCATCCGTACCCCGCCGACGATATACCGGCGCGGCCCGATCCGTTCGTGATCGGGCTGACGTTTGCGGCGCCCAAGGCGTTCGCGATGGCCGGCGTGACGCATAAGGATATCGACTTCATCGAGATTTACGACTGCTTCACCTACGTCGTGATGCTGCAAATCGAGGCGCTGGGCTTCTGCAAGCGTGGCGAGGTCAAGGATTTCGTCACCCCCGAACGGATCGAACTGGGCGGCGAGCTGCCGCTCAACACGCATGGCGGGCTGCTCTCGGAGGCGCACGTGTGGGGCGCCAATCATATCGTCGAGGCGACGCGGCAATTGCGCGGGGAATGCGGCGCGCGGCAGGTCAAGGACGCGGAGGTTGGGCTGGTGACGGGATGGGGCGATTTCGGCGACGGCGGCCTGGCGATCCTGAGGAGATAAGGATTCCGAGGAGATAAGGACGATGGCTGAGAAGGGCTACAGATTACCGCTGCCGCGGGTCGGCGGACCGTCGGCGGAGTTTTACAAATTTTGCGCAGAGCACGAATTGCGCTTCCAGCGCTGCACCGGATGCGGCGCGTGGCGCCATATCCCGCGCGATATGTGCGCGAAGTGCGGATCGTTTGAATGGGAATGGGCGAAGTCGTCGGGCCGCGGCACCCTGTTTTCGTGGACCACCGCGATGCAGCCGATGATGCCGCAGTTTGCCGATCGGATTCCGTACAGTCCGGTAATCGTCGAATTGGAAGAGGGCGTGCGCATGGTCACCTGGCTGACCGACGTCAAGCCCGACGACCTCAAGCTCGGGATGCGGCTCGAGGTGGTCTTCGACGAGGTGACGCCGACGATCACGCTGCCGAAGTTCCGCCGCGCGAGCTAGTGAAGTTCTGTACAAGGCTCATGGTGTCATGCTGAGCGAAGCGAAGAATCCCGGGATTCTTCACTGCGCGGACTTCGTTTAGAATGACAACCCGACTCGGGCGGAATTTTCCCGGGTCTGCCGGAGCCGCGGCGGCGGAATGCGCGCAACAAAATCGGGAGTGAGAGCGATGGCCATCACCATGTACGATCTGGCGGGCGCCGAGGAGAGTCGGCGCTTCAGTCCGTTTTGCTGGCGCACCAAAATGGCGCTGGCGCACAAGGGTCTGGAAGTCGAGACCATCCCGTGGCGCTACGCCGACAAGCCGATTCTAAAGAAGCTGGCCAACTGGGAGCGCGTGCCCGTGATCGTCGATCGCGGACGGGCGGTGGCCGACTCGTGGGCCATCGCGAATTATCTCGAAGACCTGTATCCCGAACGCCCATCGCTATTCGGTGCGGGTCCGGCGAGTGGACGCGCGGGCGCGGCGCAGCTCAATGAGGTCGGCGTCGCCGCAGCGCGTTTCGTCAACAGTTGGGCCGACGCGGCGCTCAACGGCCCGATCGCGCGCGTGGTCCTGCTCGATATCCTGAACCACCTGGTCGAGGGCGACCGCGCTTACTTCCGCGCCTCGCGCGAGGCGCGCTTCGGCATGACGCTTGAGGCCTACGCCGCCGATCGCGACGTGCATATCGCGGCGCTCCGGCAGGTGCTCGAGCCAGTGCGGCTCACACTCGCGGGACAGCCCTACCTGGGTGGCGGCGCGCCGCTGTACTCCGACTACATCGTATTCGGCAGCCTGCAATGGGCGCGATCGATCTGCCCGGTGCGGCTCGTCGATCCATCGGATCCGATCGACGCGTGGCGCAATCGATTGCTCGACGCGTTTGGCGGGCTGGCGCGCAGCGCACCCGGCTACTGGTGATCGCGACTATTCGGCGGTAAATCCACCACCTTGTAATTAGCGGGCCGGCCGCGAACGCGATCGGCTCCTAGTGACCGCCCATATTCATGCCGGCCATCGGATGCGATCCGAAAAACAGGAAGAAGTTGCTCGGGATGTCGGCGCTCGCGTCGCCAGTGCCCTGAGCCTTGCGCAGTGCCGAGAGCACCGGCCACAGGTCGAGCCGCAGAGCGTGCCGGGTAGCACTCCATCGCACGAAATCGCGTCGTTGGGATTGGTGTCGCCGTCCGCCGAGAAGAACGGCACCATGACGTAAACCTTGTCGGTCGTGCTAATCGGCGCGCCCACCGGGTCCCGCGTCGGCTCATGGCCCTCCTGGCAGATAGGAATCTGGAACTCGCCGGGATCGGACTGGGCGAGAATCCCGTTGAAGTTCAGGTCGTTGGCCGGCTGATCGACGCAATCGAAGTTCTCCGTGTAGGTAAAGGTAAACAGCTTGCCCAGGCTGAAACCCTCCGTCTGATTGGGCGCGAGTTGCGCGCGCGCCGTCCCTGTGACCATTGCGACGGCAAATGCCGCACCCAGCACCATCCGCACGAAACGATTCTTCATAGGTTCCTCCAGTGACTGCCGTGGAATCGGTAGATATCCGATCTACGGCGCCGGAGAAGGATTGGATTAGTGCGGACGCCAGGTGCGGCCGGGAAGCCCTCGGCGGGAGTGAACATATAGCCTGCGCTGGCATCGCTTCGCGCGCGCCAGCCTCATTCGGGCGCAGCACATCGCGCGATGAATTTGGCGTGCCGCTAATCCGTCGATGTATAGGTAAGCCGCGCGCCGCGTGGATGAGACTGGCGAGTCCGCGACGCGAGCCAAAACCCGCGCCGTAATTGGGGGAACTTCGCTTGACAGTTGCGGCGGGCATGTTGTAAGCCGTTGCAGAACTTCGGTCGGGGCGCCGAAGCAGGGCTGACTGTGGCCTCGCTCAGTGGAGATACAGGGGACTGTGGCCGGGATGAATTGCAATGCGATTGCGTAAAAAATATGCGCTCGCGCCGATCCTCGCCATCCTGATCGTAACGATCGCCGGCGCGGCCCACGCTGATCCGGTGCGCGCCACCATGCGGGCCTGGCTGGCGGCGACCGCGGGCCAGGGGGCGATCGCGCCGGGCACCACCATCTCGATGAGCAATTGGCGGCAATACCAGCAGTTCATGCCGGTCGGAATGATCGGACTTTTCGCCGGTGACTATTTCTGGAAAATGCCCGCCGATGTCGCGATGCCGGTCGGACCGACCGTGACCCATCCACTCTCCCAGGCCTATCTCGATGCCAGCGAAAAGTACGGCGGCCAGACCGCGGTGATCCATCAGACCGACGGTACCAACGATCTCGCCAACTACGTCGCCGGCATGCCGTTCCCTAATCCGCAGGCGCCGGACCGCGGGTACAAGATTCTCGCCAACGTCTGGTTTCCCGACGAGCCATACTTGCTGGTGCTTTCGCCCAAATCGGGCTGCGGCAGCTTCTGCACCTCCGACCGGTTCGGCAACAGCGCCTGCACCAGGACTTCGATCGTCTATCGCCAGCTCGCCTACAACAGCCATCCCGGCGTGCCGCAGACCGACCCGGCGGCGGCCGACGCCTGGTACACCGAATGGCTGATGGTCGAGGAGCCCGAGCAATCGCGCTACACCGCCGACCTGACGATTTTCTGGCAGGACCTGACCAAGACCGAGGACAACTTTGTCTTCGTCCCCGCGCTGCGCCGATCGCTGCGGCTGTCGGCCTCGGCGCGATGCTCGCCGCTGCTCGGCAGCGACATGATTCACGACGATCAGCGCGGCGGCTACAACGGTGGACTGTCGCTGTTCAACGCGGACTATCTGGGCGCGCGCAAGATTCTCGCGATCACCGATCTGACCGCCGCCGACGGTATCTATCCCGGCGAATACGACGGCGTGCTCGGCTGGGCGAAGCCCTCGTGGGGGCCATGGAGCTTGCGCAGCGTCGCGGTGATCGACGTGCGCCGTGTGGCGGCGCAGCGCGAGGGTTACTGCTACGGCAGCCGGATCATGTATGTCGATCGGCAGTTCATGCATCCGCTGTGGGAAGAGGTCTACGACTCAAACCTGAAGTTGTGGAAGATCGTGCGGATTCATCTGCATCCGGCGCAAGTTGACGCCGGGGAGGATATGATTCCGCTCAGCGGATCGCTGATCGAAACCTACTGGGACATTCAGAACGATCACAAGAGCGACGTCTTTACCGCCAATCCGGACGGCAAGACCGATGGACTCACTTACAATGCGACGGCCCCGGCCGAGTACAACAATATCGTCAAGTACTCGACGCCCGCGGGCCTGATGCAAATAATGAAGTAGCGGGGGTTGGGAGCATAAACTGATGCATCGCACTAGATTCAAGGCCTGGGCGATAGCCGGGACCTGCCTGCTGATGGTCGCGGTGGGCGCGATTGGCGCCCGTGCGGCCATCGAGGGCGCCAAGATTAAGGCCGCGCCGCCATGGCTGGGCCTGTTCGGCGTCGCGATTCGGCCCGATAACAGTATTTACATAGTCGGTTCCAAGGCCCTGCTGATGGTCTCGACCGACGCGGGCAAGTCCTGGACGCAGCGCTTGATCAAGGAGCGCGCCGGCGGCGACCTCTTTCAGGATCGCGACTTGTACTCGATTCGCTTCGGGCCGGCCGGCAAGGCCGGATGGATCGTGGGCGAAGACGGTCTTATCCTGCGCACCGACGACGGCGGCGATACTTGGACGGTTCAGGAAAGCGGCACGATCAAGAACCTGTTCAAGGTTGCCGTGCTCGACGATCAGAACGCGGTGGTGGTCGGCGCCGACGGGATCATCCTGCGCACCGACGACGGCGGCAAGAGCTGGAAGACGATCACGTCGCCCAAAAACGTGACGATTTTCGACGTTACGTTTGTGAACAAAAATGTGGGCTGGGCGGTGGGCGAATTTTCCACCATACTGACGACCGCCGATGGCGGGCAGACCTGGACGCTAAACTACGGTGGCAATACCACCGACTTCACCATCGGACCGTATTTCAGCGTGAGCTTCAGTGATCCGATGCATGGCATTGTAGCTGGGCTGGCCGGCGATATTATGGTGACCGCCGATGCCGGCAAAAGCTGGCAGGCCAAGAAACTGCCCGACGTGGTCGGCAGTTACGTGATGGCCGAGGATCCGGCGGCCAAGAAGCTCTGGATTGGCGGTTCGGGCGGCAAGCTGTTCGACGAGGGGCCGGATGGCCAATGGCAGGCTGTCGACCGCTCGACGTTTCACGATCTGAATGACATGGCGTTTGCGGGCGACCTGGGCGTCGCCGTCGGTCTGAATGGCACGATTCTGCTGACAAACAATGCGGGAGAGCAATGGCAAGCAGTTCAGTAAAGATGACGTCCCTGCGGATCGGCGATTTCGTCCTCCGCTTCAGGGCAGCAATCGGGTTCATCCTGCTTCTGATCAGCGCGATCCTGGGCTACTACTGCACGCAGGTCACGGTCGCGACGAAGTTCGATGACTTCTTTCCGGTCAACCACAAAAACGTACAACTGTACGAGAACTGGCATCGCTACGGCGGCGCGCAAACGCTCGCCATCATGGTGCAGGTCAAAGACGGCGACATCTTCAATCACAACACGCTGCAGAAGATCCAGGACATCCAGCGTGACGTCGACCGCCTGCCGGGCGTCGATCACAACGAAGTGCTCTCGCTGGCTTCGTACCGCGTCAGCTACGCGGAGGCGACCCCCGGTTCGCTGACTATCCAGCCGTTTATGTTTCCCGACGTGCCCAAGACGGCCGCGGGGATTCTCGATCTCAAGAAGACGGTTCAGGCCAACCAGACGCAGATCTCGCATCTGGTGAGCGCCGACTTGAAGAGCGCACTGGTCACCGCGTCGTTCAACGAGCGCGGTCTTAACTACAAGCAACTCTTCGATCAGGTTCAGGATATCGTCAAGAAATACCAGGACGACAAGAACCAGATCTTCGTAGCCG
>Ga0307373_10012936_pt1 | contig 11760 bp, 13 predicted proteins | sample OX2MG_FD_202534 | JGI IMG/M metagenome (GOLD analysis project Ga0307373, IMG submission 202534) | Soil microbial communities from Risofladan, Vaasa, Finland - OX-2 | ecosystem: Environmental > Terrestrial > Soil > Coastal area > Acid sulfate soil | place: Finland: Risofladan, Vaasa | collected...
GTGAAATCCGCGTTGAGTTCCATCACCGCACTCCCGCCGGCCGCTGGGCCGTTCACCAATTTCCGCCTTCGCATCATACTCGAATGCAAGACAGGGAGGCGGAGATGCAGTTCGGCTATTTCACACTTAGCGATCTAGCGCGAGTCTCCATAGCTATATCAAGGTGTTAGAAAAATAACCCGCGGCAAAATAAGCCGATTTGCGAGCCCGCTTCGCGAAAATCGGACTGTGCCGGTGATTTTTTTCGGGGCGCAGCCCGAGTTTCTGAATCCTCCGCGTATATTAGATGAGTGCCGAAGGAAGGGCGCGCCGGGGGGCACACTCCCGGCTCCGATAATAGGGAGCTATCGCGATGCGCGTGAAGGTGACGTTTGTGTCGGAAGGGAAAGAGGCGCCTTATTCCCTCGATTTCGATCTGCCGGTCTTGCCCACGAAGGGAGCTGACGTTTTGCTCTCTCGACCGGGACAGGGTGGCGAAGAGAAATTCACCGTCCACAGAGTCTGGTGGCAACTCTCGCATCCGAGCACCGCGACCGGCGATCTCGGCGAGGTCGTGATCCGGGTGCAATGCCTCAAGGTTCAGAGCCTGTGGAACAAGGATGACATGAAGCTGGTCGACTGGCCGGCCCCGTAGTGCCCCTGGGACGCCCGCCAGCGCACCGGAGGGGGTCGTGGGCTAGTTTGGGATAGCCGGGATCGCTTCCCGCGCTGCACGGGCTGCGCAGGGGCTCTGGCGGGCACGTCGCCGGCACGGCTGGTCGAGGGGCCGGGAATCGCGCTAGGCTTCTCCCCATGGCCTGGCTGCTCGCACCCCTGATCCTGCTCTCGATCCTGTTCCGCCGGCAGGTCAGGGTGCTCGTGCTGGTCGCATTCCAGACTGGCTGGGCTCGCGATCTCGCAGGCGATTGGTCGGCAGACGCGCGAGTTGCGCTAGCGAGACCAGATCGGAGAAGGGCAAATGCCGCACGTCTATCGACTAAGTCCAATCCCTCACACTCTGCATGATCGACGGTGGCAACAATCGAACACCAAAGAGGAGGTGTGGGTTTGGGCTGAGACCCCGGAGGACGCACGAGAAGTTACCGCGGGGGTGACGCTCAAGGCCGCGCCGATGATCCCAGGGGCGGTTCTCATGCCGTCGCCCTGGCTAGATGACGCTCTTACCATCTGTACTTTGGAGCCGTCAAAAACAGACGTGCCCAAAGGAAAGGTGGTCAAATCAAACGGAGAGCCTGTCTAGGTCGGGGGGGTGATCTCGTCGACCAGGCTCAGCGTGTGGGCTCAGCAGTTGCTCCGCGCTCGGGCTGTGGAGCGGAACGCTGAGTTCGTTGTGACCGGTACCCTGCGTTCGGCCAAGGGTCGGGAACGGGCGCGGCGCGCGGTGGAAGCTTCGCACCCGAGGGAACCGGATTTGATCTAAGAAAGTCGCGCTACGAGCCGTTGCCGTCTTGTAAGCGGCTGTTGCACATCAATTCGACCTCGCGCTTCGGCCTCTTCATTCCAGCACAAGCGCTCCAACGCGTCGATTACGTGAGGCTCGTCGGTTTCTATGGCCAGCCGCTTGGCGCGCAATCGGGCAATGTCATGGGGAATAGGAGAGTCAACAAGGCTGACCTCAACGGCCAACTCTGCGAATCGTCGATAGAGGTCTTGATGCAGTCGTGAGCGAGCGCCGAAACTGAAGATCACGTCCGCAAGCGAAATCGCCGCGACAAAAAAGGTCAGAATTTTAGCGAACGTATTTGCTTCCCCAACGATCGCGGCGAATGCAGAAGCGCCCGCGACGGCGACAATCCAATTTGTCCAGCTATCCCAGCGCTCAAGAGCCGCGCGACGCCGCGAATGGTAGCGCATCGACTTCCTTATCCCGAAGTCGATACCCTCAAGATCGTATACTTCTCTTGTCATACCCCCTCTTTCTTGGGTGGGGGCGGCGGGGCAGGCGGAGGTTCCGGTGGCCATGGTCGACTATCTCTAACTTTCTGGATTCCGTCGCGAGTGGGGTGGCTCTTCTCGACGGAATCTTTCAGGCGGTGATCGGGTCGAGGATGACCAGCGCGCCGTGCCCCGTGTGCGGCAGCTCGTCGAGGCACTGCTCGATTCGCTCGCGTGCCTTGGCGGTGTCGGCCGCGGCGTCGAGGATGTAGCAGCGGCTAAGGTCGGCGCCGTTGGCGATCAGCCGCGGCACGATCGCGTAGTCTACAGCATCCTCTGCGCTCATGATTACCACGTACCGCGGTTTCGTCTCGGCGTCGCTGCCCGGCCAGCAGCCACCGGTCGACGCGGTAGCGGCCAGCGACATCGTCGCCTGGCTCTTGCCCGTCTTCTGCTTGCCGGCGAGCAGCGTCATGTCGCCGCGAAGTATGACGTTTCGCCACACCCAGGACACCGGCCGCGGCACGATCGCGTCGGCACGGCGCCAGGCGGGTTCTGTCGTCACGGGCCGGAAGCCGCGGCGGAGCTCTTCCGCCTTGTCAATCTCCCCGCGCTCGATCAGGTCCTGGACGGCCTCATTATTCAATGTAGCGGCTCGGCCCCTGAAAAATCGGGTGGCCTCGTCGAACAGGTAGTCGGCGTTGAACTGGTCACCCCGGTCATAGTCGTCCGCCAGGCGGACGAAGACGTGCTCTTCGAGATACTCCGCCTCCGCCTTGTCCAGCACCCCCTTGCGAAGTTCTTCGAGATATATGTCCTCGATGTGACGGCCGGGGGCCTTGCCGTACTTGTCGAGGTAGTCGAGGGCCCAGCGGACGATCCTGGCAAGCTCGGTGGACTCCAGGAAGTCGTCCTTCCAGAACGACCGCAGGCGCCTCAGAAAATCAGTGCTGACGATGGAGCCAGTGGCGATGCGCCTCTCTATATCGGCGGCCATCAACGTTCCCCGGCCCGGCGGCGGCGGCCCATCACCATGTTGGCTAGCCGATCGAGGCCGTCCGCGAACGTGAGCAATCCGCGCTTCTCAGCCGCTGCGCGACCGGCGGCGCTGGTCGGCACGACCAGCACGTTCGCCTCCGGTGGCAGCGTAACCCGCGCTATGCCGCTGGCCGTGAGCGGGCACCAGATAACGTTTCCCCCACCCCGCGCGAAATGGAGGCGGATAGCCAGGACGAGGCCCTCGACGACGAACAGGTCGCCACCGCGCCGGTGCGCGCCGAGCCGAACCGCGTGGCCGCCAATCTCCCCCAGCATGAGGTTTCGCGGCCTCGCCTCGTCGTCCAGATAGTGGCGGGCGATCCCGAAGACGCGGCCGGAATCGTCCGTGACCGCGGCGATCAGTGCCGGGAAGCTGCGGCCGAGCGGGCTGTGGTAGCACTCCGGCGAGAACCGAAGCGCGGTCGGCCAGGGAGGGATGCCGCGCCATCCCCGCAAGAGGCGTTCAGCGTCGTCGTCGGGGTCACCTGCCTCGTGCCAAAGTCGGCGCGCCTTGATGACATTGGCCGCTTCGTCGAAGTCGAATAATCCATCAGCCATGTATTCGTCCCCTTTTATTCAGGGACGCGTGCGCAATTTGCAAATCGGGTCCGCGTATATTAAAATCGCGGCTCGCTGTTCACTGCAGCGCGTCCGTAAGTTGAAAGCACCAGGCCGGCGGGTCTTGTCCCCCGCCGGCCTTTTTCATGCGGCGTCGGCCGGCGCGCGCCGCCGGAAGCGCGGCTCGTCGGCGACCACGACCTTTCCGTCGACGACGCGACTTCCGCGCGGTCGGCCTAGGTCGTGGTTGCGGTCGGCCGGCATGTATTCGGCCGTACTCCGATGCCGCCGGCCGGCCAGCCATTCGATGAGGTCTTGCCGCCGGTAGCGCACCCGGCGCGGCCCCAGCTTGATGAAGGGCGGCCCGTAACCCTTCGACCTGCCAATTTCTAGCCACTGCCCGCTCACGCTGAGCAGCTCGGCCACATCGCTGGTGCTTAGCAATTCGTCGGCGTCGCCGCCCGCCGCGACCTCGGCGCCGAGCCGGTCGCAGCGCCGATCTAGGTGGTGTCGTCGCTCCAGAGTATTGTTCTTCATATTCACGCTCCCGCTACTATTTGCTTCTCGACAAGCAAATAGTAAAACGCGGCGCGAAGTAAAGACGCCCCGACCTAAGCCGTTTTTGCGGTAGATCGCCGAAACTAATTATTCGACGCGACGCCGGAACTCGTTGGCGATGCTCCGCAGATCACCCTCGCGCCCCGGCTCCCCGGCCGATGCCGCGAGGTAGGACAGCGCACGGTAGACGAAGCGCTCGCAGTCGGTGACAGGTTCCAGCACGACGTCGCGCCCCGCCGCCCATGCGTTCTGATCGGGCGCGAAATCCCTTCCCAAATTGCGCGTCCAGAAGTCCACGAGAACGGCCGTCGCCGCGCGCAGGTCGAGCTTCGGCAGCGGCCCGCGCCGCGGCTCGCGCTCCCGGTGCTCGGCCTCGGCGACCGCGCGATAGATTGCCAGCGTCTCCCGCAGGTCAGCGACGGTCAGGGCATGGCGCCTCGGCGCTGGCAGAGCGAATAGCCCGCGCATTATCCGGTGCACGTTTGTCGGTTCGTTGAGCAACCGGTCCACCTTGTCGATCGCCGCGGCCAGCTCGTCCAGCGTGTCGGCTTGATGATCATCGGTTTCGGGCCGCACCTGCCGGTCGGTCATCGCGCACATGGCGTGCCAGACGGCGGTGCGCAGCGCGCGGTGATCCTCTATGCCGTGCTCCGCCGCCAGCCCCTTGATCAGCGCGGCATAATCGCGCGTCATGCCCCCATCCTCGCCACGCCCTCCGGCAGCGACTCGATCCCGCAAAGCTCCTTCAGCTTGTCGGCCACCTTCTGCGCGTTGAGTTGCAACTCGGAAAGCGACATCAACTCGTAACCCTCGGTCACGTCCGACTTGGTCGAGTGCGCTAGTAGCAGCTTCAGCGCCAGCGGGCTAATCGCCGACATCGCCGCGACCGAAGCGAATGTGCGTCTCAGGTCATGCGGGCTGATCTTGATCTCGGTCATCTCTGCGATCTGTTTCAACGCGAATGTGAAGCTCTGGCAGTAGCCAAGCGCGCCGTGCCCCGGGAAAACATAGTCGCCGTCGCGGCCATAGGCCCGGCGCCCGACCAGCAACGAATGGGCCACGTCCGACATCGGCAGCACAAATTCGCGGTCGGCCTTCATGCGGCTGGCGGGCACGCGAATGACCCGCTGCGCCAGATCGACCTCCGACCACGTCAAACCCGCCGCCTCGCGCTCACGCATACCGGTGAAGAGCGCGAAAAGGACGAGGTCGCGCTGGATCTCGCTCGGCAGCCGCCGGGCCGCGTCGTAGAAGTCGGGCAGGCGCTCGGACTCGACGCGCCGTGACCGCCGCTGTATGTCGTGCCACTGCCTGCGCAGCACCCATGTCGGGTTGCGCGGCAAGCTTGGGTCACGCTCGGCCTGGTGGTTCCACAGCGCCCGAAACAGGCGCATCGCGCCGTTCGCGGTGGTGCGCCCGTCGACGTTCACACCCCCCTTGATCTGCCCAGCGCAGGCGCGCTTGGCCACGTCGGCGGTGATCGCGCGGAACCGCGCCTCCACCATCTCGTGCGTCACGTCGCGCAGCGGCAGGTCTAGCCAGGGCGCCAAGTGCGTGTCGGCCGCGTACCTGTACATTTCTCGCGTCTTCGGCCGCTGGTTCGACGAAGCCGCGAGGTAGGCCGCGAAGACCTCGCGGACCGTCACCGCCGCGTTGGTGCGTTGCTGCTTCGACAGCTTGGGGTCGCGTCCCTGGTACATCTCGGCCAGCGCGTCCCGCGCCTGCTGCCACGCTTCCTCTATCATGAGGACGGTGGCCGGGCCGATCGTGACGCGCCGCGTCTTGCCGCTCTTGAGCTTGGCCTGGCAGACCCACGTCTTGGTGGCGGCCACGCCGCTGACCAGGATGCCTAGGCCGCGGTAATCCCCCTCAGCCCAGTAGAGGGTCTGCTTGCCGCTCGGGTCCGGCGCCCGAAGGCGCTCCACCGTCGCTTTCGTCAGCTTGATCATCGCCATAGCCCGCCTCCAAAAATAACCAGCCGCGATGCCCCTCTCGGCAGTGAAATAAGCCAAATCGGCCCTTGGGCATCCCGTCGCGGTGTTTTATAATCGGGGGTAGGTTAGCGGAAGACAGCCTAGAAATAAAGCGTTTTAGCGGCTAATGTCGCATAAGACAGATTATTTTTGGGCACCGTGTTTTAGGATTAAGGGAGGAAAAGGTGAAGTTCGGCTATTTCACACTCAGCGACAACCACTACGAAAACAACACCCGCAGCGCCAACCAGCTGATCGCCGACATCCTCGACGAGGCGGTCTATGCCGAGGAAGTCGGGCTCCATTCGGCATGGATCGGCGAGCATCATTTTTCGACGCTGGGGGTTCTCTCCTGCCCCGATCTGGTTCTGGCCCAGGTTGCCGCCCGCACCGCGAAGCTGCGCCTCGCGCCCGCAGTCACGGTGTTGCCGCTGCACCACCCAATCCGCGTCGCCGAGCAATGGGCGACGCTCGACCTGTTGTCCGGCGGCCGGGTCGATTTCGCCACCGGGCGCGGCTATGACCGGCGCGAATACGGCCCGCTCGGCGTGTCCTTCGAGGACAACACGTCGGTCTTTGCCGAAGGGCTGGAGATCGTCCGCGCGCTGTGGGCGAGCGACCGACCCTATACCCACCACGGCCGCCACTACCGGTTCGACAACGTCACGATCACGCCGCGGCCGGTGCAGCGCCCGATCCCGGCCTATGTCGGCGCGTTTTCGCAGCCTTCGATCGAATTGGCGGCACGGCTCGGCTGCAACCTGATCGTCGCGCCGTTTGCCGCGGCGATGACGTTTGGCGGGCTGGCACAAGTCGTTCGGCTTTACCGCGACGCCTGCGCCGAGCACGGCAACAAGCCGGGACGGGTGATGTGCAGCTATTTCCTGCATCTCGCCGACGGACCGGCCGAGGAAGACGCTGCCCGCGCCCGCCAGGTGCGCTACTACAAGGAATGCGCGATTGCCGCCTTCCCCGGCGACCCGGCCAGCGCGCCGCCCAGTTACCGCTATTTCGCCGAGATCGTCGACCGGCTGGCCAAGGTGCGGCCTCAGGATCTGACCGAAAACTCGGTGCTGCTGGGCAGCCCGGCCGCGATCACCGACACGCTGAAAAAGGTCGAGGCCGCCGGTATCGACGAAGTCATCCTCTACGTCAATGTCGGGCTCAAGCCGCACGCCCAGGTCAGGCACGAGATGGCCCGCTTCATGGCCGAAATTGCGCCGGCGTTCTGAGCCTGGCGCCACGCCCGCCGCGCCGGCCGGCTCGTGCGATCCGCTGGACCGGCCAAGCCGGCGGCGCTTTACTATGGCCGCGTTACCGCCGGAAAAGGAGGCTGTATGGACCTTAGTGCGTTACGCGACGCCGCGATCGCGGCGACGGCCCGGGCGCTTTACGACCGCAACGGCGTCTCGGCCAGCGAAGACAGCGAAGAGTGGGAAGAGGAATACCGCAAGCAGTTCGCCCGGCTTAAGGCGCTCGGCGACGGGGCGGTAGTCGCCGCGCCGGCGGCCGCGGTGGTGGCCGATGACGGGCGGTGGCCCGAATTGCGCGGCACGCCGGAAGAAAAGCGCTGGGGCGCGGCGGTGCGCGCCGAACGCTTTGTCGTGATCAAGAGCGGGCCGGTGCGCCAGTTCCTCGCCGAGGCCTGGCCGCGCGCCAAGACCTGGATCGACACCCGCGACGTGCCGACCGCCGTGCTGCTTCAGCGGCTCAAGCCGCAATACGACGAGTGGCGCCACAAGGCCGCCGAGCAGACCCAGGCGCGCGCCGCCGAGGCCGCCGCCAAATCTGCCGCCGAGGCCGCCTATCGCAAGCGCCTGGATGACGCCGGGATCACCGCCGAGGGGCTGGTCGAACTGATCGACGCCAGCGAGCGCGCCGCGCCGGCGGCGCTCGGCGAAAAGCTCGCCGAAATCGCGGTCGAGGGCCGCGCGCTGCGCGTGTTCGAGACCGGCGACCCCACCCGCCTGCTGATCAAGGAAAAGACCGACCGCGGCCAGGAGGATTACGGGATCGAGCGCGACGACGGCCTCGTCGCCGATCTCAGGCTGTTCGCCGCCGGCCCCGACACCCCATGATGACCGGAGCCTGACAATGTCCCCTGCCCGCATCCCGATCATCGATCTCGGCCCGTGGTTCGCCGGCGCTCCCGGTGCGCTCGACCGCGCCGCCGCAGAACTGCGCCGCGCGCTGACCGAGATCGGCTTTTACTTCATCGTCAATCACGGCGTGCCCCCGGCGCTGGTGCGCGAGGTCTATCGCCAGGCGGCGCGCTTTCACGCCCAGCCGCTCGACCGCAAACTCGCGATCAAGATCGACAAGCACAATGTCGGCTACCTGCCGCTCCAGGGCGACACGCTGCGCACTTCGACCGTCGCTTCGGTCACCAAGCCCAACCTCAACGAGGCGCTGTTCGTCGCCCGCGACCTGCCGCCCGACCACCCCGACGTGCGCGCCGACCGGCGGTTTCGCAGCGCCAACCAGTGGCCCGCCGACCTGCCCGGCTTTCGCGCGCCGGTTGTGGCGTATTGCGAAACGCTCGTAATCCTGGTGCGCAAGCTCGTGCCGCTTTACGCTCGCGCGCTCGACCTCCCGGCCGATTATTTCGACGCCCGGTTTACCGAGCCGCAATACAAGCTGCGCATCACCCACTACCCGCCGCTCGACGGCCCGCCAGACGACGATTTCGGCATCGCCCCGCACACCGACACGAGCTTTCTGACGCTGCTCGCGCCCAACGATGTGCCCGGCCTGTCGATCCGCCCCCAGGACGGCGCGTGGATCGAGGCGCCGGCGGTGCCCGACGGGTTTCTCGTCAACGGCGGCCAGCTTCTGCAGCGCTGGACCAACGACCATTTCCTCGCGACGCCGCACCGCGCGGTCAACCGCTCGCGGGGCGAGCGCTATGCCCTGGCATTTTTCTGCGACGCCAATATCGATTGCCCGGTCGCCGCGGTGCCGGGCTGCACCGGGCCAGACGACCCGCCCAAATTCCCGCCGACCAACTACACCGACTACATGATCCGCTATCAGGCGCAGACCTATAACGTGTTCGGCCCCGAGACCCGGGACGCCGCGAAATGACACGGCGAACCCGGATAGCCGGCTCGCTGGCCCTGCTGCTCGCCGCCGGGTCGGGGAGCGCGGCGTGGGCGCAAGGCCCATCCAGGTTCGACGGCGAGTATGCCGGCACCCTCACCCTCGACGGCGTCACCAGCGGCGACTGCACCCAGCCACCGCTCGGCGCCCGCTATCCGCTCAGCATCTCGGGCGGCGAGGTGCACTTTGCCTATGTCCCGCGCTTCGACACCACGCTCGTCGGCCGGATCGACCGCAACGGCAATTTCGCGGTCTCCGGCCGGGTCAAACGCGGGATCGTGCGGATGAAGGGCCGGGTCATCGGACGCGCCGTGATCGCCTCCATCGTCTCCCCGAGCTGCCGCTATACCTTTCACACCGCGAACTAGCGCCGTCCTGTCTGCGCACAGAGAGACTGTCAGGCAGGGCTGTATTGTTTCAGGGCATCCGCTCGACCCATAGCGCGCGCGAAGGCCCCGGCTCAAACGGATCACCGAAATACAGGGTCTGGCGGGCCACCTCCCCATCGAGGAACTCCATGATGCTCACGGTGTAAGACGGCCGCCCGTCATAGGTTAGGACATACTCAGTGACCCAGAGGTCGCCCGCGCCGATTATCCGCCGCACCGTGAAGCGTTTCCGGTTCGGCTGCGCGGCACGAGACGCCTGAATCTTCCGCCGCCCACGGATGCGCTCGCCCGATTGTGGCTATTCGAGCACCGCGTCCTCTCGGTAAATCTGGTGCTCTCCCTCGAGGTCGTTCGCATCGGAGGCAGCCCAGTGGCGATCCAGAGCCGCCCGAATCTCTCGGTCTGTCATACCAAATCTCCTTGACCATCGCCGTCGATGTTGAGCCGTCGCATCATGCGCCGGTCTGGAACAGGCTTTCCAGATGGGGCAGGAGGACCACTCCCAGCGCGAACGGTGATTGGCCAAGAAGGGGCATCAGCGGAATTAGGTAGTAAATTCAGGTTTCTCGGGGCGACGCGGGATCGGCGCGACAGCCCCTCCTTTTGGAGACTCGCAATCTCTGATCTCCGGGATTAGCTTACGCTCATGCGCGGGCAACCTGAGACTAACTCCGTGCGATCGACAGTCGAGCGAACTTTCGCGTCTCGGTTGTCCATAGGGCGTCGCCATGCTATGAGGGCTGATGCACTCGTTCGGACGAGAAGCTCGGCGATCGACCGCGGCATGGCTTGTCTAGAACGCGCGACGCAAGCCAATGGCGACGTTCCGACCCACGATCTTCGTTGTTCTCCCGGCCGGCCAGCGTCTGCTAGGCTCAGTGACCCTTCATCAAGATACGTGGGATCAACACATCGTCATACGCCACCCGGAAATGTCCGGGTTGGTGAGTGAGGTCGAGGAAGTCGTGTCCACCCCTACCGCTATTTACGCGAGTTCGTCGACGGCCGGCAGTTTCCTGTTTGTTAAGGCGGGAATTGTAGACATCAATGGGCGTTTTCTTCGCGTGGCCGTGGGTGCGGACCGTTCCGTCAAATCGGCATATTTTACCTCGGCAACTGGCGGGAGTCAGTTATGGCCCTAGCAGCGAGACAGATAGACCCGGCGATACATCTGAGCATCGACTTCGATGGAGAAGAAGACGTCTTATATGTAAGCCTTGGCGCTCCTGTGCCGAGTCACGTCGATGAAGGCGATGGTGGCCTCCTATTCCGCTGGGCAGATGTTGACGACCGTCCAAGTGGCGTCACGGCAATAGATTTTCGTCGGAATTGGCTATATCAGCGCGCTGCTTTCTATTCGGCAGTCGCAGAACATCTATCAATTCCGATAGAGGACGTTGAGAGGGCGGTCGAGCGGGCGCTTTAGACGGCGATTTCATACCAGGTTCGGGCAAAAGGGGAACACGTGAGATGGTGAAATCATCCCGCCAACTTGCCAAGCCTGATAAATTTGCGGTACATAAGCAAAACGGCCAGGGAATGCATAGCCGTTCTCCACCCCTGGAGGGGTGGCAGAGTCCGGTTTAATGCGCCCGACTGAGCATCGGGTATACGGTGCTAACCCACCGCATCGCGGGTTCGAATCCCGCCCCCTTTGGCGTTTTTCGCGAATCGGCCGGCCTTCGCATGCCGCGAGCGTGCATTACATGGATTTCTTATCTACTTTTTCCAGAGGCTAGCGCGCCAAACGAACGGCCCGCCAGGTCGGGGTGCTACCCGACTTTGCTACCTAATTCCGGGCATCAGCGCGCTTCGAGGCGACCTCGTCACCACGTCTCCAACCCACCAAGAGCGGAATTTCAGGCTGAGGCAGTGCCCACGCGGTGCGCCACTTGAAAACTGAGAACAAATAGAGTACACTGGGCATCACCCTCCCGGACCACCTCCAGGCGCCGCAAATCATGAACCAACGATTTGATAATAAAGGAGTTTTGAGCGCTTTACGCTGTTCTTTCGCCCAACCCTTTGGCGAAAGGCCAAGGTTTCTGCGGCCCTTCGCGGTGGCTTGGCTGTTAATTCCCTGTTGTTTACAGCGAAGCGCGGCCGCAAGACCACGCTTTCTCGTGCTCTGTTCGCGCGCCGGTTGAGAGGGCGCCGATCCGCCATGCACGAGGCGCATCCCCACCCCGCAATTCGCCCCAAACCCGGCCGCCGGCGTTGCTGCACCGGGGGTTTGGGCGCATGCTGAAACGGCATAGAAGACATCGCAG
>Ga0307373_10012937_pt1 | contig 11760 bp, 10 predicted proteins | sample OX2MG_FD_202534 | JGI IMG/M metagenome (GOLD analysis project Ga0307373, IMG submission 202534) | Soil microbial communities from Risofladan, Vaasa, Finland - OX-2 | ecosystem: Environmental > Terrestrial > Soil > Coastal area > Acid sulfate soil | place: Finland: Risofladan, Vaasa | collected...
CCATCAGGAGGTGCTGCTCGGCGGGAGGGGGGAGATGCTCACGATCCGCCACGACACGACCTCTCGCGAAGCATTCGTCCCGGGCGTCGAGCTCGCGCTGGCCAAGCTCGGCAGCCTTCCCCCAGGAGTCACGGTCGGCCTCGACGCGCTGCTCTGAACGATCTCGTCGAGGACCTGGTCGCCGTCGGCGAGCTCGAGCTCTCGCTGCTCCGCCCGCGCGAGCCAGAAGCGCTGCTCGACGAGGAAGCCTTCGCAGACGACGAGTTCATCGCCTACTGGGCCGAGTTGTGGCCTTCCGGCCTCGCGCTCGCACGGGCGCTCCCCGAGCGGCTCGACGGCCACCGGGTGGTCGACCTCGGCTGCGGGCTCGGGGTGCCCGCGCTGGCGGCGGCGGCGCGCGGCGCGGAGGTGACCGCGGTCGATTGGGCCGCCGACGCGATCGCGCTCCTCGCCGAGAACGCGGCGCGAAACCAGCTCGAGCTCCAGCTCGTGCACGAGGACTGGCGTTCATTCTCGGGCTCATTCGACCTCGTGTTGGGGGCCGACCTGCTGTACGAGCGGCGAAACGCCGACGCGCTGCTGCACGCGCTGCCGGGGCTCGCGCCGGAGGTGCTCCTCGCCGAGCCCGGCCGCCCGCCCGCCGCCGGGTTCTTCACGCGTGCCCGCGAAGAGTGGCGAATCGAGGAGATCGCGAAGGGCCTCTATCGGCTCAGACGAGCGACTCGAGCAGCTCGGAAAGCTCGGGCCGGTGCGTGAGGAACCGATAGTGGCCGACGCCGCGCAGGGGCGGCTCGTTGCCGAGGACGTCGGCGGCGGGACCGAGGCGATCGCCCCCCGCCGGCGCCGAGCGCCTCTACCTGGTGTTCGGCCCGGATGTTCGCCGGCCTCGCGATCGCCGACGCCGTCACGGCGATCGTCGGGCGACTTCTCTCTCCTCCTGCGCCCAATCAGGATCTCCGGCCGCTGAAGAGTTAACCCACCCGGACCGACTACGATGGAAGTCATGCTCGGCGGAGTCCTGACCGCGATCGTCACCCCGTTCGACGATCAAGGGCGAATCGACTACGACTCGTTCCAGGCGCTCGCCCGCCATCTGGTCGAGAACGGTTCCGACGGCCTCGTCGTCTCGGGTACGACCGGCGAGTGCCCGACCCTCGACGACCGCGAGCGGCTCGACCTGCTCCGGGCGGCGATCGAAGCAGTCGGCGACCGCGCGACGGTCGTCGCCGGCACCGGTACTGCGTCCACGGCGCACTCGGTCGAGCTCACCGAGCAGGCCCACGAGGCCGGCGCCGATGCGTGCCTGGTCGTGACGCCGTACTACAACAAGCCGCCGCAGAGCGGGATCGTCGCCCACTTCGAAGCCGTCGCGCACGCGACCGACCGGCCGATCGTCGTCTACAACATCCCGAGCCGTGTGGTCGTGAACATCGAGCCGGAAACGATCTCGCGCCTCGCCGAGATCCCGCGGATCACCGCGGTCAAGCAGGCGCTCGCCGATCTCGACCAGGCGCGCCACATCATCTCCTGCGGCCTCGACCTGTACGCGGGCGACGACAACATCCTGCTGCCGTTCCTCGAGAACGGCGCCGTCGGAGGGATCTGCGTCCACAGCCACGTCGTCGGCCCGCAGGTCGCCGAGCAGGTGGCCGCCGCCCGCGAGGGCGACCTCGAGCGAGCCCGGGAGATCGACGCCGAGCTCCGCCCTGCCTATGACCTGCTCGCGATCACGACCAATCCGATCCCCGTCAAGGCGGCGCTGAACCTGCTCGGCCACGAGGTCGGCGGTTATCGCCTGCCGCTCGTTGCGCCAACTGGAGACGAGCTGGCGCAAGTCCGCTCCTGCCTCTCGCGTCTCGGGCTGCTCGTCGCCGCGTAGCTTTGCGACCGTTGCACGCGATCGTCTTCTGCGGCATCCAGGGAGCAGGGAAGAGCTCGTTCTACCGCGCGCGCTTCGTCGACACTCACGTGCGGATCAACCTCGACATGCTGAGGACGCGCAACCGGGAGCGGCTGCTGTTCGAGGCATGCGTCGCCGCGCGCCAGCCGTTCGTGGTCGACAATACGAACCCGAGCGCGGCGGACCGCCGGCGCTACGTCGTCCCGGCCGCCGCCGCGGGTTTCGACGTTGTCGGCTACTACTTCTGCGCGAGCGTCCAGGAGGGGCTCGTGATGAACGCCGGCCGCGAGCGCCAGGTGCCACCGAAGGCCGTCGTCGACACCGCCAAGCAGCTCGAGCTGCCCCGCCTCGACGAGGGATTCACGGCGCTGTTCTCGGTGCGAATGGACGGAAACGGGGGGTTCTCGGTCGAGGCGTGGGACGGGATGGGCCTCGCCGGATAGTCCGCGGCGGTTGCCTCGAGGGCCTCGAAGAGGACGGGGGTGCTACTCCCGACCGGGATCTCCGGCGCGGCTGAGCCGAGGCCGATCGGGTCGTGGCCGCTCCGGACAGAAAGGCCCGCTCGTGGAACGCTGAGATTCCCCGAGTTCCCTGACACCGGGCGGGAGAGCAGTCAACGACGCCGGTCCCGGCCACCCCGGGCCGTATGCTTGCGGGCGAATGAGCGATCAAGTGCTACGCGTGATCCCGCTGGGAGGTCTCGGAGAGGTCGGGAAGAACATGACCGTGTTCGAGCTCGCAGGCGAGACGATCGTCATCGACGCCGGGCTTGCCTTCCCGCGGGACGAGCACCTCGGGGTCGACTTGATCCTTCCCGACTTCGGCTACCTGCACGACCGCGACGTCCTTGCCGTGATCCTTACCCATGCCCACGAGGACCACGTCGGCTCGCTGCCATACCTCCTGCGGGAGGTACGTGTGCGCGCGGTACTCGCGACGCGGCTGACGCTCGGTCTCGTCAAGTCCAAGCTCGACGAGCACGGGCTCCTGCACGCCGCGGAGCTGCGCGAGGTAGGGCCCGATTCGGGGCCGATCGAGCTCGGGCCGTTCACGGTCGAGCTCGTACGGATGTCCCATTCGGTACCCGACGCGGTCGGCGTCTGCCTCGAGACAGCGGCCGGCAGGCTCTTCCACACCGGCGACTGGAAGCTCGACCACACTCCGGTAGACGGCCTCCGCACCGACGTCGGCCGCCTCGCAGAACTCGGCAACCGCGGCGTCGACCTGCTGCTCGGCGACTCCACGAACGCCGAGCAGCCCGGGTTCACGCGCTCGGAACGAGTCGTCGGAGAGGCTTTCCGCCAGATCATCCCCTCCAGGCAGGGCCGCGTCCTCATCTCCTCCTTCGCGTCGAACATCCACCGGATGCAGCAGGCGATCGACGTCGCAGTCGAAGTCGGCCGGTCGGTCAGCGTGATCGGTCGCTCGATGCGCAAGAACCTCAACATCGCCCGCAACCTCGGTTATATCCAGGCACCGGACCACATCCTCGTCCGGCCCGCCGACCTCGACGAGCTGCCACCCGGGCAGCAGCTGATCCTCTGCACGGGCTCGCAGGGAGAGCCACTCTCGGCGCTGACCCGAATCGCCTACAACGACCATCCGGCCGTGCGCGTCGAACGCGGCGACACGGTGATCATCTCGGCCCGCGCCGTACCCGGGAACGAGCTCCGCGTGCACGACTCGATCAACCGGCTGACGCGGAGCGGGGCGGAGGTGCTCCACGAGGAGAACGCCGACGTCCACGTCTCCGGGCACGCGCGCTCCGAGGAGATGCGGACCCTGCTTAGCCTGCTACGCCCGAAGGCGGTAATGCCGATCCACGGTGAGTACCGGATGCAGGCGGCCCACGCGCGGCTCGCGCAGGAGGCCGGAGTGCCCGCCTCGGGCATCATCCTCGCTGAGAACGGCGATGTGATCGAGCTCTCGGCCGCCGGGGCGCGGATCGCAGACCATGTCGAGGCGGGGATCACCTTCGTCGACGGGCTCGGGGTCGGCGACCTCTCCGACGTCGCGCTGCGCGACCGCCGTCACCTGTCCGAGGACGGCGTCCTGATCGTCGTCGCGACCCTCTCGGACGGGGTGGCCGCCGCACCCGAGTTGATCTCGCGCGGTTTTGCCGAGTCGGAGGAGCTCGTCGCGGAGCTCCGTAGCGAGGCACAGCAGATCCTCCGAGACCTGGTCGCCGACGACATCCTCGAGATCAAGCTGATCCAGGAGCACCTTCACGACGGGATCGGGCAGCTCGTCTACGACCGGACACGGCGACGGCCGATGATCCTTCCGGTCGTCGTCGAGACGTGAGCGATCCCGGCTGGGCGGACGCGATCTCGGCCCACGCCGCCGAGCAGGGAAGCGCGGGCCGGCTGATCGCAGGGCTCGTCACCCTCGAGCGCGAGGCACTCTCGTTCTGCCGGCTGCTGGAGCGCTGGGCGCGCGGGGACGCTGACCCGGCGACCCCCGACGGGCGCCGGGCGGCGCTGCAGGAAGCCGCGGAAAAGGTGGAGGCGGCCCTCGAGGGAGTCGAGAGCCCGCTCAGCCGCTACCTGCTCGAGCTCGAGCCCGAACGCGCCGAGGGAAGCTCGTGGTTCGGCGAGCCCGGGCAGGCCGAGCTCGTCGACTGGGAACCGGTGCTGAGCCGGGCCGGTGTCCAGGCCGAACCGCATCGCGTCGCGGCGGCCTACCTCGAGCTCGCAGTGCTGATCCGTGCGCTCGAGGGGCTTTCCGCGGCCGTCGGATTCGAGGCGAGCCCCGACCGTGGCTCGCTGTGGGCCGGTCTTTTCGACCTGCGCGAGAACCTGCTCGGCCGTGCGCAAGACGACCTTCGCGCTCTGGCTGCATAATCCGGCCGGCATGACCGTCGAGCTCACCGTGATCGGTTCGATCAACGTCGACTACGTCGCGCGAATGGAGCGACTGCCGAACCCGGGAGAAACGGTCGCAGCGCGCCAGTTCGAACGCCATCCGGGCGGGAAAGGGGCAAACCAGGCGGTCGCGGCGGCTCGGCTAGGCGCCCAGGTCACGATGATCGGGGCGGTCGGCGAGGACGAGCAGGCCGAGTTCGCGCTCGGCGGCCTGCTCGAGGCGGGCGTCGAGCTCGAGGTCATGCGCAGCGGGCAGACGGGTGTGGCGCTGATCTACGTCGACATGCAGGGCGAGAACGAGATCGCCGTCTTCCCGGGGGCGAACGCCAGCCTCGCTCCACGGGAGCTCGAGGGTGCGGTGCTCTGCCAGCTCGAGGTCCCGGACGAGGTCGTGTTCGCCGCCGCCGAGAAGGCGTCGTTCTTCGCGCTCAACGCGGCGCCGGCCCGCGAGCTCGACCTCGACCCGGATCTGCTTGTGGTCAACCGGTTCGAATACGAAGTGATGAAGCGTGGGAAGCTCGTCGCGGTTACACACGGCGAGGACGGGGCGGTGCTCTACGAGAACGGAAAACAGGTCGCAGGCTCGGCGGCGCCGGCAATCATCCCGGTTGACGGCACCGGCGCGGGCGACGCCTTCACCGCGGCCCTCGTCGTCTCGCTCCTCGAAGGGAAGCCCTACGAGGACGCGCTTCGCTTCTCGTGTGCCGCCGGCGCCCGCACCGCTGCAACCTTCGGCGCCCAGCAGTCGCTTCCCGACCGGGAGCTGCTCGAGGGCTGGATCAAGAACCTCTGATGACGACGCCGATCATCATCGATTGCGATCCGGGTCACGACGACGCGATCGCCCTGCTGCTCGCCGCCGCCTCGCCCGAGCTGGAGCTCGTCGGCGTGACGACCGTCGCCGGGAACCAGACGGTCGAGAAGACGACGCTGAACGCGCTCAAGGTGCTCGAGCTCGCGGGCGCCGATGTCCCCGTGGTTGCAGGGGCGGCTGGCCCGCTCGTCCGCAGCCGCTCTGTCGCCGCCCACGTGCACGGCGAGAGCGGCCTCGACGGCCCTGACCTGCCGGCGCCCACGACTTCGGCGATCGACATGCACGCCGTCGGCTTCCTCGCCGAGCGGATCCGTGAGCGGCATGGCGAGCTGACGCTCGTCCCCACGGGGCCACTGACGAACATCGCGTTGCTGCTCGCGCTCGAGCCCGATGCGCGGCCCGAGCGGATCGTCCTGATGGGCGGCTCGGTCGGCGAGGGGAATCGGACGCCGGCGGCCGAGTTCAACATCTGGGCCGACCCGGAGGCCGCCCGCCGCGTGTTCGAGAGCGGGATCGACGTGACGATGATCGGCCTCGACGTCACCCACCGGGCCTACGTGACCCCTGAGGAGACCGAGACGCTGCGCGCGGGGGGTCGGGTCGGGAAGGTCGCGGCGGAGCTGCTCGACTTCTATGCCCACTGGCACCGCCGCTCGTATCCCGATCTCGCCGGCTCGCCTCTGCACGACCCGGTCGCGGTGGCACAGGTGATCGACCCGCGCCTCGTCGAGGTCAAGCAGGCCTACATCGAGGTCGACTGCGGCTGGGAGCAGGGCAGAGGCCGGACGAACGTCGACTGGCGGCACCGTCTCGACAGCCACGAGCCGAACGCGACGGTCGGGCTCGACATCGACCGCGGAGCCTTCGTCCGCTTGATCACCGAGCGCCTCTCCTCACTCGGCTGACCTCGAGACGAACGGGCGCCGCGCCGGGCCCGGACACGAGCCCGGGCCAGCCCGGGCCGGCTCGGCCTCGCTTCTGAGCCATGAGTGAGGTTTCGGCCTCGCCGTGTCGAGCTGGCGGGAAGGAGGCGCGGTCCGGGGCGCGAAGTGGCTCGCATGGCGCAGGCTCGCCGCAGTACGCGTACCGCCAAGCCGCGGGCGAAGGCGCCTGCTCGTTCGCGGGCGCGCGCACGCAAACGTGCGCGGCGCAAGCATCACGATGCCGAGTTCGTCGGGCTCGGGCTGCTCGGCGTCGGCGTCTTCCTCGCCTGCGTGCTCTGGTTCGGGCTCTCCGGCGGCCTTGTGCCGCACGCGGCGTTCCGGGTGATCGGCTGGGCCGCGTACATCTCGCCCGCGGTGTTCTGCCCGCTCGGGGCGCTGATCGTCACGCGCAGCGCGCTCGTCGCCGTCCGCCCGTTCCGGCTCGGGCTCTCGGTCACCCTGGCGGGGCTGATGCTCGCGCTCGGCACGACTCACGGCGGCTGGGTCGGCAGGCAGTTCGAGACGCTCGTCGCCAAGGGCGTCGGCTCGACCGGCTCGACGATCCTGGGCATCCTCGCCACCCTCGTCGGCGTGCTCTTCCTCACTGGCGCCTCGCTCGGAGCCCTCGTCCGTCGCTCCGGGAATGCGGTGCGTGAGGCCTCGACCCGCGTGCGCCAGGAACGCGCCGCACGGCCCTCGCGCCCGGTCGCCGAACCGGCGCACGAGCTGATCTCCTTCCACCCGCTCGAGAAGGTCGAGGCTCCGGTCGACGCGGTACAGGACTACCCCGACATCGTGTCGACCACGCCGCCGACCCTGCTGCCGGAGCTCGGGTTCGGCTCTGACGATCCGACCGAGGACACCCAGACGGCGCTCTTCGCAACCGACGCGACCCCGCCACCGGCCTACCGGCTCCCGGACCGCTCGGTGTTGAAGAAGTCGGCGCCGGGCACGGGGCCCAATGCCGCGGCGAACCGCCGCACCGCCGAAGCGCTGCTCGAGTGCCTCGCGAGCTTCGGCGTCGAGGCGACCGTGATCGGGATGATCTCCGGCCCGCGGGTCACGCGCTACGAGCTCCAGCTCGCACCCGGCACGAAGGTCGGAAAGGTGGCGCAGCTCCGCGACGACCTCTCCTACGCCCTCGCGACGACGGAGATCCGCATCCTCGCACCGATTCCCGGCAAGCAGGCGGTCGGCGTCGAGGTGCCGAACCTCTCGCCGAACCTCGTCACGCTCGGCGACATCTACGGCGACATCCCGCCGCAGTCGAGCCCGCTCGCGGTCTGGATCGGGAAGGGAATCGACGGTATCCCGGTCTACTGCGACCTCGCGCGCATGCCGCACCTGCTGATCGCCGGCACCACCGGCTCGGGCAAGTCGGGCTGCATCAACGCGATCCTCACTTCGATCCTGCTCCGCTCGAGTCCCGACCAGGTGCGGATGATCCTGATCGACCCCAAGCGGATCGAACTCAACCACTACGAGTCGATCCCGCATCTCCTCACCCCGGTCGTCTCGAGCCCGAAAGAGGCGAGCGCGGTGCTGCTGAACGTCGTCACCGAGATGGAGCGCCGCTACGAGCGGCTCGCTCAGGTCAGGGCGCGCGGCCTTCCCGAGGCAAACCGCGCCTTCCGCAAGCGCGGCGAGCCCGAGCTGCCGTATCTCCTCGTCGTGATCGACGAGCTCGCCGACCTGATGATGGTCAGCCCCCAGGACGTGGAGGACGCGATCATCCGGCTCGCCCAGAAGTCGCGTGCGGTCGGCATCCATCTCGTGCTCGCGACCCAGCGACCGTCGGTCGACGTGATCACCGGGATGATCAAGGCGAACGTCCCATCGCGGATCGCGTTTGCCGTCTCCTCGCAGACCGACTCGCGCGTGATCCTCGACCAGAACGGCGCCGAGAGCCTGCTCGGCTCGGGCGACATGCTCTACAAGCCGCTCGGCACCTCTCGCCTGCAGCGCGTGCAGGGCGCCTACGTGACCGAGGACGAGGTGGCGCTGGTCGTCGAGCAGACGCGCGCGCAGCGCGAGCAGGAGGTCGACGAGACCTTCCTGCAGGCGCCGCAGGTCTTCGCCGACGACGTCGATTCCCAGGACGGCGAGTTCGACCCGGACGAGGATCCGCTGCTCGACCGCGCAATCGAGATCGTCGTCTCCGCCCAGACCGCGTCGGTCTCGCTCCTGCAGCGGCGCCTCCGCGTCGGGTACACGCGGGCGGGGCGGCTGATCGACATGCTCGAGCGGCGAGGGATCATCTCGGCCTACGAGGGCTCGAAGCCGCGCAGCGTCCTGATCGCCGAGACGGACCTCGAACGCCTCGTTTGAACACATGGTGGTACCGCTAGCGCGGCGCCAAGCATCGGCATAGCATCCGTCCTCATGAGGGCCACTTTGGCACCGTCTTCGAAAGGAAGGGTTTCGTGAAAAAACCATTGCTCCTCGCTGTTGGGACGGCACTGCTGCTCGGACTGACGTTGATCGCCGGCGGCGGCGCGGCGCCGCGGGCGACGTTCACGGCCGCCCTGGTGAGCGACATCGGCAAGTTCAACGACAAGGGCTTCAACGAGGACCAGCTGGCCGGTCTCAACAGAGCGAAGGCCCATCTCGGCGTGAAGACGATCTCGGAGCAGTCGAACTCGAGCTCGGACTACCTGCCGAACCTGTTGACCTCGGTCCGCAACGGCGCGAACATCGTCTCGGCGGCCGGGTACCTGCTCGCGCCGACGCTGTCGACGGTCGCGTCGCAGTTCCCGAAGGTCGACTTCACGATCACAGACGACTCGGTGAAGGGACCGGACTTCGCGAAGGCGAAGAGCGTCGCGAACATCGAAGGGCTCGTGTACGCGTCGAACCAGTCGGGCTGCCTCGTCGGCTATCTCGCGGGTGAGATGGTCAAGGCGGCAGGCGGCAAGCAGGTGATCGGCGCCGTCGGCGGCATCGAGATCCCGGCGGTCGACGACTACATCGTCGGTTACAGCTACTGCGCAGGGCTCGCCGATCCGGGCATCAAGGTGCTCGTCGGCTACTCACAGGACTTCGTCGCGCAGGACAAGTGCCAGGCCGTCGCCCAGAATCAGATCGGCCAGGGCTCGCAGGTGGAGTTCCAGGTCGCCGGCGGCTGCGGTCTCGGAGCGCTCAATGCCGCGGCGAAGGCCGGGATCTGGGGCATCGGCGTCGACGTCGACCAGTACAGCCTCGCGAAGAACGTGCTGACGAGCGCGCTCAAGCGTGTCGACACCGGCATCTACGACGCGATCAAGCAGGCGAAGGCAGGCAAGTTCAAGGGTGGTTCCGACCTGCTGTTCGACATGAACAACAACGGCGTCGGGGTCGGCAAGATCAGCCCGAAGGTGCCCGCGGCGTTCATCACGAAGATGAACCAGCTGAAGGCGAAGATCATCGCCGGCACCGTCAAGGTGCCGGTGGCGAAGGGCTCAGACCTGCTCGGCCTTCTGCCGGGCGCGCACGTAGGGAAGACGTAAGCCGACCGTCAAGGGGGGCGGGCACGACGCCCGTCCCCTTCTTTTCAGGGGCTTAGCCTGGATCCACCAACGTGCGCGGGCGGTGCGCCCGTCTGGACTCGCGAGGCCGCTTCCTGTCCGGTTTCCGGCCCTGTCGGCCTCCACCCGGCCGGTGCGCTCCGTGGCCCGTTCTGACGGCCCAGCCCAACGCCGCGCGATCACATCTCGGTGGATCCAGGCTTAGAATCACGCGATGGCCGACGAGACCGGGACCGTCCTCGAGCTGCGAGGAATCACGAAGCGCTACCCGGGGATCGTCGCCGACGACCACGTCGACTTCGACCTGCGCCGCGGCGAGGTGCACGCGCTGCTCGGCGAGAACGGTGCCGGCAAGTCGACGCTGATGAACATCGTCTACGGGCTGACGAAGCCGGACGAGGGCGAGATCAAGGTCGGCGGCAGGCACATGTCGTTCTCGTCGGCGAGGGATGCGATTGCTGCGGGGATCGGGATGGTGCATCAGCACTTCATGCTGATTCCCGTGATGACGGTCGCCGAGAACATCGTGCTCGGCGTCGAGCCCGTGCGCGACGGCGTGCTTCTCGACGAGCGCGGCGCCGAGCAGCGCGTGCGCGAGCTCTCACACCAGTTCGGGCTCGCGGTCGATCCGACCGCGCTCGTCTCGAGCATCACCGTCGGCCAGCAACAGCGGGTCGAGATTCTGAAGGCGCTCTACCGCGGTGCCGAGATCCTGATCCTCGACGAGCCGACCGCCGTGCTCACACCACAGGAAGCAGGGGAGCTGTTCGCGATCATTCGCAGCCTGACGGCCGACGGCAAGTCGATCATCTTCATCAGCCACAAGCTGAACGAGGTGCTCGAGATCGCCGACCGGATCACCGTCCTCCGGCGCGGCAAGAGGATCGACACCGTCTCGCAGGAGGGCGCGACCGAAGCAGGCCTCGCGCGGATGATGGTCGGCCGCGACGTCCTCCTGCGCGTCGACAAGGCGCCGGCTTCGCCGACCGGCGTCGCGCTCGAGGTGACGGACCTGCACGTGCTCGACGAACGCGGGCTCGAGAAGGTGCGCGGGGTCTCGTTCACGGTCCGAAGCGGCGAGATCGTCGCGATCGCCGGCGTCGACGGAAACGGGCAAACAGAGCTCGTCGAGGCGATAACCGGCCTGCGGCGGGTCGAGAGCGGTACCGTCGCGGTCGGCGGCCGCGAGTTCGAGGGTCACCTCACGCCACGCAAGATGATCGATGCGGGGATCGGGCACATCCCCGAGGACCGGCAGCGCCGAGGGCTCGTCCTCGAGTTCAGCCTCGCCGAGAACCTCGCGCTCCATGACTACGACAGGCCGCCGGACTCGAAGCGTGGCTGGCTCTATCCGGGGCGGCTCGTGCAGCGGGCAGTGCGCCTGATCAGGGAATTCGACATCCGCGGCGGCGGACCGATGACGCTCGCGCGTTCGCTCTCCGGCGGCAACCAGCAGAAGGTCGTCGTCGCGCGCGAGGTCGCGCGCAACCCGATCGTCCTGATCGCGGCGCAGCCGACGCGCGGGCTCGACGTCGGCGCGATCGAGTACGTGCACCGGCGGCTCGTCGCCGAGCGCGACGCCGGTCATGCGATCCTGCTCGTCTCGCTCGAGCTCGACGAGGTGCTCTCGCTCGCGGACCGCGTCCTCGTCATGTACGAGGGACGCATCGTCGGCGAGCACGCGGCGGGCGCGGGCGAGGAGGAGATCGGTCTCGAGATGCTCGGCGGCAAGAAGCAGGCGGCGGCGTGAGCATCG
>Ga0307373_10012938_pt1 | contig 11759 bp, 12 predicted proteins | sample OX2MG_FD_202534 | JGI IMG/M metagenome (GOLD analysis project Ga0307373, IMG submission 202534) | Soil microbial communities from Risofladan, Vaasa, Finland - OX-2 | ecosystem: Environmental > Terrestrial > Soil > Coastal area > Acid sulfate soil | place: Finland: Risofladan, Vaasa | collected...
GCATATTCGGATTGGCAATCGCGGCCGGTGCGCCCGCAATGGCTGCGCCGCGGTTACTGAACCCACAAGCGGTGATCCGCATTGCTGGCGGCGGACACGGCATTGATTTCGACGATATCGGTTATTTTCCATCATTGAATAAAGTTTCAATTCCTGCCGGGCAAACCGGAAGCCTGGTGCTGCTGAATCCCACCAACGGCAAGCTCGCCGCGACTTACCGTGTCGCGACGCCGGCGGTCGGCATGCACGGTCGTGAGCAAGGTACCTCGTCAGCCGCCTATGGCGACGGTTACATTTTCGCCAGCGATCACGGCCAGAGCGAAGTGGCGGTGCTCGATGCCCATAACGGAAACCTGCTCACCCGCGTCAAACTGGCCAGCGAACCAGACTACGTGCGCTATCTCCCCTCCGCGCATGAATTATGGGTGACCGAACCACGTGCCCAGCAGATCCAGGTGTTCAAGGTGGCAGCCGGCGCAAAACCCGTTGTGACTCCCGAAACCACAATCCCGGTCAAAGGCGGTCCCGAGACCTTGGTGTTCGATGTGCAACTGGACCGGGGCTATGCCAATTTATGGGAAGACAAGACCGTTGTTATTGATCTGAAGACACACAAGGTGATGACCGAGTGGAACAATAGCTGCAAGGGCCCCCGCGGTCTGGCGCTGGACGCGGCCAATGGTTTCCTGTTCGTGGGCTGCACCGAAGGCAAGGTGGCGGTGCTCGATGTGAACAAAAATGGCCGGGTGCTGGCGAACGCGCCGTCAGGTGCGGGCATTGACATCATCAGCTACAACCCACGACTGCGACATCTCTATGTACCCGGTTCACGCAGCGCCACCATGAGCATATTCAAAGTTTCGACATCCGGGTCCTTGCAGCTGCTAGCTGAGTACCGCACGGTCAAGGGTTCCCATTGCGTCACGGATGACGGAAACGGCAGGATATTTGTGTGTGATCCGCATGCCGGCACTATCCTGGAGATCAAAAACCAGTAGAGGTATGGCCTGGCGCATCCCCACACATAGAGCCGGTTGATCAGACCTTCACTGGCTGGGGGGTTGCTTAGTAAGCCATTCGTCGTCGGATCCTTCGACGATGTTTTCGAACAAGAAGGTGGACAGATAGCGTTCAGCAGTATCTGGAAGCATCGCCAGTAGCGTCGAGCCTTGAGGCGCGTGCTCCGCCACCTTGAGGGCTGCTGCCAGGGTGCCGCCCGCGGAAATTCCCACCAGGATGCCTTCTTCGCGAGACAGCCGTTGCGAGATATCGCGTGCCAGCGTGTCGTCCACGGAAATTATGTCGTCGATTACCTTGCGGTTCAGCACCGCTGGCACGAAATCCGGCGTCCATCCCTGGATCTTGTGCGGCTGCCAGGCAGCGCCCGCGAGCAGCGAAGCGCCTGCAGGCTCCGCGGCGATGATTTTGACACTGGGGCGTGCGAGCTTGAGCATCTCACCGGCTCCGGTGAGCGTGCCGCCGGTGCCCCAACCGGTGACGAAATAATCCAGCCGCCGGCCGGCAAAATCCAGGAGGATTTCGGGACCGGTGGTGCTGCGATGCCAGGCTGGATTGGCCGGGTTCTCGAACTGTCGAGCCAGGAACCAACCGTGCTTCTTGGCCAGTTCCTCGGTCTTGCGCACCATGCCGGTGGCGCGATCGGCGGCTGGTGTGAGGATGACTTTGGCGCCGAAGGCGCGCATGAGTTTGCGCCGCTCCACCGAAAATGTCTCCGACATCACCGCCACGAGCGGATAGCCGCGGGCGGCACATACCATGGCGAGCGCGATGCCGGTGTTGCCGGAGGTGGCTTCCACCACCGTCTGTCCCGGTTTGAGTGCGCCGCGCTGTTCCGCGTCAAGGATGATGGCGAGCGCCAGCCGGTCTTTCACCGAGGAGGCGGGATTGAAGGCTTCCACCTTCACGTAGATCTGCACGTGTTTGGGCGGGATGCGATGCAGACGCACGACGGGCGTACGGCCGATGGTATCGAGGATGCTTTCGTAGATCATAGGCAGGCCTCCCTGTGATTGACCTTGATGTATTCGATTTTCGAAAACATAGCTGAGAGCAATGCCGACACAGTATCAGCAATCAGGGCTCATTGTGCAGTGGGATATTTGCCGTACAGCTTTTCCAGGACGAAGCTGCAGGACAGGCTTGCCACCATAGTGATGCCCAGAATCCAGTACCAGCCATGCAAGCCCAACGGCAAAACATGTACGCCATAGAGCAATGAAACGAGCGCTGCCAGCAGATATATCGGTCCGCTGCATTCACAGAATCGCCGCCTGCAACGACGGACATTTTCCAGGCAAGCGACACCGGCCAGGCTGAAACCGACGGTCCACAGCACGGTGCGGGTCACACCATCGATAAAACAGCCGATCAATATCAGCACCCATGGAAGCCAAAACAGCAGCCGCGTCTGAGGTGAGGCCAGCAGGTCTTTTTGATTGGGTCCGTTGTTTGCAGTCATGATATGACAGTTTTCATAACGGACGCTTGGAATATCGTGAAGTATGATTGCATCGGCACATGTGCTCAGTCCACCGGTTGCAGCCAACCGCGCGTGTCTTGTGTACGTCCCTCGAATAATCCGAAAAACAGTTCCTGCATCTTAAGCGTGACCGGCCCCGGCTTGCCGTTGCCTATGGGTTTGCCGTCCACCGAGCGGATGGGCGTGATCTCGGCGGCAGTCCCGCACATGAACACTTCGTCCGCCAGGTAAAGATATTCACGCGGCAGGTCGCGCTCCACCACCTCGATGCCGACATCGGCGGCAAGCTTGATGAGCGTATCGCGTGTGATGCCGTTGAGGATCGACGCGCTTGCAGGTGTGGTATGCAGCGCGCCTTCGAATATCAGAAACAGATTCTCGCCGGCGCCCTCGCTGAGCAAACCGTTGCTGGCGAGTGCGATGCCTTCGCCGAAACCCAAGCGCCGAGCTTCGCGCGCTATGAGCTGACCAGACAAGTAATTGCCGCCGGCCTTAGCGCCCATGGGCAGTGTATTCGGTGCGGGACGTTGCCAGGAAGACACGCAAGCATCGATGCCGTTCCCGATGGCGTCATTGCCCAGATAACTGCCAAGCTCCCAAGCGCCCACGGCCACATCGGTAGTGGTTTCTGCGCTCAGGCTCAATTCCTTGCCGGCACCACGAAACGCGACCGGCCGGATGTAAGCTCTCTTGAGATTGTTGATGCGCACCACTTCGCGGCAGGCGCTGGCCAGTGCCGCCTGATCGTAAGGCATGGGCATGTCGTAGATCTTGGCGGAATTGAACAGGCGCTTGAGGTGATCCGTAAGTCGGAAGATCACCACACCTTTGGGGGTCGGGTAGCTGCGGATGCCTTCGAATATCGATGAACCATAGTGCAGTGCGTGCGCCATGACATGCACGGTGGCTTCCCCCCAGGGTTTGATCTTGCCGTTATGCCAAATATGCGCAGGGTATTGGGTTGCCACGCGTCGTTTCCACACAGGGATTTTAGGGTACCGGACGGTACAGGCCGGTTCCGGGTGTGCCTATTCTAGCTTTTAACTGGCGTCATGGCGCGCCATCACCAAATATTCCGTAATCGAGCGCAGATATGGGTGTGCTTATTTACAGGAACATATCCCCGAATACATTCCAGCGCGTCACAGTGTGGACATCACACGAGATCCGGCCAGGAGCAAGGCTCTGTCCCGGCTTGACGGGCACGGCATGGGGTTTCGCGTGATGTAATACACGGCTGGACGCGGGCATATCCTGCATCATATCAGTCACCATACTCATGGCTGTGGCGACAGCCTGCAGTGCATCGCAATTATGGTGCTGGCGTCGTGCCATGCGTCTACGCTGTGCGCTTTTTTCGAGCATTCTCTCTATCTGGCGGTTGGGTTCTGCAGTCTTGATCAGCATCATGGTCTCTCTCCTCGTTTGGATGGCGCAGACGATACCTGTCCGCCGTGACGCAGGCATGACAACTTCATGGCTGATATATGAACTCAGGCAGGTCATGGCCACCGATGAGCGTGTATCAGACGCCGATGACTGGTAAGCCCGGGTCAGGTGCTGTCAACTAAAATTGCGGGTATGCAGATATGACAAATCAATGGAATTTAACTATGCATGACAGGAAGTATTTGTGTGTATCACAATTGATAGACAGGGTGGGGATAAATCGTATTATGCATCCATATGCCCGTCTTAGGCCGAGGAGTTCGGGCTTCAAATTCCTTGCCATTGGAGGGTGCCCTGTATCATCCCCAGATAGAACCTGGGCGTATGCCAGAGCGCATGGGTCTTAGCCGCCCGTGGCACAATTGGCAACTTTTCTGTGCTGTTGTTACAGCGGATGGTTTATCATGACCCGGCTGCGTAACCGCAGATTTGCGGCCTAGCAAGGACACCCATGATCAAGCCTGAAGATCGCCGAAAATATTCGCGCCTGCGCAAAGAGGAAAAGGCTGTCATCCGCAGGCTTGATGGCCATGATGAAGAGGCAATCACGACTGCGATCTATTGCAAGACGGTGGATGTTTCCGCTGCCGGTATGCAGGTGCGGCTCAAACCCGAACTGAAACCCGGTGAGCCGGTGGATATCATCATCAATATGGAAGGCTACAGTGGAACTTTTCATCTGTTGGGCACCACTAAATGGTGCCGGCACTTGCAGGGCGAGGATGACTGTCTCGCGGGCATCGAACTCTTGCAGGCGGAACGCAGCGATTTTACCAGTTGGCGACAGGTATTCAACTAAGGCGCTTATCAACACCTGCGCCAGCGCTCATAGTGACAGATCCAATGGAGTTCAGACCCATGCGAATATTTTCCCGACTATTTATTGCCAGTGCGTGCATCGTGTTCATCACGGCTTGCTCGGGTTGGCAACCAGGACCCGCCGAGACGGATACCATGACGGGCAAGGTCAACACTGCGGTTGCGAATTTCAAAGCCGCGGATCCAAGTCTTGAAAGATTCTTCAAGGATGCGTACGGCTACGCTGTCTATCCCTCCGTCGGCAAGGGTGGTTTCTGGATCGGCGGCGCCTACGGTAACGGGGAAGTTTATGAACAGGGTCACTTGATCGGGGTTACCAGCATCACCCTGGTCACCGTCGGCGCGCAGATTGGTGGCCAGGCGTACAGCGAGATCATCTTCTTCCGCGACAAACAAGCGCTGGATACATTCAAGGCCGGCAACTTCACCTTCAACGCGCAAGTCTCAGCGGTCGCGGCCACTACCGGCGCCGCCGCGAATGCCGATTACAGCAGCGGTGTGGCGGTGTTCACGCTGGTGGAGGGTGGGCTGATGGCCGAGGCCACTGTCGGTGGTCAGAAGTTTTCATTCACACCATTGAAGTAAAGCACAGTTTCATTTGCTGACAAAAGAAAAGCCCCTCTTATATAGAGGGGTTTTTTGTCGCGCGTACAACGATTTCAATAACGGTAGTGATCCGGCTTATACGGTCCATCAGGCTCGAGATTCAGATACTTGGCTTGCTTGGGGGTGAGCTTGGTGAGGTGCGCATCGAGACGTCCCAAGTGCAAACGCGCGACTTTTTCGTCCAGGTGCTTGGGCAGCACATACACTTTCTTCTGGTACTTCGCTCCATGCACGAACAGCTCGATCTGCGCCAGCACCTGGTTGGTGAAGGAATTGGACATCACGAAGGATGGATGCCCGGTGGCGCAGCCCAAGTTCACCAGCCGGCCTTCCGCCAGCACGATGATGCGGTGGCCATCCGGGAAGATTACGTGATCCACCTGCGGTTTGATGTTCTCCCATTCGTATTTGCGCAGCGAGGCGATGTCGATCTCGGAGTCGAAATGCCCGATGTTGCAGACGATGGCATTGTGCTTCATCTTCAGCATGTGGTCGTGGGTGATCACATCCAGATTGCCGGTGGAGGTCACGAAGATGTCGGCCTTGCTACAAGCTTCATCCATGGTCACTACCCGGTAGCCTTCCATGGCCGCCTGCAATGCACAGATGGGATCGATCTCCGTGACCCAAACGGTGGCGCCGAGGCCGCGCAGGGATTGCGCGCAACCTTTGCCGACATCGCCGTAACCGGCGATCAGCGCGATCTTGCCGGCGATCATCACATCGGTGGCGCGCTTGATGCCGTCCACCAGTGATTCGCGGCAGCCGTAGAGGTTGTCGAACTTGGACTTGGTAACCGAGTCGTTGACGTTGATGGCCGGGAACGGCAGGCTGCCGGCCTTCTGCATCTCGTAGAGCCGGTGCACGCCGGTGGTGGTCTCTTCGGTCACACCTTTGATATTCGCTAGAATCCTCGAGTAGAAACCGGGTTTGCTCTCCAGGCGCTTCTTGATGGCCTTGAACAGTGCGGTCTCTTCTTCATTGCTGGGTTTGGAGATGACGGACGGATCCTTATCAGCCTTGGAACCCAAGATCACCAGCAGCGTGGCATCTCCGCCATCGTCCAGGATCATGTTGGGGGTGCCGCCGTCAGCCCATTCCATGATGCGGTGGGTGAACTCCCAATACTCGTCCAGGGTCTCACCCTTGTAGGCGAACACCGGTGTGCCGCCGGCGGCGATGGCTGCGGCTGCATGGTCCTGGGTGGAATAGATGTTGCAGGAGGCCCAGCGGATATCCGCGCCCAGCGCTTTCAACGTCTCGATGAGCATGGCCGTCTGGATGGTCATGTGCAGCGAGCCGGCGATGCGCGCACCTTTCAGCGGCTGCTGCTTCTTGTACTCCTCGCGCACCGCCATGAGGCCCGGCATCTCGGTCTCGGCGATGGCGATTTCCTTGCGGCCCCAGGCGGCGAGCCCTATATCCTTGACCATGTAGTCATGAGCAGGTTTCTTACCGATCACTGCGTTCATTGTGTGTCTCCACAAAATAAACGAGCGCCGTTGTAATAACCGTTCCTCCCCCAAGCCTGGCCGGCCAATCCGGTTGCAGCGCTCCTTGGGTTTAGAACTGCCCGTTGCGGGCGAATGTCAGCTTACCGCTTTGATTCGAGCAGCATCCCGCAACATGGCGGCTTTATCGATTCGCTCCCAGCTGAATTCCGGCTCCTCGCGGCCGAAATGGCCATAAGCTGCGGTCTTCCTGTAGATAGGGCGTATCAGGTCGAGCATCTTCATGAGTCCATAGGGACGCAGGTCGAAGTGCTCGCGCACCAGCGTGGTGATCTGTTCGTCGCTCAAGCGGCCGGTGCCGAAGGTCTCAACGCTGATGGAGATGGGTTCGGCCACGCCGATGGCGTAGCTCACCTGGATTTCGCAACGCTCCGCGAGCCCCGCAGCCACCAGATTCTTGGCCACGTAACGCGCCGCGTAGGCTGCCGAGCGATCCACTTTGGAGGGATCCTTGCCGGAGAAGGCGCCGCCGCCGTGACGCGCCATGCCGCCGTAGGTATCGACGATGATCTTGCGGCCGGTGAGTCCGCAATCGCCCACCGGGCCGCCGATCACGAACCGGCCTGTGGGGTTGATGTGGAACTGGGTGTCGCGGCCGATCCATTCTTTCGGCAGCACCGGCTTGACGATCTCTTCCATCACCGCTTCTTGCAGCGTCTTGTACGCAACATCCGGTGAATGCTGGGTGGACAGTACCACTGCGGAAAGCCCAGCGATCTTGCCGTTCTCGTATTTGAAGGTCACCTGGCTCTTGGCATCGGGCCGCAGCCATGGCAGTTTGCCACTGCGGCGCACGTCGGCCTGGCGTTTCACCAGACGGTGCGCATAGGTGATGGGAGCGGGCATGAGCACGTCGGTCTCATTAGTGGCGTAACCGAACATCAGGCCCTGATCGCCGGCACCCTGGTCTTCGGGATTCTTGCGGTCCACGCCTTGGGCGATGTCACCGGATTGTTTGCCAATGGCGTTAAGCACCGCGCAGGTCTCCCAGTCGAAACCCATCTCGGCGGTGTAGCCGATGTCCTTGACGACCTTGCGTACCAGTTGCTCCAGATCCACCCAGGCTTCGGTGGTGACTTCACCGGCGACGATCACCATGCCGGTCTTGACCAGCGTTTCGCAGGCCACGCGCGAGCGCTTGTCCTGAGCCAGGAGCGCGTCGAGCACTGCATCCGAGATCTGATCCGCCACCTTATCCGGGTGGCCTTCAGAGACCGATTCCGAAGTAAATAGAAAATTGCGGGACATGGGAAGATCCTCTGCGCGGGATGTGGAAAAGGTACATCTAGTTTACTTGCTTAGAACGGCTTTTTCGACCGTATGGATGCAGGCGGCTTGGGGTGCCGCTGGCTTTGGGCTGGAACAGATAATTGGGCGGGTGTGGAAATTGGGCCGGCTGCATCCTGCAGTGCAAATTCAAGCATTCGTTGATATCGATGGCCGTATCACTAAAAAAAGGCAGACAGGATTAACCGTCCGCCTGTAACTTCACCCTGTGAAATCAGTTAAATACCCGGGCCGGAATCATCCGTGGGTTTCTGGGGTCTGGGCTGCCCGGGTTTCCAGTCCTGGTATTTCCCCATGTACGACATGCGCTTCACGAGTGCATCACGCACCACCTTTTTCTGCTCTGCCGTGAGGGTGTCGTACAGGTTCAGTTCCTTGCTCTGGATTTTGCGCATGTTGTCGCGCATCTGATCCATGGCCGCGTCAGTCTGCTGTGCCAGCGAACGCAGATCGGGGTTTTCGCTCTTGAGCGCCGTCTGCATCGATTGGAACATCGACTCGTGTTGTTCACGCATCTGGGTGAACATAGCTTTGCGCTCTGCCTGGATTTTGTTCAGCGTCTGGGTCTGGGTGCTGTTGAGATGCAGCTGCTCAACAACTTGCGGGCTGAACAGCTCAAAAGGGCCGGATCCGTGATCGCCGTGGCCGTGCTGATCCATGGCGGCGAATGCGGTACCGGATGTGAACACCGCCACACTGGCGAAAATTATCAAAACGCGTTTAAGGTTCATAAATACAATCTCCTGGAAGTGTAAAATCTGAAAATGCAAATGCGGTTGTCGGTTCCATGACATCACTTTAGACCAGCAGCCGGAACAAAGTGTTTCCCGACTGCTCTGTTTTGTAACGATTTGTTTCCAGCTCCGTTGACAGCAACACTCGCTTACAGCAGCACTCGTGACCATCGCCAGGTACGCATTTCTCCTGAACCCGGCTATCCTTAAGGGGTCGGCATCTGTAGGAGTAGGTAAAACAATGGCTGCACGTGAAAGCCCATTATGCGACTTCGGCAAGCCTGCCCCGGAATTCAAGCTCCTGGGTGTAGATGGCCGCCGCTGGACCCTGGCGGATTGCCGCGGTGAGAAAGCCATGCTGGTGATGTTTATCTGCAACCACTGCCCATACGTGCTGGCTTCCATCGAGCGCATCGTCACTGTCTGCAATGAACTTGCGTCGCTGGGCATGAAAGCCGTGGCCATCATGCCGAACGACGTGGAAAACTATCCGGACGACTCCTACGAGAAGATGCAGCGCTTCGCGCAACTGCACAAACTCCCATTCCCCTATCTTTATGACGATACCCAGAAGGCTGCCCATGCTTACGGCGCGGTATGTACGCCGGATTTCTTCGGCTACAACGCCAAGCTCGAACTCCAGTACCGCGGCCGCCTGGATGAAAGCCGACCGTCACTGCCGAAACCGAATGCCAGGCGCGAACTGTTCGAGGCCATGAAGCAGATTATCGGGACCGGCAAGGGGCCGAGGGAGCAGCATGCGAGTGTCGGTTGTTCGGTGAAGTGGAAATGAGATGTTCCTGTTTAGGTGTCGAAATAATGTTTGTCTTTATTAAGCATCATCATTATCATCTACGAAAATGGAGAGTAGCCTGTGCCATATCTCGTAAATAATGGCATTCGCATACACTATGGGGTCTATGGAAACGGACGACCTGTTGTACTTCTGCACGGCGGCACAGTCAGTTTTGAGCACAACTACGCCAATTACGGATGGGTTGAACGACTCAATGCGAGTGGTTTGCAAGCGGTTGGTTTGGATTTTCGTGGGCATGGAAAAAGTGACAAACCGCACGATATCGAATCTTATGGCACAGCCAGTCTTGCAGATGACGTTCGCGCGCTTCTGGATCACTTGAAGCTGGTTCAACCAGCGCTCATCGCGTATTCCATCGGTACTGTGGTAGCACTCCATCTGTTGCGAGTTTCGCCGCAGCGCTTTAACCGCGCCGCACTCGTGGCGACAGGCGATGGTCTTGTCGGTTTCTCACCGTACACATTAGGGAGAGTCTTGCCGCCTCTCGCGCTTGTTCTAGACCGAACCGAGTACCCAAGTGATCTTCCGCACCACTTGGCAAATTATTGGAACTTCATCCATGCTACTGATGGTGATCGCGAGGCATTGCGGGCGCTTTCAAGGGCCAGCTACCCGCCACTGTCGGTTGAGCAGGCTGCGGGCATCGGCACACCGGTTTTGGTTGTCAGTGGCGAGAAGGACCTGGTACTCGGTCTAGGACAGCGTCTGGCGGGGGCCCTTGGCCAAGGCACATATCTTGAAGTCCCGGGCGCTGATCATTTTTCCCTAGCTGCAGACGTTGATGTGCAGGCCGCAGTCGTGTCGTTCATAACAGCGCAATCGTCAGAATAACATCAGTGATGAAAAGCCCATCGATAAAGCAACCAAGCACATTTTTTCCATTGGCAATGTCGAATGCCAGGCTCGAGTTGTTCGAGGCCATGAAGCAGATCATCGGGACCGGCAAAGGGCCGAGGGAGCAGCATGCGAGTGTCGGGTGTTCAGTGAAATGGAAATGAGAAGTTCCTGGCTGGGTCATAAGCCGGGTCATGATGTGATAAGGTGTACTGGCCTCACTTTCGTGGCGCACTGTCATTGAGTGCGCTTCTGGTGCTTTTCATCCTTGCTGTCTTGGCGAATGTCTGCTGTTACGCGGCCTATTTGGTGTGGCGTACGGTCTTTCACTTGCGCGCATCGCTGGTCGGCGGCTGCAGACCGCTTCACCTTTCTCGTTTTGTAGACGAGGAGAACTTGCAGCTGGAGCACCGCGATGTGGTAATCTAGTTTGGTGTGCCGTCAGAAGTCGTCGTTGCAGCCGCCAAACTTCCGTCCAACAAAACTCCCACACGGATGCCGCAGGGCGGTGTGATTGAGTCTTGATGCCGGTCGCATCACGAGAAATTACGATCAACGCGACTTGTCTGTTACTCTGTGTTCAGTCTTGATAGCGTCCTTGTGTCCCACGGTGGATGCCTTAATTGGCTTGTCTTGTACCATGCTGGTGCTTCGACCTGATCTCACCATTTGCCGGTCTGCGGCTCAAGCAGATCTACAAACAACTGGTATAGTCTGAAGTGGAATACGCACCATCTTATTTGCGGGATTATCGAAGCAGTAGACTTAGAAAGACCGAAGGCGGTTTCCCCGTTTTTGACGGTATTCCGGCTTAAAATCGTCCATATTTCGCCTAGCACCTTGTTTATGCTATCTATCTTCCCCTCGGCATGGTATAAAGGCGCCGTTGTACTCAGCCCGCGATAGTCATCAGAACCCCATCTCTTAATCTGCTAGCCCGGCATAACGTCGTTATGCGTCGTTTCGGAATCCTTATGTGCTTACCGGTACATCCCGATTTCGCAACGCCGCATCCCGCGTTCCGCCTTCGCTTGTGTCAATTATGAACATGGCTTCTGATGCAACATCCAAGACTGTAGTACGAACAAGGTGTTTATTTTTTATCAGTTACTTTTAGAGAGATTGCAATGGAACAGAACAAACTTTATGTCGGTAATTTTCCTTACTCAGTAGACGAAGCTCAGCTGCGCGGGATCTTTTCC
>Ga0307373_10012939_pt1 | contig 11759 bp, 8 predicted proteins | sample OX2MG_FD_202534 | JGI IMG/M metagenome (GOLD analysis project Ga0307373, IMG submission 202534) | Soil microbial communities from Risofladan, Vaasa, Finland - OX-2 | ecosystem: Environmental > Terrestrial > Soil > Coastal area > Acid sulfate soil | place: Finland: Risofladan, Vaasa | collected...
GGTTCAAACGACGGCCAAGCACATCGCGCAGGGAAAGATCGTCGGATGGTATCAAGGCCGCTCCGAATGGGGACCCCGCGCACTGGGAAATCGCAGCATCCTGGCGGATCCGCGCCGCGCGCAAATGAAGGAAACCCTCAATCGCCGCATCAAGCATCGCGAAGCCTTCCGGCCTTTCGCTCCTTCGATTCTCGAGGAAGCCACGGGAGAATATTTCGAACGCACCCATCCTTCGCCTTTCATGACGTTCGCGTATCCCGTGCGCGCGTCGAAGCGCGCCGTAATTCCCGCGCCCACGCACGTTGACGGCACTGCGCGCCTGCAAACCGTCAGCCGGCAAACCCATCCGCTCTACTGGCGGCTCATCCGCGCCTTCGGCGATTTCACCGGCGTTCCTGTTCTGCTGAACACGTCGTTTAACGACAATGAGCCGATCGTCTGCCGGCCGGAAGAGGCCCTGGCGTGCTTCGACCGCACGAAAATGGACGTTCTGGTTCTGGGGAATTTTTTACTGGAAAAGAAATCGGCGCTGGTCTCAACCGATGAAGCGCCGGCAGCTTTACTGGATACGAAATCTTGAGCGAAATGATGGCTGGTTTTGACAATCCTACTTCATTACGCGTGATGAGGTAATTGGACTCTCTGTGCGCATTTTATTGCTAAACGAATATTTTCCTCCGGACACGTCGGCCACGGCGAAAATTGCCGCCGTCATCGCGGATACTTTGTCGAAACGCCACGAGGTGACCGTTCTCGCCGGTCGTCCGTCATACGATCCGGATCAGCATTATCCTTTTTCTTTCCTTCGTCGCGACATCACACCCAATCTCACCGTCGAGCGTGTCGGCTCGACCGCCTATCCTCGCCATCAAATGCGCCGCCGCGTGGCCAACTATCTTTCCTACGCCGCTCTCGCTGCCCCCCGCGCCTTGGCCATTAAAGCGGATTTGGTTTTGGCCATGACTGACCCGCCCTTTAACGGGATCGTGGGCGCGATGATCGCTCGGATGAAGCGCATTCCGTTTGTCTATAACATCCGTGATCTCTATCCCGATATGGCTCTTGGCGGTGACATCGTTCGCCCGCGAAGCTGGGTTGCCCTCTGGGAACGCCTCCACCGGGCTGCGTTGCGCCAAGCGGCGCGAGTTATAGTTCTGGGCGACGACATGCGTGGCCGCATCCTCGCGAAGGGCGTCGATCCAGAACGCGTGGTCGTCGTTCGCGACGGCACTTCCATTCCGGCTACTCCCGCGCCTCCCACTCATCCGGCGATCGGTGAAATTCGCGGGTCTGCCGATTTTGTCGTTCTGCATGCCGGGAACTTGGGATTTTACGGCGCATGGAACACCTTGCTTGAGGCAGCTAAGCTGCTTCCTGCGAATGGTACGCGTATGATTTTCATTGGCGATGGTGCCAATCGCGCCAGCCTCGAAGACGCGAGCCGCGGTTCCGCCACCGTGCGTTTTCTTCCCTTCCGGCCACCCGAGGAGATTCCTTGCGTCATGGCTGCGGGAGATCTTCACATCGTCACAATACGGCGAGGGCTTGGCGGCGTAGTGGTGCCCAGCAAGCTCTATTCGATTCTCGCGGCGGGCCGTCCGATCCTCGCGGTCGCTCCGGAAGATACTGATGTTGCACGGATTGTGCGCGCTGCCGATTGCGGGTTGGTTGCCAACCCTGACAATCCATCGGAAGTCGCCGCGGCTATCCGCACCCTCAAGAGCGATCCGGCCCGACTCCAGGCCATGGGCCATCGCGCACAGTTGGCCGCAGAGAATTATGCTAGAGTAAAGGAGTTGGACAAGTTCGCCGCGATCATAGAAGGAATTCACTGGAATTCACCTCCGGCACGCGGGAGTCATCCTAATGTGGAAAAATAAGAAGGTACTGGTAACGGGAGGCGCATCCTTTATCGGTTCGAATCTCGTCGATCAGTTGCTCGAACGCGGCGCGCAAGTTCGCGTTGTCGATGATCTCTCAAGCGGCAGACTGGAAAACATCCAGAATCACGTCAAGGCGGGGAAAGTCAGCTTTATCGAGGCCGACTTGCGCGAACCAGGCGTAACACGCAGCGCGATGAAGGACATCCAAGTGGTATTTCATCTCGCCGCCGATCATGGGGGTCGCGGCTATGTCGACCTCCATCAGGCCGGCCCGGCTTCCAATCTTTTTCTCGACGGGCTTGTTTTCTGGGAGGCAGTGAAAGCGGGTGTCGAGAAGGTTTGCTACGCGTCGTCGGGCTGCGTATATCCGAATTATATGCAAACTGACACGACCAAGGAAATTTTCCTCAAGGAGTCCGACGTTAAAGCGCCGTATGACGCCGACAACATGTACGGCTGGGCGAAATTAATGGCCGAGATGACGCTGCAAGCCTATCATCGCGAATACAAGCTCGGCGCGGCATCCTGCCGTTACTTTACCGTCTACGGTCCACGCGGCGTCGAAAATCACGCTGTGATTGCCATGATTGGCCGCGCCTTTGTGGGACAAAATCCTTTTGAAATCTGGGGCGATGGCCAGCAGATCCGCAATTGGACGTACGTGGACGATATCGTCAACGGCACCATTCTCGCCGCCGAGAAAATCAACGATGGCACTGCTGTGAATCTGGGCACCATGGAGCGCGTCCGCGTTATTGATGCCGCCAAACTCGCCCTCGAATACGCCGGCAAAAAAGCCGACTTCAAATTTCTCCGCAATATGCCCACGGGTCCGGCAAACCGCGTCGCGGATAATTCCCTTGCCAAGGAACTTCTCGGCTTCGAGCCGAAAGTGATGTTTCGCGATGGACTGCGGCGGACGATGGATTGGTATTTCGCAGACAGGAAGCCAGAACAGGTCAAGGAACGCTTGGAGAAAATGCTTACAGCACGTTGAGGCCTCGGACCATTGCCCATGTCGAGCATCTGGATTGCTTTCGCTGTCGCGCTATTTGCATCGCTGATCTTAACAGTGCCGCTGCGCCGGTTCGCTTTGCGCGCCGGCATCGTTGACCAGCCGGAGTCACGCAAAGTCCACGTGAAGCCGGTGCCGCTGCTCGGTGGCGTCGCCATTTACGCCGCCTTCGTCCTTGCTGTTGTCGTCACCATACATAACGACACCCGCGCCGAAATCCTCGCCATCCTCGCCGGAGTCACTCTTCTCGCTATTACTGGCCTGCTCGACGACAGTGGCAAGCTTCATCACCAGATAAAGCTTTTCGTCAGCATGCCCTTGGCCGCCTGCATCCTTCTCGCCTCGGGTATTCACGCCCAGGTTTTCGCCGACTTTCTTCCCGGCAAAATCGGAACGCTCCTGGACGTTGCTCTCACGCTTTTCTGGGTCATCGGCGTCACTGCTGCTTTCAGCATTCTGGACCACTTGGACGGCCTCTGCGCCGGCATCGCCGCTGTGGCTGCCGCCTTTTTCACCATCGCCGCATTCCTCAACGGCCAGATTCTCGTCTGCACCCTGGCGGCTGCAACTCTCGGCGCGGCCCTCGGGTTCCTGCGCTGGAATTTCTCGCCTGCCAAAATTTTCATGGGCGATGGCGGCGCCATGCTCCTGGGATTCTTGATGGCAACGCTGGGGTTGAAATTGCGCCCCGTGGGCGCGCATTTTCCGGCGAATTGGCTTCTCCCGATTTTGATTCTCATTGTTCCTGTGTTCGACACTACCCTGATCACCATTTCCCGTCTCCGTCGCGGCCTGCTGCCGTTCACTTCGCCGGGAAAGGATCACACCGCTCACCGTCTGTCGAATCTCGGCTTCGGTCACAAGGGAGCCGTCCTCGCCATGTACGGCTTGGGCTGCGTCGGCGGCGCGCTTGGCCTTCTGATCGCGTACTTGCCCTCGCTCGCGTCTTATATGCTTGCCGGCATCCTCGCCCTCGTGGGCGCCGCGGCTGTAATTGTCCTGGAACGCTCTCCTTACGAACGGCAGGGCAAACCCCCGGCTACCCCTCTAGCTTCGCTAAATCCAACCAGTTCTCATTAGGCCATCCTAGTTCTTTTGCGGAATCGAACAGGTACGTTATACTCAATCCTCAATCGCCTCGCTCGTCTGAGAATGCTGGAACGGTCGCTTCTGTCGGCGCATTTCGCACGCTGGTTTGTAACCGTGTCGTCGCGGCCCTCATCTCTGGCAGAGCAAGTGGCCGCGCAGCAAATTCCTGCGGAAGAGGAATAGCTTGTCAGCTCCTGATCGCTCATTGAACGCCGGCCCCGTTCCCTCGGGCAAGCAGCCCGTCGCTGTGGTGGGCGGCTCAGCCGCCGGCCTTTTCACTTCGTATTTGCTCGCGCGTCACGGCGTGCCTGTACGCGTATTCGAGCAATCCGCCAGCATCGATCCCACGGCGCGCACTTTGATTGTTACTCGTCGCATGAACGATCTGTTGGGTGACGCCGGCTCCGCCAGTATCGTCAACGAAATTCGTAAATTTGAGCTTTTCACCGATGGCCGCGCCGCCACGGTCACGCTCGATCAGCCGGATTTAATTATTGAACGCTCTACCTTGATTCGTTCGCTCGCGGAACGCGCACAAAAGGCCGGCGCGGAGATTTCCTTGGGAAGAAATTTTCGTAGCCTCGCCGCAAATGCCGGCAAAATTACTCTGGAATTAGAACACTCCGCGGAAAACCGCATGGAAGAATTTCCCGCTGAAACGGTCGTCGCCGCGGACGGAGCAGCGAGCCGTGTGGCCCACGCCGCGGGATGGCCCAAATCAACAACAGTTCCGCTCGTTCAAGCCATCGTTCCGCTTCCCAAAGACATGTCGCCCGATACCGTCCGCGTCTGGTTTGTTCCCGCGGACACGCCGTACTTTTATTGGCTGATACCTGAATCCGCCGAGCGTGGCGCGCTGGGCTTGATCGGTGAAGTGGGTTCGGAAGCGCGCAAGCACTTGGAAGCATTTCTCGTGAAGCGCAATCTTGAGCCGCTCGCCTTTCAGGGTGCGCGCATTCCGGTGTACACGCGTTGGGTGCCGGTTCAGAAAAAAGTAGCGGGCGGGCAAGTTTTTCTGGTCGGTGACGCCGCTGATCAGGTCAAAGTGAGCACCGTGGGCGGCATCGTCACTGGATTGCGCGGTGCAGCGGGCGTCGCGGAAGCAATTCTGCGCGGCGGAAGCCGCGAGCTGCGCGAATTGCGCCGTGAACTGGACCTGCATCTTCTCGTTCGGCGCGCCATGCACCACTTCACGCAGGATGATTACAGCCGCCTCGTCGATTCACTCAACGCGCCCGCGAAACGCTCCCTGAGCCAGTATTCCCGCGACGAAGCACTGAAGGTTCTCTGGCGCGTTTGCGTCAGTCAGCCTCGTCTGATTTTGATGGGACTTCGCGGCATTCTCACTCACGGCCGTTCGTTTGGCCGCACTAATAATCCCTAGCATTGCTCTACCGTGAATGTATTTACTCGGATTATCCGCGCTGGAGCATGACACAGCCGCCGCCCTTCTTGGCGACCAGGGATTCTCCGCAGCCATTGAAGAATCGAAACTCGAGCGCGCTCGCGTCTCCGTGGGAATTCCGCGCGCGGCGATTCGCTTTTGCTTGGAGCACGCCGGAATCGCCTGGCGTGACGTCGCCGCCATTGCCGTGGCCAGCCGTCCCTGGCGTTCGTGGCTGCGCCGCTCGGCCTTCCGCGCGCGTTTTCTGCCCGTCGCGCCGGGTTCTAGCGCTTATTACGAAAGCAAATCGCTCGGCGAACTAGCCCGCGACCTGAATAACCAGCGAATTCTCCGCTTGCTTTCCGGCGACGCGCGCGTCCCCGTCCTCAATTTCGATCATCATCTCTGCCACGCTGCCAGCGCCTTTTACGCTTCGCCTTTCGACCGCGCCTTGATTCTCACCTGTGACGAACATGGAGACGGCTGGTCGGGAATGATCGCCATGGGCGAAGAAGAACAAATTCGCGTGGAGCAGACGCTTTCCTTCCCGAATTCTCTTGCATGGATCTATTCTCAAATCACCGAGTTGATCGGCTATCGCCCGCGCGAACATGAACACAAGACGCAATGGCTCAGCCTGACCGCGGAGCCCGCTTTCCTCGACATATTTCTTCACATGCTGCGGCACGGCTCGAGTCCATCTCTCAAGCTCAATTCTGGCTTTTTCACCACCGGTTTTGCCGGGCGATTGGCATTCTCTAAGAAGTTTTACGATGACCTCGGCATCTCGCCCCAGCCCGGAGCAGAAATTAGCGAGCCCACGCGCGCCATGCTGGCCAGCAGCCTGCAGAAAGCATGTGAAATTGTTCTCACGGATTTAGCCGAATCTCTTCGCAAGCGTTACGCTGCAACCACTCTTTGTCTCGCGGGCGGCCTTTTTCTGAATCCTCTTCTCGTGGCTGCTCTTGAGCAGAGATCCGGCTTCGAAAAAATCTTCGTGCAGCCCGCGGCCGGAAACGAAGGAACGGCGCTCGGCGCCGCCTGGCTGGCGCGGGGAAAACTAAAAGCTCAGCCGCGAAGCCGGTTTTTCCCTCACGTCTATCTGGGCCCCGGCTATTCGAACGAAGACATCAAGAATGTTCTCGACAATTGCAAGGCTGTCTATCGCTGGCTGGACTCGGATGCGCGGAAAATCGACGAAACGGTGAAGCTGCTGCTTTCCGGAAAAATCGTGGGGTGGTTTCAGGGCGCGGCGGAATTCGGGCCACGTGCGCTGGGCAATCGCAGCATTCTGGCGTCCCCCTGGACTCCGTACGTGAAGGAAAATCTCAACGACTACGTGAAGCACCGCGAGCCTTTCCGTCCGTTCGCGCTCTCTGTTCCCGAAGAAGACGCAGCGAAATATTTCGACTTTACGCCGCCAGCGCATTTCATGGCGACGATGGGCCGCCTCCGCCCCGAATATCGCGAACTGCTTTCCGTGCACACGCTGCCCGGCGAACTGGTGCGCCTCCACGTGGTGGGACGCGAAACCAATCGGCCCTACTGGAATTTGCTGAAAGGTTTCGGCTCGCAAGCGCCCGCGCCCGTCCTGCTCAACACATCGTTCAACTTATTCGGCGAGCCGCTGGTGCTGTCTCCGCGCCACGCCGTTCGCAGTTATTTCTGCTCGGGAGCCGACGCGCTCGTCATCGGCAGCTTCTTGCTGATCAAATCCTGAGCTGCCCTCGGTCTCGTGGTAGATATGTTGGTATCATGTGATTGCGCGGATTGTGGATGTGCAAAGCGCTGCATACTGCGATTCCGGTATTGGCGCTGCGGGCTGCTTATAGGAAAATGCTTCGGCGCAATCGAGTGATTACGCGCCGTCTCATCTAGAGGAGAAGCCGTGCGAATATCCGTCATAGGAGCAGGCTACGTCGGCCTTGTTACCGGCGCATGCCTGGCCGAACTCGGTCATCACGTTCTTTGCACTGATAACGACAAGTCCAAAATCGAAACGCTCGAAGCCGGCAAATTGCCAATCTTCGAGCCCGGCCTCGATCATGTGGTTGAGAGGAATCGCAAGGAAGGGCGGCTGTCCTTTTCCGCCGATCCCCGGGCCGCCGCGGAAGGCGATGCGATCTTCATTTGCGTGGGCACGCCGCCGCTGCCGACCGGCGACGCGGATCTCAGCGCCATCGATCACGTGGCGCAGATGATTGCCACCGAGGCGAAATCCGACAAGCTCGTCGTCGAAAAAAGCACCGTTCCCGCGCAAACCGGGCAGCAGTTGAAGCGCGTGCTAGGAATTTACGGCCGAGGCGGCGGTGTGCGCTTCCGCGTTGCTTCTAACCCGGAATTTCTGCGTGAAGGCACGGCTGTCGGTGACTTCCTTCATCCGGATCGCATCGTGATTGGCGTCGACGACGAAATGGCCGAGAAACAGCTTCGTGAAATCTACGGTCCTGTGCTGGAGCAAAAGTTCAAATGTCCGGTGCACGATGGCGCATGTCCTCCGATGAAGCCTCCTGCTTGGGTGGTGACGACAATCAACAGCGCCGAGCTGATCAAGCACGCTTCAAATTCTTTTTTGGCGGTCAAGATTTCCTACGCGAACATGGTTTCCGATCTCGCCGAAAAACTCGGCGCGAACATCGAAGAAGTCATGCACGGTATCGGCCTTGATCCGCGAATCGGGCCGCACTTTCTGCGTCCCGGCCTGGGATTTGGAGGCTTCTGCCTACCGAAAGACGTTCAGGCATTTGTGCGCCTGGCGGAGCGTAATGGCGTTGACTTTGCCATGCTACGCGAGGCCGAACGCATCAATCACCAGCGGATCAGCGCTTTCGTCGAAAAACTGCGTCAGTCACTCTGGGTGCTCAAGGGAAAACAGATCGGCATTCTTGGTCTTGCATTCAAGGCCAACACGGACGACATCCGTTTCGCGCCATCGATCGAATTGATAAAAAAGTTGCAAACAGAGGGAGTTCGGCTGAACGCGTATGATCCCGAAGCGATGGACAAAATCCGCGAACAGTTTCGGGACCTGCATTGCGCCGTGGATGCGTACGAAGCGGCCAAGGGCGCGGATGCATTACTCATCGTTACGGAATGGGAAGAGTTCCGCAAGCTCGACTGGAAGCGCATCCATAAGAGCATGGCGAGGCCGCTGGTGATGGATGGCCGCAATTTGCTTTCGGCCCAGGAGATGAAGTCACTTGGGTTCGAATACCATTCCGTCGGCAGGCCGGACGTTGTTGCTCCGAGCCCCGCAGGGATCCTAGCCTGATCCGGTACGCTCCTCGGCAACCTTCTTCTGAAAATATTCCAGGGTGAGCTTCAATCCTTCTTCGAGGTTCACCTTCGGTTGCCAATGCAAAAGCGTTTGCGCCTTGCGTATGTCCGGGCAGCGTCTTTTCGGGTCGTCCTGCGGTAAAGGCTTAAACACGAGGGGAACCCGGTTGCCGGTCAGCGCGCGAATGCGTTCCGCGAACTCTAGAATTGTGATTTCGTGCGGATTCCCGATATTCGTCGGCAAATGCTCCTGGGAATCGAGCAGCGCCAAAATTCCCGCGATTAAGTCCGAGACGTAACAAAAACTTCGCGTTTGATGGCCGTCACCATAGACCGTAATCGCCTGTCCCGAAAGCGCCTGGTAGAGGAAATTCGGCAACGCCCGGCCGTCATTCAATCGCATCCGCGGCCCGTAGGTGTTAAAAATTCGGACGATGCGTGTGTCTACTCCATGCGCGCGGTGGTACGCCATCGTCATGGCTTCGGAGAAGCGCTTCGCCTCGTCATAAACGCCGCGCGGACCGATGGGATTCACATGTCCCCAATACGTCTCCGGTTGCGGGCTGACGTCTGGATCACCGTAACACTCCGACGTCGATGCCAAAAGGAATCGTGATTTTTTGGCCAGCGCCAAACCCAGCGCATTGTGTGTCCCCAGAGATCCCACTTTCAGCGTTTGAATCGGCAGCTTCAAATAATCGTCCGGGCTTGCCGGCGACGCGAAATGCATCACCGCATCCACCGGACCTGGTACGTCGATATAATGAGTGACGTCGTGCCGCACAAATCGGAACTGCGGATTCGCCGACAAATGCTGAATGTTCGTCTCGTCGCCGGTACAAAGATTGTCCAGACACACCACTTCCCATCCGCGCTCGATGAATTTGTCGCACAGATGCGATCCCAGAAATCCTGCTCCGCCTGTAATGACCACGCGCAAATAAATTCTCCCTCAGCACATCATGCCACACACATCTTCGCGCCCGAGTGCAAAACGCCGGATCAGTCGTTCTTTCGCGAAACGCGAACAGGCAGCGCGCCGGATAGCGCAGCATTCGGTGAGACATCCGGCATCTGCTCTGCGTATTTTTTCAAATCCGACAGGCTTAGTTCGTTTGGTGTGACGCGATGATTCACATAAACAGCTTTGCCGCCGATTTGCGCCAGCAGGAAAGTGTCCTTCGGAGGCATGCGCACCAGCGCCTGCTGCGTTTCTTCCGGCGGAATCACCAGAAAGACACGCTCCTTGCCGTTCCATAACGGCCAGAACGTGTGATCGTTCAGAAAAATATGCGGCGCGTCCGGATAATACGATCCGAACTCGAGACCATTATAACGTCCATTGAAAATCCATATTCGTTTTCCCGTGTAGAACCCAATACTGCTGGCGGCGTCGTATTCGCCGTAAAGCGCCACTTTGTCGCCCGGCTGAAAATACTTCATGATGATTTTTGCAAGCGGCTCGGAAGAAAGACGCGGCGTAAAAACTCCCAACGCCCAGTTGGCGCAGAAAAAAAACAACGCCATCATGCACGCGAGCGTGATGCTTGCCGCCAGATTCCGCCCGCTCCTGCGTAGCAGCCACGCGCAGGAAAATCCGACGAGTATAACGATCAATGCAGCGAGCGCCTGGTGCCGCAAATCCGCGAACGCTTGCGGCGTTAAATCCATAAAATCGGACATGGCCACGCGGTAAAAACCCGTCGGATGCATTTGCAGCAGGGAAGAAATATCTCCGGTGGAGGAAATGCCGCGCGAAGCCCACAGCATCGCTCCCAGAATCGCCGCGATTGCTACGCCGAGCCCTGCCAGCGCGCCTTGCACACGGGGCAACCACTTCACGGCGCGCTCCTCGGCCTGCGCCAACCCCAGGCCAAGCAAAATCGCAATCGCAGGCCACGCGCTGAAGCTGTAATACTCCATGCGGCTTTTCGTCCAAGAAAAGAAAAGCAAAATAAACAGCGCCCAAACGCTCAAAAGCACCAAAGCCTGCCCGCGTTCATTCAGATTGTGTCGCCATTCGCGCATCGGAGGGATTTCGCGAATCGCGGAGGGCAAAAATACAATCCACGGGAAAAACCAGACAATGTGCTCGGCGGTCCACAGCCACAGCGGCACAGCTTCGTAATCAGCGGGATAGCGCCAGCCAAGCGCGCGGAAAATCTGTTCATTAATGAAGTAAAACCAGAAAAATCCGCCGAAAAATCCTCTGCCGCTGAATAGCGCCGCGATGTGCCACGGCAGAGCCACGATTAAAAATACGAGGGCGCTCGAAATCAACGGCAATCTGCGCCACTCTTTCAAGCGACCGGTAGCCAACAAGAAAAAGAAAAGAATCCCTACCGGGAACACGATGCCGATCAGCGATCGAGTCAGCACGGAAAGCGCGATCAGCGCCGCTGCACCCCAGCATCCCGCGCGGAGCGAAAGTGTTCCTTGCCACGCGCGCAAAAATAAGTAGAACGCCGCCGTAAAAAAAAGCGCGTAAATGGCTTCCGGAATCATGATGCGCGTGAATAAAAACACGCCCGGCGATGTGCACATCACAAGTCCCGCATAGAATCCTGCGCGCTCGCCAAACCATCTGCGGCAAAAAAAATAAACCATCAACACAAGCCCGACCACGGCGATGGCCAGCGGGAAGCGCGTCGCAAATGCGCTCACTCCAAAAACTGCATAGCTCATCGCGACGAGCCAGTACTGCAGCGGCGGCTTCTCCAAGTAACGAATGCCGTCGATATGCAGGATCACCCAGTCGTGGCTTTGCAGCATTTCGCGCGCCGCAACGGCGTGTCCCGCGTCCGAACTATCGAGCAGCGGCGGCCAGCCGGAGGTGCCCACGTAAATGCCGATGGAAAGCGCGAGCAGGATGAGAATGGAAACGCGGCGATTCATTTCGAGGAAATCATTATCGTCGAATTGGAGGGGCGGGGAAAGCCCGCAGGCGCAGAAAAGGCGAAAAAAGGGGCAAGTCGCAATATGGCAGTTAACGATTGTGTTGCCTTACAAAGAAGGCCGAAAGGTGCCAAAGGCTCGGCCTTCCCTCAGTCTTCGAGCAGATGGAGTGTTTGCCGTGATTTCAGATTGGTAACATTCTGGCGTCGACCGCTCG
>Ga0307373_10012941_pt1 | contig 11758 bp, 14 predicted proteins | sample OX2MG_FD_202534 | JGI IMG/M metagenome (GOLD analysis project Ga0307373, IMG submission 202534) | Soil microbial communities from Risofladan, Vaasa, Finland - OX-2 | ecosystem: Environmental > Terrestrial > Soil > Coastal area > Acid sulfate soil | place: Finland: Risofladan, Vaasa | collected...
CATGGGTGCGGGTGTCCCTGGTCGGCATCGAGCTCCTGGCTATCGAGGCCCGCGTGGTGGTGGCGTCGGTGGAGACGTACCTGAAGTACGCGGAGGCAGTCGGCCTGACCGCCACGGCGGCAGAGGCGTAACGGCGTCGTCTGTGTAGGGGCCCGGGGGTTTGGGGATGCTGGGTAAAAGGGCTGGCCGGCCGGGTCAGTGTTCTGTCCGGTGATGTTGGCTTTGTCCGGGTGAGCCCGGTTCTCCTTATTCGCTGGGCCCCACAGCGGCGTTTGGTAGTGGCTTCCTGCTGCGTCAGCGGGGGATTGCGCCGGCGGGGATTGCGTCAGCGGGACGCGGGGAGTCGCAGGGCATCGATCGTGCGGGCTGGCTTGGGGCCAGCGCCGCGCTTACGGGGGGGGATTGGCACATGGCGCTCCTAGAGGAAATGCAGCTTCTCGTGAATGACCTTGAGGCGGCCTTGATGCGCCGTACCGGGGCCGAGCGTGAGCGGGTGGAGGTCGCGGCGCAGGATGCCCGCGAGCGGGCTGAGGGTGAGCGTGAGCGGGTGGAGGTCGCGGCGCAGGATGCCCGTGAGCGGGCTGAGGGCGTGCGTGAGCGGGTGGAGGTCGCGGCGCAGGATGCCCGTGAGCGGATGGCGGACATAGCCAGCAGGCGGGTCGAGGTCGCGCAGGCGCTGGGGGAGTTCCACGCCGAACGCCTCACGCAGGCCGCGCAGGATGCCCGTGAGCGTACCGGGGCCGAGCGTGAGCGGGTGGAGGTCGCGGCGCAGGATGCCCGTGAGCGGGCTGAGGGTGAGCGTGAGCGGGTGGAGGTCGGGGCGCAGGATGCCCGTGAGCGGGCAGCGGAGATAGTCGAGCTCGAGGGGATCTGGCGCGGTCACCTCACCGTGATGGGGAGCCGTCGATGAGTACCCAGGCAATGAGTGCCCAGGCAGAGGTATATGCAGCGGATGCTGCCGGTACTTCTGTCATCAAGGCGACTCCGCGGTCTGATTTTGTTGAGACTCCTTATGTCTCGCGGGTTAGTGAGCGGGCGCTGGGGTATGTGCAGGCGGGTTTTCCTGTGCATTTCCGTGGTCCGTCCGGGGTGGGGAAGACGACTCTTGCTTTGCATGTCGCGCACCGGCTGGGCAGGCCGGTGATGCTCATGGTGGGTGATGATGAGTTCGGGAGTTCTGATCTTGTCGGGTCGCAGGCGGGTTACCGGCGGCGGCGGGTGGTGGATAACTTCATCCAGTCGGTGCGGAAGACCGAGGATGATGTGGCGCCGCGGTGGGTGGATAACCGGCTGACGATCGCCTGCCGTGAGGGCCTGACTCTGGTGTATGACGAGTTCACCCGGTCGCGGCCGGAGGCGAACAATGCCCTGCTGTCGGTGCTGGAGGAAGGGGTGCTGGTGCTTCCGGCGCGGCAGCGGGGCGGGACGGATTACCTGCGGGTGCATCCGGATTTCGTGGCGATCTTCACGAGTAACCCGGTCGAGTATGCCGGGGTGCACCAGGCGCAGGACGCTCTTTTCGAGCGGATTGTGACGATCGACCTGGACTCCTTTGATGAGGGGAGTGAGGTGGCGATCGTGCGGGCCCGGTCGGGGGTGCCGGAGGCGGACGCGCTGAGCATCGTGCGGCTGGTGCACGCGTGCCGGCGGGCGCTGGGGGGCACTGACCGTCATACGGTGCGCAGCGCGATCGTGATCGCGCGTGTGGTGGCGCAGCAGGGGGCGTCGGCGCGGGCGGGGGACCAGGTGTTCGAGCAGGCTTGCCAGGATGTGCTGTCTAGTGAGGCGGGCCGGCGTGGCTGGGATGGGATGACGCCGGAGGCGGTCCGGGCGCGGGTGCTGGAGCTGGTGGGCGAGCATGCGGGCGGGCCGGCGAAACGGGCCCGGGTGGCCCGCCCGGCGCGGGCATGAGGCCCGCGGGGGTGCCGCGGACCGTCCAGGATGTCCGGACGGCCCGCAGCTTGCCGGGCCGGGTCGCTCCGGGCGGTGAGCAGGATGACTACGCCCGGCTGAGCCAGCTGGCGAGGGAGAAGCGCCGGTTGCTGGCGGAGCAGGAACTGTGGCAGCGCAAACTCGAGCGGATCACCACGCGGCTGACGGAGATCGATTCGCAGACCGGACGGCTCAGCCGGCACATGCCGCCGGTGCACGACGGGCAACCACCCCGTCCCCCCCGGCAGCTCTGGCAGGAGATCGAATTCCCGTACTGACCATGTACACAGGAGGAGAGGTGGGCTAGATGGCGCCGAGTGGACAGCGCCCTACGCGCTCCGAAGGGGAAGGTCTCGCGGGTCTTCTCCGGGGGCTTGGGGACTTTCTCAACCTTGCCGAACGCCTCGCCGAGCAAGGCGAGCGTGAGGTGAGCCAGGAACGGGAGTTCTCGTCCCCCGGTGGCGTGCGGGGAGTCTACGGATTCTCGGTGCGGATGGGGACGGGCGGTGCTCCGACCGTCGAGCGCTTCGGCAACGTGCGAGCGACGAACGAAGGACCGGTGGTGAGCGACACCCGCGAGCCCCTCGTCGATGTGTTCGATGAGAACGACGAGATCGTGGTGGTCGCGGAGGTGCCTGGAGTGCAGGAGAAGGACATCCACGTCGAGATTGAGGGGGACGTGCTCGCATTGTCGGCGACGGGGCCGAAGCGGAAGTACGAGAAGGAAGTCCTCCTCCCTGCAGCAGTGGATCCAGCAGCGCGGCGGCAGAGCTACCAGAACGGTTACCTAGAGCTGCGTTTCAATAAGACGAACGCCGAGGGCTGAGGCCTCAGACATGGTTCCCTCGCCAGCACGCAAGGAGGCGCCATCGCTGACATTGCGCGTCGCGGAAGCTCTCCCGAAGGACGTTGGCCGCGGGGTGGCGCGCCTCGACCCGGATGGCATGGAGCGGCTCGGCGCGAGTATCGGTGACGTCGTCGCGATCACGGGTCATCGTACGACCGCCCTCAAGGCCATGCCCGCCTACCCCGGCGAACGAGGCAAAGAGCTGGTCCAGATAGATGGGATCGCCCGGGAGAACGCCGGTGCGGGGCTTGATGAGCGCGTGCGGGTCGAGCCTGCGGCGCTCCAGGATGCGGTGACTGTGGCTCTTGCGCCGATCGGCCAGTCACGGCTGTCGCAGCAGGCGCGGGACGCATCTTACGTCGGGCGCCTGGTCGACGGTCTGGTCGTCCAGGTCGGCGACCGGGTCCGCGTCAATCTCTTCGGCTCGCGGCCGCAGGACTTCACGGTCACCAGTACCGCCCCCGGCGGTTTCGTCTTGATCCAGACCGGGACGCGCATCAAGATCGTCGGGGAGGCGGCGGCTGAGCGCCGCGTCCTGAAGGTGTCGTATGAAGACGTTGGCGGCCTTGGCCGGACGATCGCGCGCATCCGCGAGATGATCGAACTGCCGCTGCGGTTCCCTGAGGTGTTCGACCGGCTCGGGATCGATCCGCCGCGAGGGGTCCTCCTCTACGGTGCGCCCGGTTGCGGCAAGACACTCATCGCCCGGGCAGTTGCGAATGAGACCGCGGCGCACTTCCTCCACATCAACGGGCCCGAGGTGATCCACAAGTTCTACGGGGAGAGCGAGGCCCACCTGCGCCGGATCTTCGAAGAGGCTGAGGCGAAGGCGCCCAGCATCGTCTTCCTCGACGAGATCGACGCCATCGCCCCCAAGCGAGCCGAAGTGCAGGGCGAGGTCGAGAAGCGTGTGGTCGCACAGCTGCTCGCGGTGATGGACGGGCTGAAAACGCGCGGCCAGGTAATCGTGATCGGGGCCACGAACATCCAGCAGAACCTCGACCCGGCATTGCGCCGCCCCGGCCGCTTCGACCGCGAGATCGAGATTGGCATCCCGGACCGCAACGGCCGACGCGAGATCCTCGACATCCACACGCGGGGCATGCCGCTGGCGGCTGATGTCGAGCTCGACCACCTCGCCGGCGTGACCCACGGTTTCGTCGGGGCGGACCTGGAGGCACTCGCGCGGGAAGCCGCTATGGCCGCACTCCGAAGGCTCATGCCGAGTATCGACTTGGGGTCCGCGCAGATCCCCTACGAGCGGCTGATGGAGCTAGAGGTGACCATGGGTGACTTCCTCGACGCCCTCCGTGAGGTAGAGCCCTCGGCGATGCGCGAGGTGTTTACCGAAGTCGCCGACGTGACCTGGGATGATGTGGGCGGGATGGAGGTGGCGAAGACAGCGCTGCGTGAGGCGGTGGAGTGGCCGCTCCTCTACGCGCCCGTACTTGCCCACGCGGGCGCCCAGCCGGCCAAGGGCATCCTGCTCACCGGCCCACCGGGGAGCGGAAAGACCCTCCTGGCGAAGGCAGCCGCACATGAGAGCGGCGTGAACTTCATCTCGGTCAAGGGCCCGGAGCTGCTCTCGAAATGGGTCGGCGAGTCCGAGAAGGGGGTTCGCGAAGTCTTCAAGAAGGCGCGGCAGGCGGCGCCTTGCATCGTCTTCCTCGATGAGATCGACTCCCTGGCGCCCCGGCGTGGTGGCGGCGGCGGTGAGGGTCACGTGAGCGAGCGAGTGGTGAGCCAGCTCCTCACGGAGCTTGACGGGATCGAGGAACTGCGCGGCGTGATCGTACTGGCGGCGACGAACCGGTCAGACATTCTCGATCCGGCCCTGCTCCGGCCCGGCCGTTTCGACGTCCAGGTCGAGGTACCGGTCCCTGACCTGGCCACCCGCCGGGCGATCCTCGACGTGCAGACCCGTAACCGCCCGCTTGCCGACGATGTCGACTTGGATGCCCTGGCGGCGGAGACCGAGGAGTTCGTGGGTGCCGACCTCGCGGGGCTGTGCCGCGAGGCCACCATGGAGGCGGCCCGGAGGTTCATCGGGCAGGGGGAGACCCCCGACCGGGACCTGGCGGAACTCAAGATGACGCGTACGGACTTGCTGGTGGCGCTGGCGTCCCGTCGGAAGGCACTGGGCGATGGCTGAGACACAAACTTACGTCTACGGGGTCGCTGCGGCGGGAGCGCTCCGCGACCCGCTTCGTGCGCAGGGATTGCCCGATGGGCTGGCTCCCGTCACGGCGATCGCAGTTGGCGGGGCAGCAGCCATCGTCGGGCGCCACGAGGGGCCGCATCTGGGTGGCCTTGCACAGCCAGAGCTGTTGCGCCGCCTGACCATCCACCAGCGGGTGATCGAGGAGGTCATGGAGCGAGGCGACGTCCTGCCCGCGCGCTTTGGCACGGTGCTCGCCTCTGACGACGAGGTCCGCTCGTTCTTGACACGCTGGGGCGCACTGGTACGGGAGTCCCTGGTGCGTTTCTCCGGTCTCATCGAGGTGGAGACAGCGGCCACGTGGGACCTGGAGCGGGCTCTCGCCGTGGTCGCACGCCAGCCCGAAGTCGTGGCGGCGAAGGAGTCGGCTGAGCAGGCGCCGCAGGAAGAGCGTTTCGCCCGGCAGGTGATGGTCGGCCAGGCCGTCAAACGAGCTCTCGATCAGCGGCGCGCGCTCTATCAGGAGAAGCTCCTGCAGGAGGTCGGCACCCTGGCCAGGGGCATCCAGCCGAACCTGGTGCTGGCTGACGAATTGGTATTCAACGTCGCGTTCCTCCTGGAGCGGCAGGCGCTGCCGGCCTTTGACGCTGCCATCGAACGACTGGATGAGGCGCTGGCGGGTTCCCTCTCGCTTCGCCGCATCGGCCCGCTTCCCCCGTACAGCTTCGCCACGGTCAGCGTCACGCGGTTCGATGCGCGGCGACTAGCGGCAGGCCGGGCGCTGCTCGGCCTGCCGGGCGAGATTTCCGAGGAGGCGGTGCTGTCGAGCTACCGGCAGCTCGCCCGCCAGGCGCATCCCGATCAGAACCCGGACGATCCAAACGCAGCAGAACGGTTCGCCGCGCTGGGCGCCGCGCGGGCTGACCTCCTCGCATACTGCCGGAGTCGCGGCCGTGCGGATGCGGTCGACGGCGAGCCGACCCTGATGGTGATGATCGAGCGGAACGGAGACAGCGCACCCCCCGACGGCAGTGCCCGCCCCGAGGAAGGCCGCCATGACTGAGGAGTCGGCCGCCGTGTACCTCTATGGCGTGATCCGCGACGGGGACGCGCTCGTGCTCGACGTGCCGCCGATCAACGGCGACGGCCCTGTCCATACCATTCCGCACCGCGGCCTAGCCGCCGTGGTGAGCGATGACCCCTTGCCACGGTATGAGCTGACCCGCAAGAACGTGCGCGGCCACCAGGCAGTCGTCGACAGCGTGATGCGGACAAGCGACATCCTGCCGACCCGCCTGGGCACCGTGCTGCCGAGCCCGCGGTCGGTCGTCGAGGACGTGCTTGAGAAGCGCTGGGGCGAGCTGAGGCAGCTCCTGGAACATATTGCGGGCCGCGCCGAGCTGAGCGTGAAGGTGTCCTGGACGGATCTGCAGCGCATCTTGCGCGAGGTTGTCGCCGATGACCGCGGGCTCCGGGTGTTGCGCGATCGCCTGGCCAAGCGTCCGGCGGCGGTGACATACGAGGCGCGAATCGGTCTCGGCGGCCGGGCAGCCCAGCTGCTGGAGGCGAAGCGCGCGCAGGAAGCGGACGAGCTTGTGAGCGCGCTTGAGCCGCAGGCGGTCGGCGTCTCCCGCAGCGACCCCATCTCGGAGTCCATGGTGCTCAATGCGGCGTTCCTGGTGGAACGCAAGCGGGCTGACGCCTTCGAAGCCGCGGTGGGCGACCTCGACCACGCCAGCGGTGGGCGTCTGGGCTTCGTGCTCGCCGGGCCGTTGCCGCCCTACAGCTTCGTCGGACTCGACGGACCGTGAGCAAGCGGAAATGTGCAAGGTGAGGGGGCGGAGCGATGGGGCTTCTGACGAGTCTGCTGCTCGGGCCGGTGACGCTGCCGGTGCGCGGGATGACCTTCGTCTTCCGGGAGATCCAGCACACGGTGGACCGTGAACTGAACGATCCGGACGCCATCCGCAGGGACATGCTCGAGTTGCAGCGCCGCCTCGACGCTGGCCTGATCGAAGAGGCCGAATACGACCTGGCAGAGGCCGAACTGCTGGCGCACCTGAATGCGATCGCTGAGCGGCAAGGTGCTGGTAACGCAGGCGGGGCTGACGCCTAAGGCGCAATGCAGACTGCTCGAACAGAACTCGGCGGCATCGTTCCGGCAGGAAAAGAGAAGCACGGCGGAGGCCGGACGGACCGGTGAACAGGATTAACGGATACGGAGGAATAGAGGATGCAACTGCTGAGAGTCACCGAGCGCGCCAAAGCGCAGCTCGCCGAGGCTACCAATCTGGAGCCGCTGCTCGTGTCGGGAGCGGACCGCGATGGTGAGGGGTGGCGCTTGAGGGTCGAGATGGTGGAACTCCAGCGGATCCCTGAGGCGCAGGACGTGATTGGTGCGTACGACGTCCGCCTGGACGACGAGGGCGAGCTCCTTGAGTGGCGACGTACCGGCCTGCGGCGCCGAGACGATACGGAATGGAGCACGGAGTGAGCGTGCCCTCCTCTCAGCCAGGCTGGGAGGGGAAGGGACATGGCGCTTGAGCCGACCAGAGACCGCGCCGACGCCTTGGCCGATGTCATCGACGCCGTGCTCGACAAGGGGCTGGTGATCAACGCGGACATCACGGTCTCGCTGGCCGGGGTCGAGCTCCTTGGCATCAAGGTGCGGGCGGCGCTCGCCTCGTTTGAGACCGCCGCCAGGTACGGCCTCGAATTCCCGTCTGGCACGAACCTTGAGACTGCAGCCTGGCGCGAAGCCGCGCTCACGAAGGAGCGCTGCCCGGGCTGCGGCGAGAGGTTCACCGGGCGGGCTGAGTTGCTGGACACCGGCTGCCTGGCGTGCGGCTGGCGAAGCCCCCAGGTACACAGCCTCTCCCCGGAGGCGCCGGGGCCTGTCGCGGTGCGGTGAGGTGAGCTACCGCTGATGGAGCCGCAGCGTGCGTCTCAGGCGACCCTGGAGGATCTGGTTGAGCGCGTCCTCGACAAGGGGATCGTGCTCAAACTCGACCTCATCATCGGAGTGGCCGGCATTCCACTGATCGGGATCAGCCTCCAGGCAGCGATCGCCGCGATCGAGACGATGCTGGAGTACGGCATGATGGAGGCCTGGGACGCTGACACGCGAGCGCAGGCGGTCCGCGAGGCGCAGCGGCGAGAGCTTGGCTTGCAGCCGGGTGAGCATCCGGTGCTCGACCTGTACGGGTCATACCATCACGCGCAGGGAATCCTCCGCGTCTGGCGGCCCGGCCGCCTCATACTCACGGACCGGCGCCTGCTGCTCGTCCGCCCGGTGCCGCCGGAGGTCCTCTTCGAGACGCGCATCAGCGCGATCGCCGGCATCGGGCGCGTCGTGGTCGAGAACATCGGGCGCGGGCAGCGTGAGATCGTCTCGCTTGCGCTGACGGACGGCACGGTGGCCGCGATCTACACCGCCCAGCCAGACATCTTGGAGGCGCGCCTGCGAGAGAGGATCCAGCCGCTCGGCCAGGCGGTCACGGAGATCTTCCCCGCCTACCTTGAGCAGTTCGACTTGGGCGCAGTGGCCGAAGGCCAGTTGTGGCACCGTTGGGCCCCCGGGGGCGGCCCGGCGCTGTGGAAGTCCGGCTGGGCGGTGTTGACGGGGACCGAACTCACCTGGCAGGGAGACCTGGTGCACGGTGCGTTGCTGCGCGTGCCGCTCACCGAGATCTGCGGGCTAGCCATCGAGCGGCGCGAGCTCGGAATTCTCGGGCAGCGTGACGTGCTCGCCATCACCTACGGGGCCAAGGGGCACCGCGCCGAGACCCTGTTCGCGGGCCAGGGGATGGACCAGTGGTCAGCGGCGATCCGGCGGGCCGCGCTTGACCCCGACGGGGACGGCGATGCTCGATCTTGAGGAGGGCAACCTGAGGCAGGGGCTGCTCGCGCTTGTCGTCGCGCTACTCGAGGTAGTCAAGGAGGCGCTGGTGCACGCGGCTCTACGCCGGGTCGAGGGGGGTCGGCTGAGTGACGCTGAGGTCGAGCGGCTGGGTGACGCGCTGGCTGAACTCGAGGAGGCCGTTGCCCAGATCAAGTCCGAGCACGGCGTCGACGAGGCGGTGCAAAGCCTCCGGGACGACCTCGACCAGGTTGTGAGCAAGCTCATCGACACCATGATCGGTCGGGAACAGTGGTCTGAGGAGACGGAGCGCATCCATGCTCAGCGAGCATGAGGCAACGCTACGGGCACAGGGCGCCATCAGCGTCAGCCCGCGCGGCAGCTGGCGCCTGGGCTGGCTGAGCCTCGGGAAAACGACGCTCACCTTCCAGCAGCCCGGCAGGCGAGGAGCCGTCCAGATCGATCTGGGGAGCATCACGCGACTGGATGTGGAGCGGCGGACGTTCGTCGTGTGCGCCAAGCGCGTCGTCCGGTTGACGTACCGGCCCAGTGGGGCAGCGCATCCGCGCTCCTGCTGGCTGATCACCCCGCAGCTCGGCGACTGGGAAGCGGCGCTGAGCTGGCGAGTGCGGCTTCCCAGGGAAGACGCGCCCGTCAGCGCGCCGGCCCTACTCGTGACTCGTGAGCTTGATGCGGCGCTGGCCGGACTCGACGAAACGGCCGGGCTCATCCTTGACTACCTCGCGCACCGCGGCTACGCGACGACCGGCGAACTCATGGCGCTGATCGGCGCGGACACCGAGGATGCCCTGTTCCTCCATCTGCACGAGGGCTTCCGGCACATCGAGCCGGCCCTGGGCGACCCTGCGATCCGGTACGAAGCCGTGTACTTCGACCGGCGGTCGGGAGTGGTGAGACAGCAGTCGTGGCGGGTCGGCGAGATAGTGGCCGGGGCTTGGCTGGCATCCCGCGTTCCGGCAGATGTGCTCGTGGAGGGCGACGAACTGCTGGTCGTGACGAGCGTGCCAACGCGGGCGCGCGGCGCACTGCCCTCCGCCCGTGTCGACCCGGGCGGCTGTGGCCTCGTGGTGCGCGGCGCTGGCGGCCACGAGCGCTGGATCGCCCTGCCGGAGGAAGTCGTCGGCGAGGCGCAATGCGCCATCGGTGCCACTGGCACACTCGTCATTCGTGCGCGGCGCAAGGCAGCGGGAACGATTCGCACGCAGCAGGGCGCGAAGGGCGGAACGCGGCGGGACCTGGCTGCGTCCGGTCCCGCCGGTAGCTCCTCTCATAGCCAGCAACTCCAGGGGTGATCTGACGAAGTGCATGCCGCCGCCCTTTACCTTTACTGCGTTGTGTCGGCCACCGACGCGATGCCCACGCTCTCGTCGCCTGCCCTCGACGGGGGGGCTGTTCACGCCGTCCGCCACCGCGGCTTGGCGGCACTCGCGCACGTGTGCCCGCCGGAGCCCTACCAAGGGAGCGAAGAAGAGGTGCGCGGCTGGGTCGCCGCCCACAACGCGGTCGTCGAGGAGGCCTGGCAGTCTGCGGAAAGCGTCCTGCCCATGAGCTTCGACGTCATCGTCACCGGCGACGCGGACCGGAGCGCCGAGGCGAACCTCACCTGCTGGCTCGCGGAACACTACGCGGCGCTCAGCGGCCGACTTCAGTCCCTTGAGGGGCGCGCCGAGGTGGGGGTTCAGGTTCTATGGGATATCGAAAACCTGAATGTTTCCGGGGTGATCGAGGCTCAGGCGCCTGTGATTCCCCCGCGCGGGCGCGCGTACTTTGCCCGCCAGCAGCTCCAGCGGCACTTCAAAGAGGAGCTTGAACGCAAATCAGCGGCGGACTGCCGTCGCTACATTGAGAGTCTCAGGGCGCTGGCTGACGACGTGCAGGTCAACAAACCGCGCCCCGTGAAAGGGAGACAAATGGTGCTTAACCTCTCGCTGCTTGCCGCCCGAGCCGCGATCTCGCGGCTGGGGGAATACCTCGAAGGGGTGAGCCAAGAGCCGGGCGTTGAGGTGCGTTTCACCGGGCCGTGGCCTCCTTACAGCTTCGCAGGCGCGTTTGGTATCGTTGAGAACAATGGGCGGGAAGTCAGATGGCCCACGGGGCAGAGCGAGGTAAACGGACGACAGGGGGCGCATGGTGCTGATTCCAAGGAGCGACGACGTGAAGGGGATGCGCCACGTGCGGGGCGTGATGTCGGTCCCCAGTCTTAATCTTCGTCGGCGGGGGTGGGTCGAGCGTTCGCGCGAAAGCGCAAACATTGCGGCCGCACAGGCGATACTACAGGCGCACCGCCGGATTCTTAGTGCGCGCCGTCGAATCGAAGGTGGCTGGCATGGCTAAGGCGCGCGCGGACACAGAGGTTCGCTGCGCCTTCTGCCACGGGACGGGGCGCGATCCTTTCGGCCTTCTCTCGCCGCCCTCTGCCTGCCAGGTCTGCCTGGGACGAGGCGTCGTGGACGTGCCCGAGCCGCGGGTGGGCTGTGCCTTCTGCAAGGGATCAGGCGTGCAGCCCCACACCCGACTGACGTGCAGCAGTTGCGGCGGAAGAGGCGTTCAGACGGTCAGGGCACCCAAGGTGGTCTGCCCGCACTGTCATGGTGCGGGGGTGGACCCGGTGAGCGAGCGCCACATGTCCTGCTCAACGTGCCACGGAGCCGGGTGGGTGCACGACCCCGGCGCCTGATCGGCTCCGAGCCGAACCACGAAGCGGCGCGCGTCAGCGTCGGCTTGCACAATGAAATCTCTCTCGGGGACGCTCCCCGGGTCATTGCGTAGTCGCCAGTTCGATGGTCGTGGCCGGGGCGCTGGCGCAGGGCAGTGCCCTGAGCAGGCCGTGCTGGTTGCGTTTGACGGTTAGCACGTAGTGCGCGTCGGGCGTCGCGGGTCAGTGGCGTACCCCAGCGGTGGGAACAGCCGGGCACGCTGCGGGGCCCGCGGGGTATGGGGG
>Ga0307373_10012943_pt1 | contig 11757 bp, 9 predicted proteins | sample OX2MG_FD_202534 | JGI IMG/M metagenome (GOLD analysis project Ga0307373, IMG submission 202534) | Soil microbial communities from Risofladan, Vaasa, Finland - OX-2 | ecosystem: Environmental > Terrestrial > Soil > Coastal area > Acid sulfate soil | place: Finland: Risofladan, Vaasa | collected...
CGAGATTGATCACCAGGAGCGCACATCCGACACCGACAAAGGTGACGATAGAAACCAGCGCGGAAAGCAGCCCGTTCTCCACGAGCGATTCGAACTGATCGACGTCGGTCGTCATCCGGGTCATGATGCGGCCAGCCATCTCGCGTTCGTAATAGTCCAACGAGAGGCGCTGCAGCTGTGCCCACACGCGAATGCGGAGCGAGAGCATTATCCTCTCCGCCGTGCGGCCCGTGACGAATGTCTCACCAATCTCATCGATCAAGTCGACAAGAGTGATGGCAAGGAAGATGGCCGCGGCCGCGAAGAGAACAGCCATCGACCCCTTCGCGACTCCGCTGTCGATACCGGTCTTGATGAGAATCGGTCCGGCCAGACTGGCGAGCGCATCGATGACCACGAGCACGAGGCCGAGCAGGAGTGGCCGACGGAACGCATTGAGAAGTCGGGGCAGGTTGAAATGGCGGTCGTGTTGGGACTCGTTCCCTAACTCCACTCGGGCGGCGTCGCGCACCGGGGGAAGCGCCGCTACACGCGCCAGTAGCTCAGGCGTAGGAGCGAGGCCGAGTCGCCACGAGCCCCCTCCGCCACGACCGAGTCCCGCTCCGATGCTCGGCGGGCCCACCGTCCGAGCCACTGTCGGACTGCCTGCCATCACAAGGGCGCTCGGTTGCCAAGCCGAGGACGTAGTGCCATCACCCTCTGTCAAACGTTCGAGCGCTGCAAGTGCCTCGATCCGATCTCCGGCTTTCTGCACCAGGTCCTCTTCAATACCCGACAGCAAAGTCCGGTAGACCGGGCTGCGCGCGAGCAGCTCATCGTGCGTCCCCTGCTCGACCACCCGCCCCTGGACCAGGACGACGATGCGATCGGCCAGATGCAGTGTGGATTGCCGATGTGCGATCAACAGCGTGGTCCGATCAGCCATCACGACACGAAGTCCCTCGTGGATGGCTTCCTCGACCTTCGAGTCAATGGCGCTCGTGGCATCGTCGAGGATGAGGATGCGAGGGTCGGCCAGGATGGCACGGGCCAACGCGATACGTTGCCGTTGGCCACCCGAAAGGGTCAACCCACGTTCACCCACGACGGTGTCATACCCGCGAGGAAGCTCGAGGATGAACTCGTGGGCCTGGGCCACCCGAGCGGCCGCCTCAATCTCCTCCTCGGCCGCATCGGGGCGTCCGTACGCAATGTTTGCTCGCACCGTGTCGGAAAAGAGAAAGCTATCCTCGAAAACGACGCCGATTTGATGGCGAAGAGACTGGAGGGTGACCCCTCGCACGTCCCACCCGTCCACACAGACGGCCCCCCGGGCCGGTTCGTAGAAGCGTGACACCAACATGGCCACGGTCGACTTCCCACTTCCACTAGGGCCTACGATGGCCACCCGCTCCCCGGCCCCTATCGTCAAGTCGAACCCCTGTAGCACGGGGGCGCCGGCGCTGTAGGCGAAGTGCACGTCCGAAAAGGCGATCTCACCCCTCAGGGGCGGCAGCTCCACTGCGTTCGGAGCGTCGGTAATGGCCGGCTTCAAATCGAGGAGCTGAAAGATCCGTTCGATCCCCGCTCGCGCCTGTTGGCCCACCGTCAAGACGCCAGCCAGCTGGCGAGCCGGAGCAACCAGCTGGACGATGTAGGTCGAAAAGGCAAGAAAGGTGCCCAAGGTGATCTCGTGATGCAGGGCCAGCCAGCCTCCGAAAGCCAGAATGGCGACCTGGCCAATGGTGGGGATGGCTTCGAGGAGCGGTTGGTAACGGGATTGCAAGCGAACAGCGCGCATCCGCGATCCATACAGCGTCTGCGAGGCATCGGCGACCCGTTCCAGCTCGCGCTGCTCCTGGCCGAAGGCCTTCACGACCCGCACGCCATTGACGTCTTCGTCCACGATCTGGATCACATCGCCCTCGCGCTGTTGACCGTCCCAGGTGGCGGGGAAGACACGTCGGCGCATCCGGTACGACACGATGAGCAACGTCGGAGCGATGATCACACTGACGACGGCAAGCAACGGCGACAGGTAGATCATGACGCCGAGCGAGAACAACATCAGGAGAACGTTGCCGCTCATGATGGGAAAGAAGCTGAGGAGCCCCTGCACGAGCGCCGAATCCGAATTGGATCGCGCAACGAGCTGACCGGTGGGCATGCGGTCGAGATTGTCGAAATCCATCACCTGAAGATGTGCATGCATGGCGTTGCGCAGGTCGTATTGGACGCCCAGCGCCACTCGCCCGCCGCGGTAGCGACGCACATAGAGGAACCCGAATGAGGCGATCGCAAGGGCAATGAGGATGACCAGCCACGGCCACAGCGAAGAGTTTCGAGACACGATGACCCCGTCGACGATCTGACGCTCGATGAGCGGGATGATGGTCTGGCAGACACTCCCGAGCACCGCCGCAGTCACGGCCAGCGCCACGTCGCGCCGATGCCGCATCATGTAGCGCCATAGGCGGCGCACCCAACCTGGATCTGCCGCCGTAACGGAGAGGGCGTCCGACACCATCATGTCCCTCGCCGCTCAGCTGCTCGCTGAGCCTGCAGGTCGTCGATGGCCGCACCGAGCCACACCAGCGACTCCATCAATTGGGCGCCATCGGGCGTCCGTGCGCTCAGATCCTCGATACGACGGATCATTTCTGCCTCGACACGCGAGAGAAGCGCCACCCCCTTGGGAGTCAGGTGCAACGCCGCGACGCGGTGGTCTCCGTCCACTCCCGTCCGAACCAGCAGTCCGCGCCGTGCGAGCGCCTCTACCGCAGCACTGATTGTGGGCTTGCCGACGGCGAGCCGATCCGCCACGCGTGACGCGCGCTCTTCGCCGGACGCGACAGCCGAGAGAACCCGGTAATGCGCCAGGCTCAGCTCGCCCGACGCCCGTTCGAGAACACGTGTGGCTCGGGCCAACGCCCGGACGGCCTCCACGTCCCGGACGGCGTGGCCGGGAAGGGGTTTCGCCGTTGGCGCTAGGGGCTTTTGCGCGTTACTCGTCACGCCCCCAGGATACCCAGATAGTTCGTCTATCGAACCATCTTGCGAAGCCGGCGGGAGATCCGCATGCGGGTCCTCGTTACAACCGCGGTTGAATTGGGTAAGTTCCCAGCCATGTCCATCATCGAGTCGCAGCACGACGACAAACGGCCGACCTGGAACGAGGCAGACGAAATCCCTGGACGACGCCGTGGTCGTCGAAAGGTCGGCGGGGGAATCCGCCACACCCGCATCGGGCGGGCCTGGGGGGCGGTCATCGTCGCGGCCGTCCTTGGCGTCGCACTGGTCGACTTCATCGTGCAGAACACCCGCTCCGTTCGCATCGAGTTCTTCGGGGCGAACGGGCGAATGCCCGTGGCCGTTGCCCTTCTCGGGGCGGCCCTCGTAGGTGCATTCTTAGTCTTGACGGTTGGTATCGCCCGGACCACGCAGTTGCGCATCGCCACCCGACGGGGGAAAGGGCGCGAACGACGAGCGGAATCGCAGGCGGCCAGCGGCACAGACTGAGCAGCGCTCCCTTGGGAAATCGGAGGCATGGATCCCCGGCCCGAGGGTGGCGCGAGCACCCACCCAGCTCGTCACGGTCCAGGCCCGCAGCGAATTCCATTGCTGCGCAGTGCCCGGTAACATCAACGGCGTGCGCGAACGGTGGCTTTCCAAACGAGCCGCGTTCTTGCACCTCGGGTGTCTCCTCTTTGTGCCCTTCTGCATTGCTGCGACCTGGTGGCAGATAACACGGGCCGAGGACGGGAACGGTTTGAGCTACCTCTACACGTTCGAGTGGCCGGTATTCGCCGTCGTCGGGGTCTACTTTTGGTGGCAGTTCTTACACACGGACTACGAGACCGTCGGGCTCAAGGGAATGCGGCACCTGACGACGGAAGCGCCAACCGATGACGGAACGGTAGCGCCAGCGCCAACGACGACGCCATCGCCCGACGCCACTTCTCCGGTTCCGACGGCAATACCCTCCATGGCACTCACGCGTGATACGCCACGACCGCCATCACCGGCCACACATACCGCAGCGACCACGCCGGCCACACGGGCCGCACGGGCCGCAACACCCGACGATGACGATCCTGAACTGGCGGCCTACAACGCCCGACTTGCCGCCCTGGCGACCAGCGGAGGGAACACCTGGCGGAAACGCGAAACGCACATCGCCCGTAGGCCTCAGTGAAGCGCCTCACGGAGCGGGGTGTGGCGGGTGCACTCTTCCGCTACCAGCTGATGGCGAATATCGTCGGGACGCTCATCATCCCGCTCTTCATCTTCACGGGCATCAAGATCGCCACCGGACACTGCAAGCTCGAGGTCGAGATATTCGGAGTGACCCACGGCTACCTGTACATCGTCTACCTCATCGCCGTGGGAGTGCTCTCCTTCAAGACGCGGCTCAACATCATCTGGGTCCTGATCATGTGCGGAGCGGGCCTGGTCCCGGGACTCACGTTCCTAGTCGAGTGGTGGGTTGTCACCCGCAAGATCCATCCGCTGCTGGCGCTTGGCTCAGAGGTCGGATCCTCCTCGGCAGCCCCCTGAAAAAGTCGTCGCTCGGACCGAACTCTCAGCCCAGGCACTCGATGACCATGGCCTCGAGTCAGGAAGTCGGTTCGCCAACTTGACCGACAGCCGTCGCGGCGGCCGCTTCACGCCGAGCCATCAATGATTCAACCGCCCGGCCCGCACCGGCTGGTTCGCCCTCGTAAGCCACCGACCCCCGGTCCAGGACCACCGCCTTGGTCGCCAGCTCGAGCACGCGTGAAACCTGCTGTTCGACCACCACCAACGCAGTCCCATTGCGGTTGATCTCCCGCAGGCCCTCGTAGACGGAATCGATGACGACGGGCGCCAGTCCCAACGACAACTCGTCGGCGATGAGCACTTTGGGAGGCACCACCAACACTTTGGCCAAGGAGAGCAGTCGCTGTTGTCCCCCAGAGAGTGTTCCGGCCAACTGCCGCCTCCGGTCCCCCAGAATCGGGAAGGCGGTATAGGCGCGCTCCAAATTGGCGGACAGCAACCGACGGCCGGCACGTTGCCGAAAGGCCAAGGTGAGATTCTCTTCCACGGTGAGAGTCGAGAAGACTCCCCTTCCCTCGACAACGTGCGCCATGCCGATCCGTGCAATCTTGTAGGCCGCCATCCTGGTGATGTCGTGGCCGCAGAACAAGACCTGACCGGTCGTCACGCTCACCAACCCGGTGACGGTGCGGGCGACGGTCGATTTGCCGGCACCGTTGGAGCCGACGAGGGCGACGATCCCGCCCGCCACCAAGCTGAACGACACGTCGAACAGCGCGCGGTAGGGGCCGTAGGCCGCACTGACGTGTTCGAGAACGAGCACGTTTCCGACGTCGGGAGGCTGAACCAGCGTATTCATGACACTCCCATTTGGCCCAGGTAGGCGTGCCGCACGACGGGATTTGCCATCACCTCGTCGAAGGTGCCTTCGGCCAACATGGACCCCAAGTCCATCACCACGGTCCGATCGACGACCTCCCCGACCATTGCCAGGTCATGCTCGACGAGCAGAATGGCCGTACCCCGCTCTCGCTGCACGGTGCGAAGCACGGCTGCCACCTCTGCCGTCTCATGGACGTCGAGCCCGGAGGAGGGCTCGTCGGCCAGGAGGATCTTCGGCTCGGCCGCCAAGGCTCGTGCCAGCTCAACGAGACGGCAGTGACCCAACCCGAGCGCATTCACCGACGTCTCGGCGAATGAGGAAATGCCCACGAGCTCCAAAGTGGCGTCGACGTTTGCCGACTCCTCCCTGGTGACGCCGCTCATGTTCAACAGGTCCTTCCACAGGCGACCCTCACCACGGCGCGAGCGCTCGGCCACCATCAGATGGTCCCGCACGCTCATGTCGGTGAACACTTCTACCTTTTGGTACGTGCGACCGATGCCGAGCCGCGCCCTCTTGAAGGTCGGGAGGCCGGAAAGCGAGGCTCCCCGGAACAGTATTTCACCGTCGTCGTTTCGCAGCTGCCCGCACACACAATTGAACAGGGTCGTCTTCCCGGCTCCGTTGGGACCGACCAGGCCGACGCTTTCCCCAGCCTTCACGTCGAAGGAGATGTCGTGGACGGCATGGATGCCTCCGAACGACTTGGACACCTTACGCAGTGACAGCAGCGGGACGTCAGGCATTGGCCTCAGGAACGGCATCCCGCGGATGCATCGCGTGATACTCCTTCGCGAAGAAACGCTGCTCGAACCATAGGTTGGAACGCCTCTTCTGAAATTCGAGTATCCCCTCGGGGTGTTTGGCGAACTGCAACGATCCGAACGCAAAGAGCACGATGACCAGGCTCCCGCCGCCGAAACGCGCCGGCAGGTACGTCAAGAGCTGCTCGGTCACAAAGAACCCGATGCCAGCCTGAATTGCTCCTTCCACCGTGGCCACACCCGTCGTCACCACCAAGACGATAAAGATCAGGGAGAAGCTGTAGTTCCATTGGGCCGCGTTGGCTACTTGCTGCTGGATGGTGACCAGCACGCCCCCCACCCCGGCAATGGAGCCGGCGAGGGCGAACACCACGACGCGCTGCCATGTCAGATTTATGCCCAGGCCGGCCGCGGCGGTCTCGCTGCCACGCATGGCCGCCAGATTGCGGCCCACCGTACCCTTGCGAACCAGGAGAACAACGCCGACGCAAACGGCGAGAACCACGATGCACAAGCCGAACAATGCGTGCCCATTGAAGTTGAAGAACTCTGAGGTGCCGAGCCATTTCGCCTTGAGGCTCAGTCCCGACCCTCCTCCGCTGATCGACACATCATTGAAGAACGTGTTGTCAAAGAGCAGCGCCGCCGCCAACGTCATGAGGGCCAGGCCGAGGCCTCGCAGTCGCAATGACAGCAGGGCCAAGACCACCGCCACAGCGGCAGCCAACCCCGCACCCACCAGGCCTCCCACCAACATGTTCAATCCGAGATGGTGCGCCAGCTGTGCCGACGTGAACGCGCCGACCCCGGCCAGCGTTCCCTGGCACAGGGACAGCTGTCCGGCCATGCCGGTGATCAGCGTCACGGACAGGAGAACCGTGGAAAGCGCGAGCCCCGAATTGAAGACACCTTCCCACGTTTTGGGGATCCAGGTCAGCATGGACACAATGAACACTGCGAGCACCAGCCACCAGAGTCTGCGGATGATGCGGTCCATGCTCGGGGCGCGGGACGCGGCGGCGATCGGCGGGGGTGGGGGGTCGATGGTGGCCAGTGGATCGCGGTTCACATCGAGGGAGCGCATGCCCGGGAGGATGAGCAGCGCAGCCACCAGGACGAAGAACGGGAGTGAAGGGAGGACGGCCGAAAAGAAGAGGCTGCTCGTCGGCAAGTAGCCCTGGAGGGTGGTGCTCACGACGCCGATGAGCACCGCCACTCCCGTCGCGATTGGGATGGAACGCAAGAGTCCCCACGCGGCAGCGGCAATGGCGGCGACCACGAGGGTGGCATACGTACTCGCTTGGAACGCCCCGTAAATGGGGGCCAGGACGACGCCGGCCAAGCCCGCCATGAAGCTCGAGATGACCCAGGCCAACGCCACTACCCCACCGGAGTTGACGCCGTCGAGTTGGACCAAGCGACGGCTCTCCACCGCACCCCGCATTTGCAGGCCCAGGTTCGTGAATCTCAACAGCGCGGTCAGCGCGACGAGGACCACCACGGTGACGCTGATGACGGCCAGATAGATGCCGTTGATCGGTGTGCCGAGAACCGTGGCATAGACCACATTCGGGTTGAAGAAGGGAAAGATCGTCGCGGTGTCATCCAGATTCTGCGCTCCGAATACGACCGGCAAGAGCGACGGGATCCCGACGAGCATGGCGATCGAGATGACCAACTTTGCCGTTGTGTTCGAGTTGGGGATCCGCCGAAACAACAAGCGGTCGAATGCGAGACCAATCAAGGGTGACAGGACCACGACCGAGACCAGAAACGCGGGGAATCCGCCCCAATGGTCATTCTGGGTGAGGACCGTGAACACAAAGGCTGCCGCGTAGGCTTGCGCGCCGAACGCGAAGTTGAAGACACCGGTCGCCTGATATGTAAGGACGAGACCCACGGCCACGATGGCATAGGTGCAGCCGTAAGGGATACCAGGGATCGCGAACCCGAAGAACTGTTCCATTCGTGACTATGCGCGCTGACGGTGTGGGAGGCGCGCCGTCAGCCGTTAGGCGTGCCTGGTGGCAGCTTCTTGATGGGCTGGGGATTCTTCCCGCTCGTGCTCGCAAAGCAGACGAAGACGCCGTTCTTCGACGTGTTCAGGACGGGCACGTACCTGGTCCCCTTCGCCTGAATGTAGGACGCGCAGTAAGGGGGCGCGTGGCCAGAGTGACCGGCGTTCTTCCAATTCGTCGGAGTGGTCAGTCCCCCAGCATTGAAGTCGGTCAACGTATTGGTCTGTTTGATGACGTTGGCCTGCGTGAGATTGTTGCCGGCCATCCTCACACCTTGCACGAAGAGTGCGGCGGACTCCCAGCCCTGGATAGCCACCTCGTCGGTCACATACTTGGGCTCGTATTTCTTCATGACAGAGAGGTAGAGCTTGAGACCGGGGTAGTCAGCCTGCGGAGCGAGGAAGGGCACGTGCGCGATGTAGAAGTAGACGTTCTGCATCAGGCTCTCGTTCTGATTCAGCGTCGATTGATCATTGCCGCTGAGCCAGAACTGCGTGGCCTTGAGGCCGTACTGGTTGATCGCCCGGGCCATGGTGACATTGCCCTGGACGTCCATGCAACTCAACACGAAGTCGGCTCCGGCCTGCTTCATGCGCTGCACGTCCGTGGCCACCGTGGTGCCCGGATACGGGATCTTGTAGTCGGTGTAGACGACTTTGATCCCGGCCGCGGTGAGTCCTTTAGCGTCCTGTTGGCAAGACGCGGCCGACGCCGCGATCCCGTAGGCCAGAATGGCGACCGACTTGGAGTGGGTCTTGTCGACCAGGTACGCCACTTCGGGAGTCCCGCCCGGTAGATACTGAGTCGAACCACCGCCACCGGCCGCGAAGAGATTGTTCGGCCCGGCCCAGTTGTTCGACACGTTGTAGCCATACGTGGGGATCTTCGCCTCCACGAAGAGGTTGGGTGCGAAGAACGCAGAGGCGACGCCGGTAATGGCGAATACGTGGTCCTGGTTGACGAGGGTGGAAACGAGCTGGTTGAACTGGCTCGGGTTGCCGCCGTCATCGAGCGCGTACTTGTAATCGATCTTGCGACCATTGACGCCCCCTTGGGCGTTTATGTACGCGAAATAGGCCTTTTCCCCATAGATGAGAGAGGCGAAGTTCGCGGCAAGCTCGCCGGTCTGGGTGGAGATGGTGCCCACGGTTATGGAATTCTTGGTCACACCCGGTGCGGCACTGACCGCGGCGCCAGCCGGGGCCGATGGGGCGCCCAGCGCGACGGCTGCGGTGGCCAACGTCGCTCCCGTAATGCCGATCTTTACGATCCTTCCGGCCCAATGACCCGTCCGCAGCCTGTTCATTCGCATGGTGCCCCCCTTGGTCGGGCTGCTCGGTGCCTCCCCCCGGGATGCACTTTGCCGTCACGGTCAGCCCTCTTCGTCATCAATCTCCACATTCGTAGCATCAATAATTTACGCGGTTACTTCAGGAAGAGCCGCTGGCGGTCGAATTCTCGCAATGCGGCCACTTCGCCCGTCGCCAGCGGTGCCAACTCTTCGACGTTCCGTTCCACATCCGGCTCGTACCCGCACGCATCCACGAACGCGCGCGTCCGATCTTCCACGGTTCCGTCGCCTGCGGGAACGGCCGCCACTCGGAGGACTCCGTCGCGACGCCGGAAGATTCCCTTATCCGTGACCACGCTGACGACTCGATGTCCCGGCGACGTGACATACGCCACGGATTCGGGTAGGCGTTCTGGACGAGCCAACGTGATGACGACGCACGCTTCGGCGCGGCTCGCCACATCATTGGCCCCACCTGAACCGACAAGGAATCGGCCCCCGGCAAGCTCGGTCGAATTGAGACATCCCGAATGATCGACTTCAGCCGCGCCGAGACAACCCACGGTTCGGGTGCCCGGACCTCCGATCACCATTCCCAGGACCGCCGATGCATCAGAGAGGTACGGAGTATCGGGAAATACCCGATGGTTGAAGATGTAGGGATCGGCCGGTGTGGGCTCGTACCCCCACAGCCCGAGCTCAGCCGTGAGCATGACCCGGCTCCCACTGGCACGAGCGCGTCCCACGGCCACCCATGCCGCGAGGTTCGCTGCCCCCGCACCCGCCAACACGGCATCCGCTTCGTAGTCGGCCACCACTCGTTCGACCTCGCGGGCACCAAATGCGGCCGCATGCTCCCAGGCCGAAAAGACCGGGTCTGTCGAGACCGGCATTGCTTCGGCGTCGGCTTTCCACGACGCTGGATCCGAGCGACCTTCGAGCCACCTCAGGTGATCGTCACCGAGGAGCCGGAGGTAGTCATCATGCGTGGACGGACCCAGTACCCACTTCTCGCTGAACTCGTCGAACGTCCCTTTGGCGGCCGCTTCGGCGGCCAAGTTCCAGTACGCGATGTCCTCCCCGTAACTGCGCACCGGAATGCCGGGTGCGTAGCAACCCCCTGGATGAGCTCCAAACGGGGCCTCCACGACGGCCAACACTCGATGCGCGGGGACACGCACTCTGTGGCCGAGACCGTGCAGGTCGTCGACGACTTTCTCCACCGTCGCAACCACGCCGCGTCGTGCCGCCCAGGCGCCCCATACTCCTTCGAGCAGCGGTTCGGAGAACGCGAGGTTTCCTGCACGGTCGGCCGCGGCGGCATGGACGAGGGCGATGTCGGGGGCTAACGGCGAGAGGAGGCCGAGCGGACCGAGGGGCGAATCGATCTCGGTGAACCCTTCATTGGACGCCATGGAAGACCCGACCAGAGAGCCGGTCACCATGGCCGGCAGGCCCCGCGCCGCTGCTTCCATGCGCTGGCCCAGGGTCAGAATCGACCAGTGTTCAACTTCGACCGCACCGGACTCGTAGGCCCTCCTGAATATTGGGTTCGGGTTGTAGGTGGGAAAGCTGTTACCCGAATAGGCCGTCACGACCTTCTTGACGAGTCCCCCTTGGAAGAAGACCCCGCCGAGTGCCCCCAGGCTGGTCATGACGAGGGTGAACCCGGGGTCTCGCCCCCAGAACCGGCGCGCCAATTCCCGAGCGCCGGCCGTCCACCTACTGTGGCCGAGCATGACGTGGATGACGTCCCCCGGGCGCACATTCGTGGCGATTGCATCCTCCAGAGTGGTCATCGACGCCCCTCGGCGGCAACAGAAGTTCCCGTCATCGGGGCGCGCTCTCGAGCAGCCCTGACGTAGAAAACCCCTGGTCCCGGCTCATTCCTGACCCCGTACAAACATGACCACCGTGTCAGGTTAGTCATTTCGAGCACCCTCGGGCACTACGATGCCGAAGGCATGGAGCCGCCTCCAGTCCGACGTGACGTGGCGAGCTCCCGAGCCGACGGATACCAGACAATTCCCTCCGCGACATTGGCTCCCGAGTCGGTGACCTTGGCTCCCGAGTCGGTGACGTTGGCTCCGAGGCCGAGAAAGGCGACTCCCCGGCCGGAGAAGGCCGGAGCTCAGGCGACGAAGGCTCGAACGAGGATCAAGAAGGCATCCCCATCGGTCACAAACGGTTCAACGCCCAAGGCGGCAGAGCGCGTGGGCCTGCCGGCCAGCAAGCGGGTCCTGCGGAGCCAAGGACGGCGCACCATGCGAAAGCTGCTTGACG